>Ga0209536_100009451_pt1 | contig 14492 bp, 10 predicted proteins | sample DeeMarSeWOR28_12_FD_187461 | JGI IMG/M metagenome (GOLD analysis project Ga0209536, IMG submission 187461) | Marine sediment microbial communities from White Oak River estuary, North Carolina - WOR-2-8_12 (SPAdes) (version 2) | ecosystem: Environmental > Aquatic > Marine > Intertidal zone >...
GTGGATTTTGTCTTTGAGGAAGATGGCAGGACCTATCATTTCGATGATTAATTGCCCGCGCTGCCCTGATCAGCGTTCATAAATTATCAGCCGTACTATTCAGGTAATTATTCAATATGTTGGAGACGATCAGGTTCGTATAGGTTAATGACCACACATCTTCCGAATCACCAAGTTCAATTGCCTTTGCCAATAGAATGCTGACTTCATTTTCTGACCAGTAATAATGTATTATATTTTCAGCTTCAGATTTATTTTCATCCGTCAGAAATTCGATATCAGGTGCATATGTAAAAATTGTATTTAATCTTCCTACAATATTCTGAGCTTCTGAATTACTAATATTTATCCATTGTATCTCTTCGATATACCTCCCTGCTTTTACTTTCAATAAGACGTTGTTATTATTTTTCATCATGGCTTCTTCAGTCAAAGAGGTTCCAAATTGATCGCTGGATAATACATTTATATCCTTTCTGTTCACTTCATCTCCAACCGCATATCCTTCAATGTTGAAAACCGGAAATGAGATATTACTGGTTTCCGAAACACCGGTATTTTCATTTTTTAGTTCAAAAGCATAACTGGAAGCACTTTTTGAAATGAGAATGAGGAACAATTTTCCGTAATAATTTTTTACATCATATAAAAAAGTATCCGTTCTAAATCCAATTCTGGTTATGTAAAAATCCTCAACTTCATTTACTGTTTTCAATTCGATATGTAAAGGCTCTAATTTTTTAATGATTATTTTCGACTCATTGATCTGAACAGGTATTAAAGTATCTCCCGTTAATTGGTTGGCAATGGTATCCAGCGATTTTTTCGAATGGAAATAACCACGCTCAATCATCACATGGGTTGGTGTTCCCCAATCGGATTCCTTAATGTCAATAAATTCTATTTTAGCTTTCTCAGGTCTGCACGAAAAAAGAATGGCAAACATACTGCATAGGATAAAGATGCGATATGAAAACATATAATTAATGTGTTACTGCGATTAATAATATAACGAATAATTAAAGGATAAATATATCAGATACCAAAAAACTATTGCCATTTAAAGTTAATATTCCACCGCTTGTTTCCTATTTACTACCTTATATAAAAAGATTGATAGATTTTGTACATTTTCTGAAACTGGAAAACATTTTTGGTGTCTAAGTACGTATAGGCCAAATTTTTTAATCATGATCAGAAACTACGTAAAAATTGCCTTGCGCAGTATATTCCGACAGAAATTTTATGCTATTATCAATATAACCGGTTTGACAATTGGATTGGCCACAAGCCTCTTAATTGTTTTATATATTGTTGATGAATTTAGTTTTGACAGATTTCATACGGATATAGATGAGATGTATCGGGTAGATCTGAGAGCCAGACTTTCAGAACAGTATATGGAGATAGCCTATACCTCGGCCCCCATTGCCAATAGCTTTGTAGAGGAGATCCCGGAAATAGAGGAAGCTTGTCGAATAGCTTTTGAGTATGATATCAATGTAGACTATGAAGAAGACTCGTATACGGAGAAGAAAGTATTGTTAGCAGATTCAAACTTCTTTAAATTTTTCAGTTTTAAGTTACTGCATGGGGATAAGGAAACTGTTTTAAAGGAACCAAACAGCATAGTCTTAACCGAAGAATCAGCCATCAAGCTTTTCGGCTTCGACAAAAATACAACTGCACCACCAATTGGTAAAATAATTAAATATGGTAATGAAGGAATTGCTTGCGTAGTAACTGGAATAACTGAGAACCCACCCCATAATTCTCATTTTCAATATAATATGATTTTATCGATGGAATCGTGGGAGTTAAGCAAAAAACCGGATTGGACCAATAACATACTACTGAATTATGTAAAATTAGATAAGCGGGCTGACTGGAAGCTTGTCCAGGGTAAATTTCCAGGTATGGTGAGAAAATATATAGCTCCTATAGTCCAGGCCTATCTTGGGAAAACATTTGATGAATTCTTAAATGATGGTGGATTATATGAATATGTGTTAGAACCAGTCAAGAGGATTCATTTGTTTACTACGGTCGATGATACCATTGAACCAAGAGGCAGTATCAATACTATATTTATCCTTACAGCCATTGTAATTTTTATTCTATTGATTGCATGTATAAATTTTATGAATCTTTCTACAGCCAGGTTTTCTGACAGGGCTAAAGAAGTAGGAGTTCGTAAATCCCTGGGTGCATCAAGAGGTAGACTAACGATGCAGTTTCTGAATGAATCTTTGTTCTTCACAGTATTATCAATGCTTCTTGCCTGTTTAATACTTTTTCTGGTGCTGCCCTCTTTTAATACCATAGCCGGAAAAGAATTGACTATTTATTCTTTGTTTAAATGGCAATATTTTACTGCCCTGATTCTACTCGTTGTCCTGGTAGGTTTTTTCGCAGGCAGTTATCCAGCCATATATCTGACAGCCTTTCAACCTACTGAGGTCCTCCGGGGGAAAATTAAAGCCGGAATAAAAAGTGGTGGAATAAGAAGTGGCCTGGTCATATTCCAATTTTCTATATCTATAATATTGATTATCAGCACTTTGTTAATATACAAACAACTCAATCATCTTGAGTCACGTGATCTTGGATTTGATAAAGAAAATGTGCTTGTATTAAAAAATGCGGAGGCGTTGGGTAATAATAAAGTGGCATTTAAAGAAGAGTTGAAAAAGATTTCAGGCATTAAAAATGTCAGTATTGCATCTGACGCACCACCGAATATCAGATATTCAGATATATTCAAGCCATTAGATGGTTCAGATGACGAAATAGGAATCACATATTGTTTTACAGATAACGATTTCTTGGAAACCATGGATATGAAAATTGTTGCCGGCAGATTTTTTTCTGAAGATATCCCATCAGATTCGAACGCTGTTATTATCAATGAATCGGCAGCAAAGAAAATGGGATGGGAGAATCCAATCGGAGAAAAAATTCAAACTTTATGGGCGCAGGATTATATTGATCGAAGAGATATCATCGGGATAGTCAAAGATTTTAATTTTCAAACCCTAAAAAAAGAAATTACACCGTTAATCATTTTTCCAGGATTCAATGGTAACTCGATTTTGGTTAGATTGACTGCCAGTAATTATGCTCAGAAAATTACTGAAATAGAGGATAAATGGAAGTCTGTCGTTTCAGGGACCTCTTTTGATTTCTCATTCATCGATGCAGAGTTTGATGCACTCTACCGGAAAGATCAACAGCTTGGAAAAATCATTTTTATATTTACAATTCTAGCCATTATAGTAGCATGTCTAGGTTTGCTGGGATTGGCTACTTTTACCGCAGAGCAGCGATCCAAAGAAATCGGTATCAGAAAAGTGCTTGGATCCTCTTCTTTGAATATTGTCAGGATGTTGACTTTGGAATATGTAAAATTAATCGGATTTGCATTCTTATTTGCTGCACCCATTTCCTATAGTCTTATTAAATGGTGGTTGAACAATTTTGCATTCAAGATAAATATTGGCTTCATAAGTTTTGTAATTGGTGGAGGGATAGCCCTGATAATAGCACTATTATCCGTTTCATATCAATCTATCAAAGCGGCAAACAATAACCCGGTAAATTCTTTGAAATACGAATGATTAGGGATGATTTATTGATGTATTGAAGGGGTTATTCTGAGGTCTTATTCATTGTATATGCACTCTTTCTCCTAAAGTCTCTTCATAGAAATGATGAAGGTCGAACATCTGCTGGGCACCCAACTTCTGGCCTGTCTGGGCAATTAAATAAATAATGACAACTATAATTGAACAGATTGGAATTACCCACCAGAGCGGCGCAGCCATTCCCAGACTTAACTGTGACAATATCACCATACCGGCGAACAAAATAATGATACCCAGAGCTGAATAGGTAAAAAAGAACATAGCCCAGATGGAAGGATTAGGCCCGTATAATCCACGGATAAGCGTTCCTTCTTCTTTTTCTTCAAGCGTCAGGTTCAGCTGCGGTGACCAGAAATGGCGGTCCTCAGGCATGACCCTTAAAGTGATCTGGTTAGGCAGGTAAGTGGCTGAATATGAGTTTTTTGGGTCCTTCAAAGCTTCTTTTACCCTGTCCTTGATCTCCCTGAAATCTGCTTTTACCTGCTGTTGAAAACGTGGCCTTATTCGGAAACTTGACATGCTTATCTTCTGTTTTAATTAGGCAATATATAAAAATTTCAAAAATCAGTAGGATTCAATGAAATAAATAATCCCGTCGGAGCGGGATTAAAATGATATTCAATGTACTAATGTGGATTTAAAAAATGGCTATAATAAGCGTGGTTAATGCCAAAACACCTAATATTATTAATATTGATGTAATTATGATCTTTTTACGCTTTTTTATTTTATTATCCTTTATGTGGTTATTGATCAAATCAGCATGATCTATGTCATTCAATAATTTTTGCAGATAGTCTATCCTGGATGTGAAATAGGGATAGTATATGACGAATGAAAAGAGGGTAGAAAAAATCAGGAATAATACAACAACTCCATCCTCCAGGTCTTGAATTGGTCTGATCGTATCATATTTAATTTCATAATATACCATGCTTCCCAGCACGTAGAATAAAAAAACACTGATAGTTAGAGTGAATGGATGTCTGAAGATATTTCTTTTATAATACATAATATCTTTCTCTAAAAAACTCCTGATATTTCCTTTGTATTCCGCTAATTCATTTAAGCCCTCAATCAATATTCTATTCTGTTTAATTGTCATCGCCCCCAGGATTATACATACCAGGGATGTCCCAAGTACGAATAAATTGTTTAGATTAAAAGCAGCTATGGTTATAAAACCAAAAATCATAACTACTTTGAATATAGCATCGGCTTTTAAAAGTCTTTTAATTCCAGATGAAAATTCTGTTGATGTTTTGCTGAGTAAAGTTTCCATTTTTTCTTTATTTAGTTGTTGTTGACTGTTTAAAGTTTTTCCGGCTTTCGCCCATATTTTGAGAATATCTTTATCCTTATTTTCAGAATTGCTGTTCATATTCAAAGATTTTTTTTATCTTTTCTTTTATGCGGCTTATACGTACACCCACATTGTTTTTGTTCATGCCCATTATTTCCTCTATTTCCTGGTAATTCTTTTGTTCAAGGTATAAAAGGGCTATGGCTTTATCGATAGGCCCCAATTGGTCGATGGCCATATATAAGCTTATAATAATGTCTTTCTTATCGATACCCATTTGACTTGAAAGATTTTCAGCGATGACCTCTCTGGCATGCGTTTCATTCCTTTTTTTTCTTTTATGTAAAAGGGCTGTGTTCAAAGCCACCTTGAACATCCATGTGCTGAACGCTGATCTTTCAGAGAATGAAGGAAACGAATTCCACAGTTGCAGCATAATCTCCTGTAAAAGGTCTTTTCTTTCTTCCTCATTATGGGTGTACACAGAAAGGATCTTATGAATTATTCCCTGATGCATATCGACTGCGTTTAAAAACTTTTCTTTCATTTTCATTCTTAATCCTATCAGGTTAGTTACACGACGTACAGAAAATATTACATCAGGGCTTAATTTTTTGTACAATTTAAAAAGTATAGATTATTATGAAACAAGTTTAAGGTATTTCTTGATATCGAAAGTCAATTATAAATTTTTAAAATGAAAACCACGTGATTAACCGCGCTTAACACAAAGTAGGATGATTTAGATTCCGGCACTATACTTTATGGAGCATGATAGCCAAAATATGTGGGATTCCCCCGCTTAGGTGGGGCAGGCCTGTCCGACCGCCTGTAATCTCTGGCATAGTAACATTATAGGGCACTAATGCATCCCTAAAAGCCAATTTCTGTAGCCAGATATGATTTATCCTGGAACGTTTTATGCAGTAAATTCACTTCGTTTGAATCCACTATTTTGTCTTAAAAAATAGCGCAATTTTGCTCCCCCTCTTACGTATGTTGAATTTTTTTTAAATATCATGTTTTATTTATGTTCAGTTTGTGCTCTTTTAAAGAATTAATAATTCTCATTGTTTTCATCATTTCTGATTTTCAATTACTTTCACAGTTTCGATCAATATAATAATATATAAAATATGCCATTAGCGATCTTTTCAGGAACACTGGGAATCAAGAGAGCTGCTCATCTTTTACGGAGGGCGGCATTTGGAGGTACAAAGGCTGATATTGATGCTTTTGCTTCTCAAACCGCCACAACAGCGGTCAGTAATTTATTTGGCAGTAATCTACCTGATCCGGCATTGCCCATCGATCCTTTAACTGGCGCAGAATGGGTATCTACCGCTGTTACAGGTTCCGGAAGTGAGGAATCGGAACTACAGGAATATTTTAAGGGATGGTTTATTGGACAAATGCTGGCATCAGACTACTCCGGTAATACCAGGCTTTCCTACCAGGTGCGCGAAAAGACGGTTTTATTTATGCATACTCATTTTACTACAAAACAATCGGTGGTAAGCAATAGCCGGGCATTGTATTTCCAGAATCAATTATTCAGAAGTTATGCTTTTGATAAAACCCTGGACGCGAATTTTAATTTCAAAAATCTGACGAAGAAGATATGTGTTGATAACGCAATGCTCAGGTTTCTGGATGGACGGTTAAATGTGAAAGGAAATCCAAATGAAAATTTTGCACGGGAATTAATGGAACTTTACACCATTGGCCGTGGGTTGGAAGGTACCTTGCCTCTATTAAGTGAACAAGGTGATTATTATAATTTTAAGGAGCAGGATGTTCAGGCAGCAGCCAGGGTGTTGTCGGGATTCGATACCGATGACAATTTCATTACGATTGATATCGACACTGGTTTGCCAAGAGGTAGAACAAGGGGTGGAGACAATGCAACCCAGCATGATACGGGTACCAAACAATTCAGCGACAGGTTGAATAATGCGGTTATTGCCCCTGATCCGCTATTGCAATCTGATCCGAATATTACGAATGAAGAAGTTGCCCTGGATGAGATCAGTCAGTTGATTGAATTGCTGTACTCAATGAACGAGACAGCAAGATATATCTGCAGGAAAGTTTACAGGTTTTATGTATATCATAATATCACCCAGGAAATAGAAGATACCATAATTGCTGAAATGGCCTCCACATTTATTAATAGCGGGTATAAAATCCAGAACGTTATTGAGGAATTACTGATGAGTCAGCATTTCTATGATGCTAATGCCGGATTGGATGATAATAATTTTGGTGGTATTATTAAATCACCGCTTGATCTGATTATGGGTACCCTGCGATTCTTTGATCTTTCCTTTCCCGACTATCAAAGCGATACCTCGAACTTCTATGATATTGCCGCTGACCTGCTGCAAAGTATGGATTATCAGGGCCTGAATTTTTACGAACCTTTCGAAGTTGCCGGTTACGCAGCCTACCACCAATTCCCGGTGTATAACAGAAACTGGATATCCACCAATTATTTAACACGCAGGTATGACTATATCAGGAAGTTTTTTGATGGGATGGATATGATGGGTGCCCTGAATTCATTTGACCTCTTACAATTTATTAAAGACAATATTCCAAATAATATTGCTGAAAATGCTGAATCCCTGATCATGGCCCTGGTCGAATATCTATTACCCGTTTCAGGGAACCTGACTTATAGCGATAATGATGATTCGGCAGAAGTCACCAGTGAGAGGCTAAGATATTTCAGGCATGCTTTTTTATATGATCCACAAATAGATGCGGATCCATTATCGGCCTGGACTTTCCGTTGGAATAATCCGGTGGATAATGAAGTAGTCAGGAATCAATTAAAAAATCTGATAAACGCGATGTTGCAATCACCTGAGTACCAATTGATGTAAAATAATGAAATCAACATGCGACCGCTAAAAATTACATTTAACAAATGAAAAGAAGAGATTTTATACGAAGATTTCCCCTGGTAGCGGGTGTACCCTTTGCAATCGGCGGTGTACCCATCAGGTTGTATGCTGAAAGAAACACCATGATGCGTATGGCCGAGGTAAGTACGAATGATAATGTGTTGATAATTTTACAGATGCACGGCGGGAATGATGGTTTGAACACTCTGATACCAATTGAACAATATGATCAATATTATAGCAGGAGGGCTAATATTGCTATTCCTGATAAGAACAGCATAAGAAAAATCATACCCCTGGACAGCACATTACCATCGCCTGACCAGGTGGGTCTTCACCCCGATATGAATGCGATAAAGGAACTTTATGACCAGGGAAGGGTAAAAATCATTCAGGGTGTGTCCTATAAGAATAACAACGGGTCACATTTCAGAGGTCGTGATATCTGGTTCATGGGTGGTGGTTTTGAAGATTATTATTCATCGGGTTGGGTAGGACGGTACCTGCAAAAGGAATACGCCCCTCAGATATATCCTGATGATTTTCCGAATGCTTCCATGCCAGATCCATTAGCCATTGAATTGGGAAGCGACATTTCTTTAATCTTCCATCAGGAAGGGAACATACCGACTTCCATTTCCCTGGGAAGTGATCCGGAAGCTTTTGCCAACCTTGTCAGTCAATTGGAAGGCTTTGAAGATGAAGGTATTGATCCCAGGGGAAGGCCGCCCGTATCTCTTGATAATTCACCTTATGGAAGAGAACTGAACTGGATACTTAGTCTTGAAGATAAATCAGAAGATTATGCGCAGCGACTATTGGAAGTCTATGAAAATGCAAATGCCACAAGCATAACCTATCCGGAGACCTATCCTTTTAACGCTCCTGCCGGCAACCTGAGGAACAGCCTTTCACCGCAACTTCAATTGATAGCCAGGCTTCTTGATGGTGGTGGCCCCGGGCTGGGTGTAAAGACCAAAGTGTTCCTGGTAAAGCTGGGTGGGTTTGATACACATGCATCGCAAGTCGAGGCATATGATCCGACTATGGGTGTCCATGCCGCCAAACTTTATCACATCGCCGCTGCGATGAATGCCTTTCAGGCAGACTTACGATCGAGAGGAATAGAAGACCGGGTTTTAACGGTTACAACCTCTGAATTTGGGCGAAGGATCTCTTCAAACGGAAGTTTCGGCACAGATCATGGAACCGGAGCACCCTTGTTTATTTTTGGGAAAGGCGTGATACCGGGTATGATCGGTACAAATCCAGACCTGTCACCTGAAATAAGTAATGTTCAGATGCAATATGATTACCGGCAGGTTTATGCCAATATTTTGCTGGACTGGATGGGGGTTGAAGAAAATACTATAAACAATGATGTGTTTTTTGGTAATTTTATTAATGGACCAAGGGAAGATGGAGGATTTTATGAGAAGTTACCAATAGCAGGTGATAGTGTCACAGGTTTCGAGGCCTTCATTACTGATCGATATTTTATAAAATCATTGTATCCCAATCCGGCTTCAGAAGAAACTGTATTGTCGTTTCATATAAATAATGAACTGCCCATTCATTTCACAATAATGGATGCCAAAGGGCGTATTATGAAAGAAATTGTGAAAGAATGCATTCAGCCGGGAGCTCATAAGTTAAAAATAGATGTTCAGGATCTGAAAACCGGGCTATACCTATGTGAGTTCAAAGCTGGGATTTACAAAGAAACCAAAAAACTCCTGATCACAAAATAGCATGAAAGGTCGATATATTATCTTCTTTTTATTGTATATACTTATAGCCCTATCCAGCATTGGAGAAGTACATGCTCAAAAGAAAAGTAAGAAAAGATACTATTCCGGTAACGAACTCAGAGGTGGACGTGGTCAACAGACTTCCTCTTTTTTAAGCCAGCAATGGTACCTCGGGCTTATAATAGGAACAAATTTAACGGATCCCATACCGGGGACCAGGTATTCTACCTTTAGCCCGATCGATAAAAATGCCGAATCATTGTATAAGAAATACGAGAAATTCAATATTCTGGGCTTACAGGCAGGTCTTAATTTTACCTATCAGTATCGTATGCTGGACGTCAGCCTGCAACCTAATTTCAGACGTCAATCCTTTGCTTATGCAAATCATTATGAGTGGATTGATGACAATAACGCAGAAAATTCACTGGTATTGAATTATTATCAGGAACACGAACTTGATTATATTGAAATACCGCTTGTAGTTAAAGTCTTTTTTCTGCAAGGTAGTGTTAGACCATATATAGGAATAGGCGGATATTACGGCTGGCTTGTGAATGCCAACAAATCAATAAATGTAGATGGTATTGACCGTGCTTCCGGAAATTCCTATCCTTTTAATAAAGAATCATTATCCGTTGGGGCAACAAGTTTATTTGTCAGCGACAATGCAGGTGTTTTAGGCTCTGTCGGCCTTAATTATGATCCGGGGAATGTTAGATTAACACTTGATATTCAGTACAGGTATGGATTGGTAAATATAACCAATACAGCTAACCGGTTTACTGACAACCGGCTAGCGGGGATAGGTGATGCCCTGGATGATCTGTCATTGAATAATATAGCTATTAATATCGGCATATTATTCCCGTTGCGGTTTTTAAGTAACGATTTCTCATCAACAGAATAATATGAAAAGGAAGAAGGATAAAACTGGAAATAGAATTGTCAACAGACAAAGACTTCCCGCTTTTATGGTACGGATAATGGTGCTATTGTCCATATTAGTAAATGCCTGTAGTGAACCGAACGACACCGAACCATCCGTAAATTTTTTAAAAATCTATGATGACGCACACTTTAACGCTTCATATATACCCATCGATATCATCCAGACAGAAGATGAAGGATTCCTGATCTTGAGTGGAACGAGGTTGGAATCATCTGACTTTATCGGGATTTATATACTTAAGGTTGACAGGGAAGGAAATTTTCTGAATGATATTTTTTTCCCGGAAACGATAGTCCACCCTGTCGCTGGCTGGCTTCCAATGAATGATACCTATTATTTCTTTGCCATGAACGCGACAAACCTGGGCGTTCAGTTATTTGGTGTGAGCCAGGGAGGGAATGTACTTGATCCAATAGACATAAATACGACCTATCCTCTACACGCAAGTGTTGACGGAGATAATTTTCTTTTATTAAGCTATGATAATAACAGTAAATCTTCCATTCTTTCAGTAGTTACACCAGATGGCAATATCCAGGCCAGCAAAAGCTTTTCCATAGGTCTTGGTGAAGGTATTGAGGAACCTGTTATTGACCATTTCACAAGGACCGGGAGACAATTTCCTTTTATAACAGGCCGGTCCGGTGATGGATTGTATTATTTTAACGGATTCTATAACTACACATTTTCGCTTGTATTTACTGATCTGAATGGGGATGATCCAGCAGGTGTCGTCCAGGGGCAACGGGAAGAAGGAGGATTCAGTGCCTTGCTGCCTTTAGGATCAAATGTATTTTTTGCTTCAAGATTTAATTTCGGGGATAATTATACACTACCCAATACATCAATCAGTACCTCCGGGATAAGCTCAATTACTGATCTGGGTGGCAATCCAGCTCTAGAATGGGTACCTGATGCACATGTGGCTATAGAGAATTTGACCATAGCAAATATTGACGTGATCCTTTATGCCAGCACTACAAAAAGCAGTCAGATAATGATATCAATTTACGCCACGGATGATGGCAGCTGGTTGGGAACCGATTATTTTGGATTCTCAACTCCTTATAAACTGGTAAATCTGGCTAAGACCATAGACAACGGAGTGGTCATTCTTGGTTCAACAGCTGTTGCCGGCCGGTTTGAGCGGATCTGTATGTTTAAGCTGTCAGAAGAAAATCTGGCCCGTATCATGGTAAATTAGCTTTAATTGCCTAAATTACATTTAGGACTTTTTTAAAATAATTAATTCAAGCTATGGAACTCAAAAAATTCAGAAACAAGTATGATCTTGAACTGATACCAGCCTCTCATGAAGGGATTATCCTGGGTACATTAGTCTGGGACCCGCTCATCGGCAAGCCTGCTTTTAATCATCCCGGGATGCCTGATCATATCTTTAATGCATTTCTTGATGCAGAGATCATTACTGAGGAAGAATGGAAATTGGCATTTAAGATGGCAAAAGATGAAGAGCTGAAGGAGGCGAACCTGGCGGTCTCGACTGTGGATTTACATGTTGAACTTATTTCTTCTCTTGAACAACCGGCTATCGGGGAACTAGGTAATACTTTTACATTGAAAAGTCTGAAGAAATTCTCATTCGGGGACCTGAAGGTGCGGATAATGTCACCCTTATTAAGGGTACAGATCGACAGTTATCTTGAAAAGTTAAAGACCGGTAACTGGAAATATTATGATGGGAAAATCCGAAGAGTATTTATTATTACAGAATTATATTATGGAAAGATTAAAATTGTAATCGACAGGTCTGTGAAAAATGATTTTTTATTGGCAGTGAAAAGCTCCGGTCTGGAGGTAAGCAACGAATTTGAGCTGGGATCTAACATTGAGTATTCTTTTAAGCATGAGAATGTGCCCTTTGCCATGAAATTGGAGCTGGTTAAAGGATTTACAAGTTGATTAAGAATGTTAAGCCTGCCAACAGCCAGGCTTAGCACTAGAAATATTATAAGTGCAATCTAAATTCTGTTTTAAAAATACAAGCAATCACCATCTTATCTTCCTAATGCCTCATCATGTTTAAAACCTGACAGGTCCGGTGGATTTAACTGAAAAAAAACTAAATTAGCATAGCCTTATCTTTTATTCATAGTTCATAATTGTAATCTGATTAAAATATGGGCAGAGGAAGAAATATATCAACCAGCATCACAGCGATCACTTACCTTCTGGCAGTTTTCCTGCTGTTGTCTTGTAATAAAAGTTCCACTACACCCCAACAACAAAACCAGTATCTGACTATTTTTTATACGAATGATGAACATGGCTGGATGGAACCTTTTAATGAACTGGCAGGCGGTGCTTCCGGTATGGCCGGACGATGGAAAGAAAATGAGGGATATGATGGTTCAGACAATTTTCTGGTATTGAGCGGTGGTGATATGTGGACCGGACCCGCCATATCCTCCTGGTTTGAAGGGGAATCGATGGTGGAGATTATGAATACCATGGGATATGACGCCGCAGCGATTGGGAATCACGAATTTGATTTTACGGTTGAAGGATTGACCGCTAACCTTAATAACATGGATTTTCCACTGCTTTCGGCCAATATTATTGAAAAAGGTACTGGTAATATCCCCTCTTTCGCTATACCTTATATCATAATACGGTCTGGCAACATCGATGTAGGGATTATCGGACTTTCTTCTTTAAGTACACCTTATTCCACATTCCCGGCATATGTTGAAGAATATGATTTTTTAGATTATGAAGATGCCATCAATACGTATGCACCGGAATTACAGAAGCTTGGTGCTGAAATAATAATTATTATAGGGCACATATGTGAAGAGGAAATGGATGATCTCGTACCTGTTGCAAAGAAATACAATGTTCCATTCATCGGAGGGGGACACTGTCATCAGATCATTTCCAAAGAAACTGAAGGAATAGCGCTGGCGCAAGCCGCATCCTATCTTGCCGCATATGCTAAAATAGTGCTTGAGTATATCCCGGATACTAAAAAGACCAAGGTTATATCAAATCAATTTATTATTAATGAAGAAGGTTTTTCAGAATCCTCAATTGAGGGTATCATCAATCAATGGAGGGGGCAGACTGATGCCGAATTATCCGTTAAGATAGGATATTGCAAGGAGACAATTGATCAAAATTCAGTGGAGATGGGAAATATGGTAGTTGATTCCTGGTTCTATACCTTTCCGGAAGCAGATGTCAGCATCACCAATTCCGGTGGGATACGCCAGGATATTGAGCAGGGTGATATCACCATTGAATCAATCGTGGGAATATTGCCATTTAATAATACGATCTATGAACTTGAATTGACCGGTGAAGAATTAATCGACTGCATCGACGGCTACCTCGTAGGTGGAATGACAACCATAAATGGGTATTTTCTATCCGATGGATCTCCAATAAATAATGACAGCATATACATTGTACTTACTACTGACTATCTCTATTCTTTGTCATCGAATAATATGAGCACATATGATCCTGAACCGTATCTAACCGCAGTACATTACCGGCAACCTCTGATAAACTGGCTTAAATCGCTTAACACGAATACGGTTTACCCACTCAATGATTATCTTGATCCTGGTAAGACTAGGCGTTTTTCCAGGGCATCCAAACTAGCACTAATGGCATCTTACCTAGCATTAGAAGATGCGAGGGTAAAACCAATGGAGTGGAAAGATCCAACTGCCATTGGAGTTATTTTGGGATCTGCCTGGGGTTGCCTTGAGACCACTACAGATTTTTATGATGGTATATATAAGAGGGGACCAACGCGAGCTAACCCCATGCTATTTGGAGAAACTGTTCCCAATGCGCCAACAGGCCAAATCTCAATTGCATGTGGTGTTCAAGGGCCAAATATAACTATTGCCCAGAGAGAAAATTCTTCTGCTAATGGTTTTTGCACCGCAGTTGATTTTATCC
>Ga0209536_100009453_pt1 | contig 14491 bp, 25 predicted proteins | sample DeeMarSeWOR28_12_FD_187461 | JGI IMG/M metagenome (GOLD analysis project Ga0209536, IMG submission 187461) | Marine sediment microbial communities from White Oak River estuary, North Carolina - WOR-2-8_12 (SPAdes) (version 2) | ecosystem: Environmental > Aquatic > Marine > Intertidal zone >...
TCCTTCTGCCTCTTCACCTTTGTCAGGAATGATAGTAATTTGCCCACGATACCAATTCAAGATAGTAGGATCAAGACGTTTTCCTGTTGTTGTAGATGCAGCGGGTATACCGATCATTGCCAAGGTAAGAGCATCCAATATTCCAAATGTTAGACAAAAATGATCTTTGATAATAGACCAATTCGGTACGTATAATAAGTTAGGATTCTGACCAGCAGGATTGACATATTTCGCCCTAGAAATGTTGTCCTCACCTGCCCTTGCAGTCGCGCCTATTATTATACCCTTTCGATCAAAAATAGGGAAGGTGATCCAATCTTCTAAGTATCCTAAGTAGAAAATTGACTGTTGTTTAGGTGGGATTCCGCGTTTTTCCAGGTAGTAACAGGGAAGGTTTTCCCATGCAAAGTGTATCAAAGTAGGCAGGTCAAATCTATAACTCCAAGATGTAAAAGGGTTGCGAAAAATAACCTTTTTTGTTGGGAATTCTGGAAGGTACGTATCTCTTTTTTCTAATAAGGTCTCAGTCTTGCCGCGCTTACCACAAGCCTCACAACGAAAACCATCTTCATAGACCAACATAGATGGGGAGGTATCATCATGGTATGGGCAAATAATAGCTACATATCTACCATAATGATTACCCCCATATTTTTCATAGACCTCATCAACCAGAGACACTATTCGCCTCTTTTCTTTGGATACTCCAGGTCAACCAAATCAGGATTCAATTCTCTAAAAATAATTTTTAGAGTGTTTGTTTCGATCTTATTTCTGCTTAAGATATAGACATATTTATGCTTAGGGGGTGAGTTTATGAATTCACAAGCCTCACGTTCTTCTTTGACCTTAGCCTTGATAAAGCTTTTGGTCTCTTCATCCATATTTTCCCAAGCAATAATCCTCTTACTGCCTGTTTTATTTTTCTTGATATATTCAGGTTTCCAATCAACCCCATGAGCAATTGCGATCCGCTTTATAGTTGATCTCTGAGCAAAGTAAGAACTGCCTACCCAACCAACATTTTTATATTTGTACATTTTCCCGCCACCATGATTATTTCCTAGGTAGTAGAAATTACAGGCTTGATATATAGTGCCTAATTCACCTGCCAAGGGATCAGCATAGGCAGTAAAAAACCTGAATTCAGTATTATCAACCATCCATCGAATACTCTTCATTATGAGCCATGATGCTGTATTCTTTGGTGCAAAGGATATAGATGCCCCTCTAGAAATAAGTTTTTCTAACTTTCTATTCCCTTTGCCTAAGAGATTAGAGAAGGCGTTTGGAGTTGCCATGATTACTGCCCCAACCATCACCCCCTGGTAAGTGGCTATAAATCGATGAGTAATCCATACAGGCATCTTTCCTAACCATTCATACCTTTCAATAAAGGCTTTGATCTCTTGGCAGGTCTTTTTGTCCTCTTTAGGAACAAAAGAAAACTCCATATCATTGATATTTATATTATCTATTAGTGCTGATGGGTATCTCTGCCTATCTTCTTCTAAAGTTTCTCTTTTTATGTAATGCTGCCAACATTCATCCCCTGAGTAAGATAAAAATCTGTCTCTCATTAGAATATCCTTTCCCCTGATACATGTTCTCTTGTATCAGGACTCCAATTGATGCCATTTTTCCACCAAAGCTCACGTTCTTTTATCTCTTGAGCATAGTTATTGATCTGGCTCATAGATTTTAGAAGAACATTTTTGCTCTGAAGGACTTCAATCATACTCCAGACCCGTAAGCCTAATGGTGTACTCCACTTAGCCATAGCGAAAGGGTTCAAATCTGCATCTGCCTTCCACATGCTAAGATATTCACCATATTCTTTATCAAGCATCTCAGCGAAAGCAACAACGTCTTCATGGCTAGCAAACCTGATCCTATCTATGGCAAGACCCCCTACTATCTTATATATCTGCCACTCAGTAACATCATCAATGGTCTTTAGATCAGGTAGATACATATTCTTTGAAGGTGAACAAACGAGATAATCACCTACTGCCCAACCAGGAAGTTTTGTTCCAAATTCGCCCTTGATACGTACGCGGGGCAAATCTAGAATATATGTCATATAGCTCTGATAGATACGCTAGGTTTACCAACCTTCTTCAATGCTGCCACTTCTGGATAAATGGCTGCAACTCCATCTAGAGCCTTAGTATTCCAAGAGACCCTACCCTTCATGTAGACCGCATGAAGGTGTTCACTCTTTATAGAACTGCCCTGTTTCAAGACTAAGCGCTTGATATCAGCGGTCAACTCTTCAATTCTGTCATTTATCTCTGCCAAGGAAAGTTGTTCATCTTCATCAAGGGCTTTAAGCATAGCCCTAACCTCTGGAGTAAAGATTTCATCTCTGAGAATTTCAAATTGATGTTTGATTTCGCCTTGCTGTTCTTTGAGATCATGTAGTCTTTCTAGTTTTTTTTCAATCATGTATACCTCCTCAGTCTACCTGATGATAGTCGTTATCTGTTGCCCATAGGTGAAGAAGTTCTCTGCCAAAGACCTCTTCAACGTCAGTATAAAGCCTGAGCCAAGCAACCCAGGCTTCAAACATTTTTTGGTTTCGGTCATCCTCAAGTGCTTTCATAACAACCACAGAATTATGCAATTGTCTATGAAATAAACTTAGGACTGTATAAAAACGAGTTATGCGCTCTGGATTTTTAAACCTGGAAGTATAATTTTTGCAGTTATCACCTCTATGGATGAAAAGACTTATATGCTTGGTTTCTTTACTATAAGATAAACTTACATATGTGACCTTGTTCATTGATCCTCCTTTCCTATGACTTTATTAGAGTGGTGAGTAGAGACTATGTTCTAGAAAGTGCCTCTACTCACCTAGCATATCATCAGGGAGGTTCGGACTTATGCTACAAAGTGACCCGAATATTCTCATAGCATCCTGATCTCTGCTAATGCCTCCAGTAGGACTCGAACCTACAACCTGATCCTTAGAAGGGATATGCTCTATCCGTTGAGCTATGGAGGCAAGAAATCTAGCTGACCCATCGTGTACTACGTAGTTTTACTAGATAAATCTATTTCCTAGTAGAGCGCGCATTCCGTCCTTGCGCTCGGGAGTCACTCACTCACTTGCGAGTGGGTCAGCTAGATTCTATAAGCTTAGTCTACCCAATCGTCATCAGTGACAGTATCATCTTTCTCCTCTTCATCACTGAAATCTTCAGAGGTTTCAGCCTCTTCAACAGGTTCTTCTTTTTCACCTTCGTCTTCCCAGGCAGGTAGGTCTTCATCACCTTCATCTGCACCTTCAACAATGAAGTTTTCAACAAATCCATTGTCTATGATGACTGTGAAGACCTTCTTTTTCTGCAATGCTACCTTTTGGATCAGGGGCAGCATATTATCCCTATAAGGGATTGGTTCTTGCCCAAAGAGACCAATGGCATTCAAGAAAGCATGTAAGCGCGCGGTGTGGTGAGAACGGGAAAGGTCTTTACTATAAGCCATCTCTGGCTTGTTGATCTCAGGATTGACCATTCCCTTAGTGATGTTGTAATGCCCTGAGTAAGGAACTTCAATGCCTTCCAATTTGCCCTCAGCGATCTCTATGAAGGCAAGGAATTTGTCTTGAACGATTTCTTTGCCTTTGAAAGTATTCGTGTAGGTCTTGGGGGCAGGTTTCTTTCCTTCCTCAGCATAGAACTCTTTGAACCGCGCTTTGAAACTACCAGTGGCGGGGTGAAAACGGTATAGTTCGGTCTTGTCACCACTCATGGTGACATAGAAATAACCCTGGACAAGATTATCGGGGCAAGATTCTGGAGGCAGAATGACATTGAAATTTGGTCTAGTGACCTCATTATCAGCATTCCGAACCTCGTCAAACATGATCTTAAAGCGCCCTGTTTTCTCACTATGAAGAACCTTAGCAAGTCCACGATATACAGATGGTACAGTAGTCGGTTTCCAAGTCATGATATTCTCCTTAGTCGTTATTCGTCAAATTCGTCATCAAAGTCGGTTTCAGTCGATTCCAGTATTGGAAATTCGTCATCTAATTCTTCATCTTGGGTCGTATTGGTGTCGGTCAATACACTCTCGAAAAATTCGCTTATAAACTTCACTCCTTTCCCTTCCAAGACCACAGGGGGTTCTTCTGGTAATTGATCCAGGTTGTACAAAGAAACTGGTTCAAATTCCTGTGAGCATACTTGGCAGGTATTATCTTTGGTCTTGCGTTTGCCACCTATGCCACAACCAGTGCAGCGATATAGATAGCCTTCATATTGCTCATTGTACTTATGACGAGCAATAACTTCTTCTTTGACCTGAATGATTTCATCAGCATTATAAACATATTCTAATGGTACAGGAACTCTTACCATAAGATTACAGGCAGCTTGCATCTTGACCCTATTTTGCATGTAACTATTAGTGTCTGGCTGAAAGTCTGTCCATGAAAACAGTATATCAACAGTCTTAATCATGCTGATTCCCCCCAATAGCCTTCAGCCTTGAAGAAAGCTGCATAAATCCTGCCCTTATACTCTGCCCTGTAGGATTCAAAGATTTTATCATTGTAAATAACCTTCTTATCTTTCAGGCGCTTGACAGCACATTTTACAGCAAGGGTCTCTGCCATACGATCAAAAGCGATCTGTTCGCCCATAATTTTAGACCATTCTTCATTCGGGTGCATCCAGGCAACCCCTGAAAACACTTCAGAAGGGCTTTTTCGCAACCGTAAGGTAACTACGGTCTTGTCAGGAAATACACCAAAATGTAAGTCTGCCACATAGGGCTTGAGTTTTAGTTCAAATTTCTTATACATATGACCTCCTTTCCTTTCTTCATCTTATCAGAAAACTATTCTATTATTCTTTAGAAGATAATGAGAATTATCTTTCTTCTACAATGAACCTCAGGTTCACAAGCGCCCTTGTGAAGGCAACGTACTTTATGTTTTGCTCTTGCTGTTTTTCCCAATCTTTCTTAGCCATAGGGTGAGGCAGTAATTCTGGATGAAGGATATAGACGTTCTTAGCCTCTAGACCCTTAGCCTTATGGACTGTGCTAAAGGCGATCCCTTCAATTTCATCTGAAAATATTTCGTCAATCCGTCTATAAACTTCATTTACTGTGCTACAACCATCAGAAATTGCCATGATAGTAAGCATCTTGTCACGCATCAACTCAGCTTGCATCTCTTTCTTTCTCTGTGTAAGTTTCCAGATTTCATTTTCACAGTAATCTTCAAGAGCAACTAAGACCTGACCTAGATCATAAGAGTTTAGTGCTTTCTTACCTACTTTTTCTATCATGTTCTTTAGGTTCTTGCCAATATCTCTACCAACAATGATTGCTTTTTTACCTTGCCTAATGAGTGAAAATACAGGGGCAATCATAGGGGCATTCGTCCTGCATAAAATCATATCCCCTTGCTTTACCTGAGATAAGAATTCAAAAGGTTCAACAGTCTCTACTGATCCGTCAATGGCAGTAGGGGCAGCCTCAAATGGAATATGAGGAAAGAGTTTATTAACCAGTTCTACCACTGAATTAGGCGCTCGGTATGAAATGCTCAAAGGCAACTGGTCAGCATTCAAACGTTCAATGAGATTAGGGATCGCGTCTACATCAGCGCCTCTAAAGCCATAGATTGATTGATAACGGTCACCTATGCCTACGGTTCTGGTATGCCCATTCTGTAGCATCATAGCAAGCTCAAGTTGAACGCGGTTAGTATCTTGAACCTCGTCAACTGCAATGAAGTCATAGGTCTTTGCTGGCATGTTCAATGCTACAGGCAACCAGCACATGTCATCAAAGTCAACTGAAGAGCGCTCTTTTTTAGACACTTCCATGACCTTAGCAACTGCATCAAAGGCGCGGTTCTTTTCATCTTGAAGATCAATTCCATGATAAGACGTTAGGTCTTCAAGGGTATCCCTGGTAGGTTCTAATAGATTGCCCTTGCATAGCCCCACTAAGCGCTTTACAGGATAATATAAATATCGGTAGTATTCTTTGGACAGTATTCCTGCATCCAAGATTTTGTCTACCTTGTTTTTATCAACTCGTACTCTGCCTTCATTTTGACTGATGACGTTCAGTCCGCAGGCATGGTACGTTTTACAAATAGCATTCTTTGGTAGGCGGGTGTTGAGTTCTGTTTGAATATGCTTATTGAAAGCCAGAAATAGGCTATCAATATCTTGGGGGATTCTATTGAAGAGTTCAACCAGGACGGTTGTTTTACCTGATCCTGCACACGCCTCACCTACTAGGTTTTCGCCTTCATTATTTTCTACCCAATTGAATATATTACTTTGGTATTTTGACCATTCAAAACTCATTTGATTATCCTTTCCTTACATTCCCGTTTTGTCAGTAGAAAACCAATCTTTGGCAGTCATTTTCCATACAATAGGCTGAATATAGTTCTTGTCAACAATGTAGACAGTATACCCTTCAAGATATACACTACAAGCGCCTGTACCAAAAACGTTCATACTATTATGCAAACAAATTATCTCTTCACTTTCCTCTACATTTTTTGGATTTACTACAGTTAGTTTAATGCGATTGGTAATGGGTGTACCTAAAATGCTCATTGCAGCCTCCTTTTTCTCGAAATTACCCCTATTATATATAGGGATTGACCGTTTTTTCTTTAGAGTTCAATTAGAGTTTCAAAAAGCTCATTGCACCCTGGCATTTTCCCATTGCAGGAAAAGCTCATTGCACCCTAGCCATTTTCAGAATCCTCATTGCACTCAGGCTCATTGCACTCAGGCTCATTGCACTTGAACCGACCCCTGGAATCCCGCATTGCAGTCTTGGCTCTTTGCACCCCACCTTTACGCCCATATCCCGAATGCTGGAATCCTATCATGGCAAAGGCGCGCCTATCTTCAGGGGGTATATACTTGATCCAGGCGCGCCCATGCAGCCTGATAATATCAGCATATTTATTCTTGAAATAATCAGGGGGGATTTTATCTGGATCGAATAGATTCATATTACCAGATAAAAGAATGCCCTGATAATATGAATCCCCCTAAAATTAGGATGATCCATATTACCAGGGTTAATATATAAGCGCCTATTTCTGATAACAGGCTGTTATTCAGGCGCTTTTTTCCTTACAATAGGTATAATCTATGACCATTTTCGCGTCATTCAATAATCCACTCCACTCATGGTCATTACCATAGAATCCCCCACATGATTCAAGAGATTCGCCTTCAGGGTTGACAATTTCATACCAGTATACTAAACCTGTAAGATAATAAGAGTATATTTGGACTTCAGTTTCAAGATATGATTGAATTCTATCCAGGCGCTTTTTAGTGAGATATTTCCAGTTATACTCTTTCCTAATATCAGCTTTACTGACATAAATATAACCGACTTGACTAGAATCCCATATGTCATAAAAACCCCTACAATTCATACAGATTCCCCCATGATCATATAGGAATAAAGGTAAGATGATATATTCATCAGCCTGGATATCATCCATATAATCAATAGGCGAAATATTAGGCTGCATATCGCCTAAAATATATCGCGTATGCCAGCATACCATGATTCCGAGATTATCCCATTCGCGCGGGCTTATTGGATCATTGTCATAGTATACATTTATTGAAAAATCTTTATATTCAATAGTTTCAATTGGATCATCCATACACATAATTATCCTTTCCTTTCAATAGATTCGAATTCAGGTAATATACCTTGTGATTCATAGGCAGCATACCATTTTTTGATTTTATCAGGCATATCTTCATCATATATGAAGGTTAAATTGCCTGTTATCCATTCATCTTGAATCCAGTTAATCATATGAGCTATGACTTGATATAATTCTTCAATTTCATAACTCTTGAATTCATTGTCTGGAAAAAGAACATATTCAGCCTGAAGAGATTCAAGATTATCATAAGTTGACTGTTTATATTCCAGGCTGCAATAATAATCAGAATCCCATATATGCCAGTATAAACGATCCAATAATCCTGCATAATCTATGGATTCTAGCAAATCATCAGAATAACCGTCATAAAAATCCCCCCATTCATTGTCATCTTTATATTCATAATGCATATTCGCTAAATATTCAAGATATAGACAAGCCCAATTATGCCCTTCAGTCATAGTATTTATTGCCATGATAGCAAGGCGATATAAGGCGAATTCCAGGGAATCAAGCGCCTTTAATGGTATGGAAAGATTATCTATACTGCATACAGAATCGAATTCTATTTCTTCATCCAGGCTCTTAACTGATTTTCGCATACAACGGGATTCCTTAATAATTTGTTTGGCAGCCCAATAACCTATATCTGAATCCTGAAGTAATTCCCTTAAGGTTATATTTGAAGGCTGACCATATAAGCCCCCTACGGTTATGAATTCAGAATCATCTTCAGGCTGAATCCAGGCGAATGCCATACCTAATGGGGGATTCCCAGGTGAAATAAACACCTTGATTAATTCAAGCGCTATTTCATCATTTATTGGAAAGTAACTTTGCTTATTCATTAGATTATCCTTTCATTTAAAAATTCATTGCAATAAGCCCATTGCACTATAGCTCATTGCACCTTATGAATCATCTCTTTTTCAGCCTTATATGAGCGCTTTATGACGCGCCCACAATGGCTGCATACCACAATACGGACATTTTTGGTATATTTTACCTTATAACTCTTATGTATACACGCCTTCATTATCCTTTTTCCTTTCCTTTTATGCCTGGATCGATCCAGGTTAATAGAATCCATACAATAATAAACTATATAAGCGCCTGGATCGATTAAAGCTTTATATATAGTCAATAAGCGCCTATTAATGAAATAAAAAGCGCCTGGATCGATCCAGGCTGATAATAAGCGCCTTCAGGCTGATATATTGGATGAATAAAAAGCGCCTGGATCGATCCAGGCAGCCTATAAGCGCTTTTTAGGCTGCCTGTATATATTTATACTTATTGGATGAATAAAAAGCGCCTGGATCTATCCAGGCAGCCTTAAAATGAATTCTAATATGATCCATACATAGAAAAAAGCGCCTGAAGTATATCCAGGCGCTTTATATGTAATTCAGCCTAATAATTAGGCGAATATTTTACTTATGGCAGCGTTAAGGCGCGCCTGGAATTCATCATAAGGCAGCCTTGAATCCTTATTATTATCGATCCAGTTTAAATGTTTGCCAGTGGTAACTGTCCATATATTCTCACAAGTAATTAATCCTTCATCCATAGTATGAAAGGCAATAATTGTCTTATATGAGAAATAGACTGTAATTTTAGGCATATTAACCTGAAGAGTATGGATACCATAATTTGAATTACTATACTTTCCATAATTTGTTATCGATATCATTATCCTTTTTCCTTTCCTGAATTCGCATAATCAGCCTGATTATGTTTATAAAATAAAGCGCGCCTATATAATGGATAAAATAGAATCGCTGATATGATCCATAAAATAAGCGCGCCTGATAACATAATGAAGATTATCGTATTATTCATATGCCTGTAATTCTTCATTATACGTATAACCGTTTAATAGAAATAGACAATCTGAACAAACTGTAAAATGATTCAGATTATTATCTATATCTATACCATGGGAAATATAAGAATTACCGCCTAATGAAGTTTGGCATAAATCACAAGGGCTCCAGGAAAAAGCGCCTTCATCAAATATTTCGCCTGAATCAACTTGATTATTGAATTCTTCAATAGAATCATAACCGTAATTATCCATACAAATTAGGCAGCCTGGACATAATCCAGTGGATATGAATTTTAAATGTAATTCTTCATTATAAAGATTATATTCATAATATGACATAATCTTAAAGCGCCTGTAATAACGGTTATGAGAATATAAAATCACAAGGCGCTTAAAGAGTATTATTACCTTATATAATCCCATATTAGTTTGTTCGATCATTATCTTTAATCCTTTCCTGAAGGCGTGTAAAGCGCTTTTTAAGGCGAATTCTAGTATTATCCATACTATGGATCGAATTCGCCTTAAAGCGCCTTCAGGCAGCCTTAATCATAATATGTTCCTAAAATATCATCAGGCAACGCGTAAAATAGGAATTCGCCTTGATTAATAGAATCCGCGTCAACTTGACCAGGATAACAAGGTGAACACAAAGCGCCTTCAGCCTTAACATGTTTAGACCATACAACTTGTGTATAGCATTCGCCTACAATGGCTGAATATTCGCCTGATTCATCAGGAATATAGTAACCGGCATTATCCTTTTTCCATGAACCAATAAGAATGGTATCATTATCAGATTCATAGAATTCGCATAATTCGCAATAATCTTCATTATGATTATGATTATCTAAGAATTCTTCATAATCTAGGTTAATTGAATCTGCATAATAAATTTCATCATACAGGAATTCGATTCTATTATTGGAATATACGCCTGTAGTGGGAATATTTGGATCGATCCATACACCATAATGGTTAATCATGATTTTATCCTTTTATTACCTTATAATCAGATTCTAAGAGCTCTTGAAAGGCGCTCTTGATATGATTAGATATAAAATATCTTTCTTGGATCATATCAGGATTAAGCGCCTGTAATTCTTTTACCTTAGATTCAATTATTTCAAAGAATAAATCTAAGGTATTACCTGGCATATGTTCCATTAATAAGGATATAAGTGCCTTATTATTTTCATATGGATCATAATTAGGATTATTTCTTGTCATATTACTAAAAATAATCCTTTCCAAATAAATATCAGTCTTCCAAACAAATAATCTTTTCATTCTGTTTATCCTTTCCTGAATATGAGTATATCGAATTATATACCCTACAGGCAGCCCAAAAAATAAAGCGCCTTCAGGCTGCCTATATGTCATACAATTACCATACTTCATCAGGAAAATTATCGGTTAATTTCCATATGTCAATATTATATTGATTAGAAATATTGACATATAAGCGCCTATATTCCCGATAATCCATACTATTCCAATGGTCATACTGGATCGAATTCAGGAATATGGAAATATTTCCATTATCTAATAAATGATCCATAACTGACGCGGCGCTTAAGACATAATGCGCGCCTGAATATGGATTAACCTTGTCAAGCCATAAGTAATTTTCACTTGAAAGTTTAACAAGGTTTAAGTGATTAACGCCTAATTTCTTATTCTTCATTATCCTTTTTCCTTTCCTGGATCGATCCAGGCTTAATCGAATATGGCAGCCCCAAATAATGCAAATAAGAAAAAAAGCGCCGCGTCGTAAAGGGCTGAATCATATCCTAATAAATAAGCGCTTAAACTGAAGTTTAACGCGGCGCTTATAACCAATAGTAATAACATAACCGATATACTATACATAATTTTAGCAAACATCAAATTATCCTTTCGAATTCAGATTCATAATTTTTAGTTGAAATTAAATGGCTTATAAGAATTAATTCGCCTTCAATAGTGGTTAATTCGAATTCGATCCAGGCGTATAAATTATTGTGGATCGATATTACTTCTTCAGGCTGAAGAATTCCTATAAATGAAGGCGCGCCATAATCAGATTCATTTATGATTTTATCGCCTTCAATTGTCATATGGATCATATACTTACCTTTTTCTAATATCATGAGATTATCCTTTCCTTATGGGCTGATATGATGATAAAAATTAGGCAGTCTGTATGGATAATTCCTTAATTCGCCTTCAGGAATAAAATTATTCCATAAGCCTAATATATTATTTGCTTGAAATAATTCGATTAATTCAAGGTGTATTATTTGAAAATTTCGAGTATGGACATTACGCCTTTTTCCAGGCTTATATTCCTTAATTGTAGCGCGTTCACGCTGCAATAAGTGACTAAACTCATGTAAGGCGATATATAAAAGCGCCTGATATCCTTTAACGATATATTCAGGCAATATATATTGACAAGATTCATACTCACAAGCGCCTTTTTCGAATTCATAGATTAACGTGCGAATTCCGAATATTAACTCATATTCGCCTGAAGTATATCGCCTATATTTGAAACATGTTAACCGCGTAGGCTTAAAATAAACTTTTAGCGCCTGGTTAATTTCATACTCTTTATATAAATAATCAATTACCAGGCTTATGAATTCAGCCCAATAATCATAATTATATAATTCGCTGCCTGAATAATCTATAAACTTATTGGATATCCTAAAATCAATATTACAATCTTTATTACTCATGATGATTATCCTTTCCTTATAACAGTTTGTTATTCTTCATTTATAAACATATGGCAGCCCATAAAAAAAGCGCTTTTAAGTTTATGGGCTGAATATACGCCTATAAACTTATGATTTTATCCTTTCAACAAATTGAAATTGAACGCGGATTGAATCTTCCATTATGGTAATATTCTTGAATTCGCCTTTCCATTGTTTAAGTCTGCCAAAACGCGCTATTGAATTTTTAGAATAAACTAGGATATTATTCGCCTGGAATTCTACCCTGTCCATAAACGTATTGCCATCATACAAGACTAAAATTATGTTCACTGGATTATCCTTTCTTAAATTTGATCCATAATAAAATAAAGCGCCTTCATATAAAAGCGCCTATAGACAATCATCATACCCCATATCGGTTAAGGATACTATTCCATTATCCATATCTTGTTTATAGTATAAAAAAGCGCCTGTATGCCAGTTTACGCCTTCAATATAATAAACATAACCTAATTTTTTACCTGGATTATCATTATCCCATATGATGAATTCCTGTACAGATTCAACTTGTATCATAACCATATTAGGCGAATTATTCGCGCCTTTTATAGTTACTATATTACCTTTCCTAATATCTAATTTTTCCTTGTTTATCATGATTTTATCCTTTCCTTGATAAATTCCTTTCCTTATAAATAGTAATTTTCTGACGCGGGCTGCGCGCCACCTATAGGATAACAGTAAAATGTCAATATTTCAATAGTATATACGGTTAATATTATAAACTCTCATAATTATGTGATAATTTTCACAAATTACATTTTACTCACTATTTATAGTGTATCCTTCATTTAATAGGGTAATTATTTATATTACTGGATCATATCCAGGCAGCCTTACATTATAGTAATTCCATAATCCAGGCGCTTTATTATCGATTCTAAGATATCCAGGCGCTTATATAAGGCGCTTATTCTATGATATGGGCTGCCTGGATCGAATAATATAAATAAACTTCATATAGGCAGCCTGGATCGATCCAATATATATGAAGAGTATATAGGCAGCCTTCATATATAAAGCGCCTTCATCCAATAGATAATAATACTCTTCATATATAAAGCGCCTGGATCATATCCAGGCTGATTATCATCCAATATATACAGGCTGCCATAATCCAGGCGCTTATGATCCAGGCTGATAATACGCCTTCATCCAATATATTTATAAATAAAATAGGCTGCCTGGATCATAATTTTATAGTCAGGCAGCCCAATAAGATATACTATACGATATATGGACAATATATGGACAATCCATCGATAGGCAACGAATTTTATGCGCGTATCCAGCGCGCGTACGGACATCCGAAATATTAGGGATTTTTAGGTTTCAGGATTTCCTTGACAACTCTTAGCCCCCATAGAGCCAAGGAGGGGGAGGAAACCTTTCTCTAAGGTCTATTAATATATTCTCATCTAGATAACCTTCATCGAACAGATAAGAAACTAAACCCATTATCTTATCAGGGCTTACATAATAGTCTTCTTTTTCCAGGCGCTCAAAGATTTGCCTCCCTTTTTCTGTAAGCAGCATAGTCTTCTCACCACGCAGCACGTTATTACTTAGAAGGCGATCTACAGAGCCAACAACTACTATCATACTCTTATCATCATCAGTAAGGTTCTCGAAATCAAGATTCATTTTTCATCCTTCCTCTCTATACTTAGTTCTAACAGATAAGGGAACGTAGGTCTCGTAAAACTTAAGCTTTTCTCTAAGCTTTACTTCCCTACCTGTAGCCTTTATGAAAGCGTTTTGATAAGCAGTTACATCTTTCTCATTCCTATAAGACTTTTCCTCATAATTCAGAGCCATTACTGCTAATATTACAGCAAGCCCCATGACCAGTATCAAAGCCAAAATTGCTATAAGGTACATTTTATTCCTCCTTTTTATATTCTGCCATAAACATACCAGCAGGGATAGCTTCAGGTTCTCTGACCATCGCCTGACAGTATTCTTGGTTCGATATCATAGGACTAGCATAATAAGAATCCCTGGTAGTTATATTTATGGCAACACCCCCTTGTGGTCTCCATCCTTTGTCTATGTGATCCTCCACTTCTACAGCTAAATCCCAGGGATATTGCTTAATCAATATCTTGTATTCCATCACTCACCGCCTCGCCTGAGCAGTCTGTACAATTTATAATCTCCAATATAATCACATCCGAGGTCATCGCTATGCCATCTGTCTCCATATGTGGC
>Ga0209536_100009455_pt1 | contig 14489 bp, 12 predicted proteins | sample DeeMarSeWOR28_12_FD_187461 | JGI IMG/M metagenome (GOLD analysis project Ga0209536, IMG submission 187461) | Marine sediment microbial communities from White Oak River estuary, North Carolina - WOR-2-8_12 (SPAdes) (version 2) | ecosystem: Environmental > Aquatic > Marine > Intertidal zone >...
ACAATCCTCGGGTCAAGGAGGGAAGCAGGTTGCGTGCCTGCTTCGGCCCATGCTACGCGCCACAGCCGCCGCTCGCGGAAAATCATACCCCATGTTTGAGACGCTCACGAAGGGCTTTCGCAATGCCCGCAATCGCCTAGCCGGAGTCACCGAGCTCACCGAAGAGAACATCGATCAGGCCCTGCGCGACGTGCGCCTGTCGTTGCTCGAGGCCGACGTCGAATTCGGGGTTACCAAGGCTTTTCTGGGCCGAGTGAAAGAAAAGGCGATCGGTCAAGTCGTCGAGACTGCGGCGAAGTCGAAGGGCCGTCGGGTCAAGGTCGGTCCAGCCGAGCAGTTCGTGAAGATCTGCCAGGACGAGCTGGAATCGATGATGTCGTTCGAGGGCGAGCCCGTCGAGTTCGCCAAGAAGCCCAAGCCGACCGGCATCATGATGGTCGGGCTTCAGGGCTCCGGTAAGACGACGACGGCGGCCAAGCTTGCCCGTCTCCTCGAGAGCTCCGAAGGCAGACGTCCACTGCTTGTCGCCGCGGACGTGGCCCGTCCTGGAGCGATAGAACAGCTCCAAGTGTTAGGCGAGCAGATCGACGTTCCGGTGTTTTCGATCCCCGGGGGTATCCCGCTCGAGATATGCAAGCGGGGCCTTGCGCACGCCAAGAAGCTCAAGTGCGACACGATCATCTACGACACGGCTGGTCGTCTCGCGATCGACGAGCCCTTGATGAAGGAGCTCGACGAGATAAGGAGCGCCGTCGATCCGCAGAACGTGTTTCTGGTCGTCGACGCGATGATCGGTCAAGACTCGGTCAGGACCGCCAAGTCGTTTCACGATCTGCTCGGGCTCAGCGGCGTCATCCTGACCAAGCTCGACGGCGACGCGCGCGGCGGCGCCGCGATTTCAATCAAGAACGTCACGGGGACGGCAGTCAAGTTCGTCGGCACCGGCGAAGCGCTCGACCGCCTAGAGGAGTTCCGCGCCGAGGGCATGGCAAGCCGCATTCTCGGCATGGGCGACGTGGTCGGCTTGATGAAGGACTTCGAGGAGGTCGTCGACGAGAAGAAGGCCGAGCAAGACGCCAAGCGAATGCTGCGCGGCCAGTTCACGCTCGATGATTTCCTCGAGCAGCTCCAAACGCTTCAGAGCATGGGTCCATTGCAGGACCTGCTCGACAAGGTGCCCTTCTTTGCCGACAGCATGCCGGAGGGCTTTCAAGTCGACGAACGGGAGATCGGCCAAATCAAGGCGATCGTCAGCTCCATGACACGAGAGGAGCGGGCCCAGGCCGAGCTCTTTCAGAAGCAGCCGAGTCGGCTCGTGCGGGTCGCTAGGGGCTCGGGGACGGCCGAGAAACAGGTTGCCGAGATTCTGCAGCGCTTCGCCTTCATGAAGCAGATGATGGGCAGTATCGGCTCCCAAGCCGGCATGCTCGGCAAGATCCCCGGCATGAAGCAGCTCGCCGCGGCCAATCGCCTCCGTGACGCCGTGAAGACCGGCGGGTTCGAGGGCAACCCAATGATGTCCAACTTGGCGGACCAGTTGCTCGAAGCGGCAGTGGCCGAGCAAGGCGGCTTCGGACCTGGAAGCTCGGGCCCCAAGCGCGTCGTGAACAAGGGCAAGAAGAAGTCCAAGCGCAAGATGCAGAAGAAATCTCGACGCAAGTCGCGGCGGTGACCAGACCCGGCATGAGATCGATGCGTCCGACCTGGCTCCTCGTTCTCGCGCTCAGCACCTCGTGTACGAGTGACATCGAGGCTCTCACGCCCGCGCAACGCGAGGCCGTCGCCGCCTACGTCAACGCGGAGCCCCCTTCCCCGCAGCGGCGAATCGACGCACGGCTCGGTCGATATGTGAGGCTACTCGGATACGACCTCGACCGTGATCGTTGGGTCCCGGGCGAGACGATGCGTGTCACCTGGTACTGGCAAGTGCTTGCGCCCCCCGGCGACGGCTGGTCGTTGTTCACGCGCATCGAGGACCCCGCATCGGGGCGCGTGCTACAGCAAGACGGAAACGGGACGCTTCGCTGGCTCTACGGTCCGGAGCATTGGCGCGCAGGTCAGTTCATCCGAGACGTGCAGGAGCTTCACCTACCCGACGACTGGGACGGAGACTCGGCGGACCTGTTCCTCGGCATGGAGCGAGACGGGGCTCGAATGCCGGCAGCCGGCGCGACATCGGAGCCGGACGACCGCGTGCTCGCCCTCACCCTGCCGACGCCGCGCGGCGGCAATCCCGATCTCACGCTACAGGGGGTGCCTGCCGCGGCGGTCGTACAGACCAAGCATCCGCCCCGGCTCGATGGCTCGCTCCTCGACCCCGTCTGGAGTGCGGCTCACGCGACCGCTCCCTTCGTCGATCCGCGAAACGGCGGACCCGGCCAGTTTCACGCGACCGCCAAGCTCCTTTGGGACCGGCGCTATCTCTACGTCGGTTTCGACGTTCACGACGACTTTCTCCGAGCGAGCGATACGGAGCGAGACGCGCACCTATGGGAGCAGGATTGCATCGAGCTGATGATCGATCCCGACGGCGACGGCCGAGGTTACTTCGAGATTCAAGTGTCACCACGGGCGGTCGTGTTCGATACATACTACACTGCACGCCGCGTCCCAAAGCCCTTTGGTCAGGTGGACTGGGACAGCAAGGCTCGAGTCGGGGTCTCGACGCGCGGAACGCTGGACGATCGCCATGCGGATGCCGGTTACAGTGTCGAGATCGCCATCCCGTGGCAGGCGTTCAGTCCCGATGGTCGCCAGACGACGGCGCCGGCGATCGGCGAGCGATGGCGCGCCAATCTCTACGTCATGGACCTCTCACGACGACATCGACGGGCGACCGCATGGTCTCCGTTGGGCGTTGGTGATTTCCATGTGCCTCGCCGATTCGGTATCCTGGCTTTCGAGGGGCCGCCGCAAGACATGCAGGGAGCGAACGAGCCATCGATCATTCCGCCCGGCCGCTTGCCCGGGGCGCCACAGCGCCGAAGCGGGTTCGACCCGGACGTCGAAGAGACCCTCCTCCGGCAGCGAGAGACTCGTCGCAGACTTGAATCCGCGGAGGGCGGTCACTAGGGTCCGCTCTGGGGACACGATCCGCGGACCATGCTTCGAACACGCCTCATTGCCGGTCGCACTTCGGGCTTGATTCTGAGCGCCGTGTTTGCTTCCATTTTCACGCTTGCCAGTCAGGTCGAAGTCGTGCTCGAGCCACTTCGTGTGGATCCGGTTCGACCCGCTCCGGTCACCCTTCGCATACCGAGCAAACGTCTTCCCAGCGAAACCGTTCGAGAGCATCACGGGCTCCCCCAGCCGTTGGTCGTGAGGCGCGGTGATGTGGTTCACGATCCCGGCAGCCAGCGCATCGTACGGGCGTTCGAAAGGGAGCGTCGTCCGCCGGAGGGCAGCACCCTCACAGGCGTTTGGATCGTCTACTTCATCCTTGCGTACATCTTTCTCGCCTACCTACGTCTCTTCACGGGGGGGCGTGGTGGATTGTTGAGAACGCAATCGGGGTTGCTGGTGCTGATAGGCGCGACCTGTCTGGCGACCAAGCTTCTCCTTCTATTCACGGGCATCTCGCCTTTCATCTTGCCGCTCGCGACGGTGCCCTTGTGGGCAGCGCTTTACTTCAATCGCGGAACTGCCGCTGCCACCGGCTTGATCATAGCGCTCGTCTGCAGCTCGTTCCTGGATTTCGAGATGGCCGTGGTCGTCGTGTATCTCGCGAGCACGCTCGGCGTCGTCGTCTTCTTCTACGACCGAAAGCACTCGACACACATGTTGGTGGCTGGCACGGCTGCCGGCCTGTTTGCAGCGCTCGCCTTGATCAGTGTCGAGCTTTCGTCGGGCAACGAGCTCGACGTCATCGGCGACGTTGCCGGACTACACGAGTCGATTCTTCTTTCGACGATTGCCGGCGGAATGATCTCGGGCGTCTTGGCGGTTCTGTTCCAACGTGTTGCTACGGCTGCGCTCGGGGTCGTGACTCGTGGCAAGCTCCAGGAGCTGACGGACGTGGATCACCCGCTCCTTCGCAAGATGTCGCGGGACGCCCCCGGCTCCTGGCAACACGCCCGTGCCATGGCCAATCTCGCCGAGGGCGCCGCAGCGGCGATTGGCGCCGACTCGCTTTTGACGCGCGTGGGTGCGTACTACCACGACCTCGGAAAGACGATTCAACCGAAGTACTACATCGAGAACCTCGCGGCCGGCGAGCCGAGCCCGCATGGAGACCTCGAACCCGACGTCAGCGCGGACGCCATCATGGCGCACGTCGTCGAGGGCGTTCGGATTCTGAGGGAAGGCGGCATCCCCGAGCCCGTGGTCGAGTTCGCGTACACACACCATGGCACGAGCGTCATCGAGTACTTCTGGCACAAGTGCCTCGAAGCGGGGAATCCAAAGGGTCTGTCCGACAACGCGTTTCGCTACCCAGGCATGCGGCCCCGAACGCGTGAAACCGCCATCCTCATGCTGATCGATGCGATCGAAGCGGCCGCACGCTCGGTCGAGGAGCCGACGCGCGAGAAGTTCGAGGGGGTCGTGCAGCGGGTCACGAACGTCAAGCTTCGCCAGGGGCAGCTGGACGAATCGGGCTTGAGCATCGAAGACTTACGGGTCCTGCAAAGCACGCTCATCGATACCTTGTGCAACGCTTACCACAACCGCATCAAGTACCCGTGGCAGGACGAGAAGGGCGAGGGCGAGCCGGCGCTCCCCGTGCCAGGCGTAGCGACGGAGCGGGACGTGGCGCGAGAGCGAAGCCGTGAGTCTACGTAGGCTCGCGGGCTTTTGGGTCTTGGTGCTTGGGATTGCTGGCTGCGACCAGCTCGGCAACCCCGAGCAGTTCGCAACAGGGCCGACGGCCTGGAAGGACCAACGCGGCCATCTGGTGACGACGACGCGTTCCTTCAAGGACGAGAAGACGATTCGCCGCCTATTGTCCCAGGGAATCGAGGACCTCGACTATGCGGATCCTTCAATCGGCCCTTCCGAGACGCTTACCGTCGTCGTCGTCGTGCCGCGGGCTCTTCGCCCGGCCCGGGGCCGCGGTTTGAAGCTCGTGACGACTTTCAAGCTGCGGGGACGCGCCCCCATGACGCGGCGTTGGAGCGTTCAGCGCGACGGGCGGCGCTGGAGTGCTGCCTTTGCCCTCCCGGAGCCACCGATCGGGGCCGTCAGCGCCGTGGCGCCATGAGTCCCGAACGCGTTTCTCGCACGTCGGGGAACTCTTCCAAGGTGCGTCCGTCGTTGCGAAACTCCGAGAGCGATAGGAGAAAACCGTTCGAGATCTCGGGGTCGAACTGCGTTCCTCCGCAGCGATCGATTTCGGAGATCGCGATGTCGTGCGAAAGCGCCTTTCGGTACGCGCGGTCGCTCGTCATCGCGTCGTAGGTGTCCGCAACGGCGATGATTCGCGCGATGAGCGGGACATCCTCGCCCTGGAGCCCGAGCGGGTAACCTAGGCCGTCCCAACGTTCGTGGTGGAGGTGGACCCCCGGAATCAGGGGGTGCAAAAACTCGATCGGCTCCAAGATGTCGCGTCCGTGGTCGGGGTGCTGTTTGAAGATCTCGTAGTCTTCTTGGGAGAGCCGCCCTGGCTTGTTGAGGTTCATCACACAGCCAATCTTGCCGATGTCGTGCATCAAAGCAGATTGCCGAACGATCTCGATCTGTTCGTCGCTCAGCCCGAGCTTGATGGCTAGGATCTGCGCGTAGGCCGCAACGCGCGCCGAATGACCAGCCGTATAGCGATCCATCTTGTCGATCGCGCTCGCAAGGCCCCGAATGGTCTGTTTGAAGGTTGCCTGCAGGTCCTCGTAGAGCCGGGCGTTCTCGATGGCTGCAGATGCCCGGTCAGCCGTCGCGTGGAGAAGCTTACGCTGCCCTTCGTCGAAGCGCTTGCCTTTCGTATAACTCACGGCGCACAAGAAGCCGATCGTGTCACCCCGTGCTGCTAGCCGCGCGACCGCCAGCGAGCGCGGCGACGGGTCGGCTTTGACGCTTTCGAAGTAACGCCAACAGCGCTCGTCGTGCTCCAGGAGCGCAGGCGCATGGTCGAAGTGCTCGCTCAGGACCGCCACGCTGAGCGCGTCGGGCTCGCGCCGAAGCCGGAAGCTCGGGTTTACCTCGGAGCTTCGACGGTAGAAGCTGCCTCCACCGTCGCTCAGGATCACCGACACCACGTCGGAGTCGACCTCGTCGATTGCAGCGCTGCTCAAGGTATGCACGACTTGCTCGAGGGAGAGGCTCGCTGCAATCGCCTCGCTCACTTTGTACAAAGAGAGCGCTTCCTTGAGACGGAAGTTCTCCGCTTCCAAACGCTGCTTCTCGAGACCTCGGCGGATCGTGTGAACCACCTCCTCGACCTTGAAGGGTTTGAGCACGTAGTCGTATGCCCCTTGCTTCATCGCTTCGATCGCAGTTTCGACGGTGCCGAACCCGGTCATGATGATCGTGACGACATGAGGGGTGTGTTTGCGAATCGCCGCCAGGAGCTCGAGACCTCCCACGTTGGGCATCTTCAGGTCACTCAGGACCAAGTCGAAGCGGTCGCGTGAAAGCTCGACCAGCGCGCGGCTGCCATCTTGCGCAGTGCGAACGAAGAACCCCTCCATACTGAGAAAGTCTGCGAGGATATCTCGGATCACTTCCTCGTCATCGACGACGAGGATCTTTGCGACGTCGTCACCAGGCTGGCCGCTCATGAGCGTATGGTGCTACATCCGGCTCGACCTTGCCATTATCGACCAGCATCACCTCGCTTGCACTCCTGATCTATGCGCCGCTCTCGGTGGCTGCTGTGACCTGGGCGCGACTGGGCCAGGACCGATGGCCGTGGTCTCTATCCTTGCCATGGCTCGGCGGCGCGTACGAGGCGCGGCTGGCGGCTTCTCTCGGTCTAGGATTGGCGGTCGCAGCGCTCGTCGTCGTGATCACGCCGTGGCTGGTTCGCCGGGTGACTTGGGCGCGGGCGCTTCAAGAAGAGCTCAGGCCCATCATCGCGGATCTATCCTCCGCGGAAATCGCGTTCCTCGCGCTCGCGTCCGGCCTCGCAGAGGAGCTCTTCTTTCGAGGAGCCATGCAACCGGCGCTCGGTCTCGTCACGACTTCGCTCATCTTCGGCGTGGCGCACACTGGCCCGAAGCGTGTGTTCCTCTGGTGGGCGGCGTGGGCCTTCGCGATGGGGCTCGTGTTCGGAGCCATCTTCGAGGCGACTGGTGTGTTGTGGGGGGCCGTCTTGGCGCATGCGCTCATCAATCAGCGCAACATGATGTTCATGAAGGGTCATTGACGGCTCGTCGCTCGCTTTTTACCCTGGTTGTGCCCGTGGAGAGCGAGATCAAGACGAGGGTGACACCCTACTCGGAACCTCACGTCTCGCTCGAAAGCGGACTGGATTGCTTGGTCGTGATCTACGCGCCCAGCTCGAACCAGCTTGGCAAGCGCTTTGCGCTTCACGACGGCACCATGCGGATCGGACGGGGCGCCGAGAACGACATCGTGCTGCCGAGCGATAGCGTGTCCCGGCGGCACGCGTGCATCAGCACCCGCGCCGGCGCCTATTACATATCGGACACCCGTTCCACCAACGGAACCTACGTGAACGACGAGCTCATCGACGAAGAGCCGCTCGCGCGAGGCGACCAGATCAAGATCGGCGATACAATCATGAAATTCCTCAGCGGAGCGGATCTCGAATCGCAGTATCACGAGACGATCTACCGTATGACGATTACCGATGGGCTGACCGAGATCCACAACAAGCGGTACTTCGTCGAACAACTCGATCGCGAGCTTTCGCGTGCAACACGGCATGAGCGGCCGCTCACGCTCGTCATCTGCGACATCGATCACTTCAAATCCGTCAATGACGAGCTAGGCCACCTCGCCGGCGACCATGTGCTCAAAGAGGTCGCTCAACTCGTCAAGGCGCGTCTTCGCCCGGACGACGTTCTCGCGCGCTACGGGGGCGAGGAGCTCGCGATCATTCTTCCCGAGACCGACCTTCGGGGTGGCATTCGGATCGCCGAGGCCCTCCGGGAGCGCATCGCAGCGGCGCGCTTCGTGTTCGAGGACGCCGACATCGACGTCACGGTTTCCTGCGGCGTCGCTCAGCTCGATCCCGCGTGGAGCTCGCAGGAGTTCGTCCAAGCAGCGGACACCCAGCTCTACGAGGCGAAGCGCGCCGGTCGCAATCGCGTCCATCCTACATGAGCGGGAACGCGGTGTGAGACGTGCTACGCTCCGCCCGCCATGCAGTCGATCGCTGAGGCGCTGGCTTCGATGATGCCCGCGTTTTCGCCCCTGGGCGAAGAAGTCGTGCCGCTCGGGCAGTCGTTTGGGCGATACCTTTCCGAGGATGTCGCAGCGGCGCTCGACTCCCCGCCCTTCGACAATAGCGCCATGGATGGCTACGCGGTGCGTGCCGAGGACGTTGCCGGGGCGGGTGGGGCCTCGCCGGTGCGGCTTGCGCTGAGGGGCGAATCTCGCGCGGGAGGCCCGCTTCCCTCTGCGCTCGAACCCGCGACGGCGTGCCGCATCTTTACCGGCGCCCCAATGCCGGATGGAGCGGATGCGGTCGTCATTCAGGAGGACACCGAACGTCTCGGGGACGAGGTAGCGGTGCTCGAAGCATCACCGCCTGGCAAGCACATCCGTGCCCGTGCGAGCGACGTGAGTGCCGGCGCGACCCTATTGCGCGCGGGTGCCCGGATTTGGCATGGCGAGCTCGGCCTCTTGGCGAGCCAGAACATCGAGCGCGTCCGGGTCTACAAGCGACCTCGTGTCGCCCTCTTGTCGACGGGCGACGAGCTGCGGGAGCTCGGAGCGGCGCTCGAGCCGGGCACCATCGTCAACTCGAACGTCTACGTACTGACGGAAATGCTCCGCGAGCTCGGCGTAACCCCGGTGCCGCTGCCCGCGGCGCCCGACTCCCTCCCGGCCATCAAGTCGGCGCTCGAGGAAGCTCTGGATGCCGATGTGGTCATCACGATGGGCGGTGTCTCGGTCGGCGAATACGACTTCGTCCACGAGGCGTTTGCCGCCGTCGGCATCGAGCCGAGCTTTTGGAAGGTGCGCATCAAGCCTGGTAAGCCACTCGCGTTCGCGCGGTACGACGGCAAGCCGGTGATCGGGATTCCCGGCAATCCAATCAGCGCCATGGTGACCTTCGAAGTGTTGGTGGCGCCCTGCCTGCGCAAGATGTTGGGGGACCCCCAGCCGCACCCGCAACCCGTGCCGGCACGCTTGACCGGGGGATATCGCCGACGGCCGGGCCGGGTCGAAATCGCCCGCGGCATCGCGACACGAGAGGGGGATGACCTGCTGGTCACGTTGACGAGCCAACAGGGGTCGGGCTCTCTGCCGTCCTTTGCGGGGGTCAACGCGCTGGTGGTTCTGCCGGCGGACAAGGCCGAGCTCCATCCGGGCGAGCGCGTAGACACGCTCCTCTGGGGGGCTGGACTTCGCGGCGTCAGCTCGTTTTTCGACACCCTCGAATAGCCGCTTTTCAGCCTCATTTCGAGCTCTTGCATGTTCGCTTCTTGACTAGCGGGGTCCGGTCATTATGCTCGCGCTCCCTCGATAGGGGATCACGAGCATGAAGAAGACCGAGCTGAAGCGGTTTCGCACCATCCTTGAAGAAAAGCGTAACGCCGTCGTCCGACGGGCACGCGAGACGATGGACCAGGACATGACCCTGGATGCGTCCGAGCTTCCCGATGAAATGGACCTCGCATCGAGCGAGTATATGCAGTCCTTCACGTTCCGCCTGCGCGGCCGGGAACGTGTCTTCTTGCAGAAGATCGAGAAGGCGATCAAGAAGCTCGATGAAGGCGAGTTCGGCATCTGTGAGGACTGCGAAGAGCCCATCGGCATCAAGCGCCTCGAGGCCCGCCCCGAGACCGAGCTCTGCATCCGCTGTAAGGAAGACCAAGAGCGGACCGAGCGTGACTTCGCCTAGCGGCTAGGCCGATGCACCCGTCGCTTGACGCCGTGGATGATGCGCCAGGCGACCAGCATGATGACAGGCACGGCGACGGCAAAGGTGAGCTTCTTGCTCCAGGGCCAGCCGGCCCATGCGACTCCCTCGTAGAGGTAGCTCAGAAGGCCCATCAAGTAGTAGGTGATGGCCACCACGGACAAGCCTTCGACTGCCTGTTGGAGTCGGAGCTGCGTTTCGCTGCGCCGATTCATCGACTCGAGGAGCTCGCGGTTTTGCCCCTGAATCGAAAGCTCGACACGCGCGCGCAGAAGGCTGCTCGTCTGGCTGATGCGGCGCGACAGGTCGTCTAGGCGGTCGCGCACCGCGTTGCAGGTACGAATCCCCGGCGCCAGCCTACGCTTGATGAACACGTGGATCGGCTGAAGGCCGGGGATCTTCTCTTCGGTCAACTCCTGGTTCCGCTCCCGCACGAGGTCGTAGTACGCGTTGGTGGCCGCGAACCGGTAGGTCGTGTCGGAACGCATGCGTTCGACCCGAGCCGCGAGATTCGACAGCTCGTCGAGCAGGGTGTGCTGGTTCGTCTCTTCGTTGGCGTCGGTGAGGGCCTCGTTGACCCGCGCCAACTCCCGTTCCATCGCCCCCACCTCGGGTGTGATTTGACGGGCGACCGGAAGCGCCAGGAGGGCCATCACGCGGTAGGTTTCGATCTCGAGAACGCGCTGTACCAGTCGACCGGCCTGGAGGCGGGTGAGGTCGCTCGCTTGCAGGACGACGCGTGCGAAGCCGTCGGAGTGGAGACGGAAGCTGCTGTAGAGGTATGCCGTGCCCTGCCGCACCACACCCCCCCGCAGGGCCTGTCGTTCGAAGTACCGGTCGAGCTCTGCGGGCTCGGGGGGCCCCTCCGCGGCGTTGAAGGCCAAGTGGAGCGCAGTCGTGACCTGGCCCGGCATCTCGTGGAGCCACTTCGCGGGAATGTGGCTGAGCGCACTCGGCTCGCGCAGCGGATTTTCGGTCACTCTTCGGATGAAGGTATATGTCGAAAATTCCGTATGCCTTTCCCAGCGAAGCTCGAATCTTCCTAAGGTTTGGTAGAAGCAGGACGCGCTGGCTAGAGGCGGTTCGATGTCGAACTGCCGGCAAAGATCGGCCAAGTGGGCGAGCTCCGCACCGCGCTCCGCGTGGCTGATCTGCACGGCGATGTGGCTGATCGTGCACGGCGTTTCCACCAGCGGCGACGGCCGGCTGTGGAGCTCCTCGTAGAGCTCTGTCCTCCATGGGTGAACGTCGAGCGGAAACGCGTCGGGCACGGGCGCAAGCTTTCGCCGCAAACGCGCCTCGGGTCAACCGGCTAGCCCCAGCGTCGCTCGAGAAGCCCGGCGACCACGGCGAGTCCCGTGTAGTTGGCAAGGGCCATCATGACGAAGGCACGGGGAGTGTCCGGAAGCGGGAGGAAAAAGCTGCTTGCCTGCATCGCTAGGATGGCGAGAGCGAAGATCCAAAACGGGAAAGCGAGTCGAGCACCGCGAGCGTAGAGGCCGACCGCCAGCAGAAGCAGAGCAGCCTCGAGCAGGAAGGAGAGCACCGGATAGTTCCAGAGACCGAAGCCGACCTTGAGATGGTCGCCGTAGAGTGGGAGGTCCGGAACGTGCACGAGCAGGTCGAGCAGCCAGTGGGCGACGACGCAGCCACCGATGAGCAGCCCGCCTCGGCGCTCCCAAAGCATGGTGCCGAGAGCGCCGAGCAGGAGCGCCCATGCGAGTGTGGCGGTCAGGCTATGAGAGTACGGCATGTAATCGAGTGCCAGCGGGCTCGACGCGGTGAAGCCGGGCACCAGTCTCACGCGCTCGACCCCGGCCAAGACCAGCGCGGCCCAGAGGATGTCGACGAATTGAGCTGCGAGGAATAGGACCCAGAGCGGTACTCGTGCAGGCCTCGCGAACGCGAAGCTCGGGGCGTAGTGACCTGCGAACATCGACCAGATACTAACAGCAAGAGCGGAATGCGCGCTTGGTCTCCGAAGTGGCTGAAATCAATCGGTGATTTGGGGGCAGAGCCTGTCCCCTACTCCGCCGCGGCGGGGGGTCTCGTGCTCTTGCGCGGTTGGGGCTGTGGGAGAGCGATGCTGAAGGCGGTGCGACCGGGTCGGCTTTCGACCGACACGCTGCCTCCATGGTCCTCGACGATGCTCTGGACGATCGCCAGGCCGAGGCCTGTGCCCCCCTTCTTCCCATGCGTGGTGAACGATTCGAAGAGACGGCCTCGGATCTCTTCGGACACGCCGGGGCCGTCGTCCGAGAACGTCAAGAGGAGGCCGCCATCCGCCATGCGGTCGACCTCCAAGCGGCAGACCCCTCCGCTTTCGCCGATCGCCTCGGCGGCGTTGCGGGCCAAGTTGTGAAAGACGCGCTGCATTTTCTCTTCGTCGAAGTGAGCGACGCCGCGGTCGTGCAAGGTCAGCTCCAGCCGGATCCCTTTCTCGGCGAGCTCCGGCTTGAGCTGCTCGGCGAGGTCCTCGAAGAACGTCCGGAGGTAGACGCGGCGAATCAGGATTCGTCTCTCCCCCTTCGCGAACGCGAGGGTCTCGCCCATCATCGTCTTGAGGAGCTGCACCTGGCGGCGAATCGAGGACGCCGCCTCCCGGCGGGCATCTTCATCATCCTCTTGCACCAGCATTTGTGTATAGCCGGAAATCACCGTGAGGGGCGTTTTCAAGTCGTGGAGCATGCTCGACAAGAAGCGGCCAAGCGTTGCGAGGCGCTCCTCACGGGCCTGCTCCGCGCGCGACTGAGCCTGCGCAATGGCGGTCGACAGGTGGCCCGCGATCACCGTCGCCATCTTGAGGTCGTCGTCGATGAAGGGCGCCCGGCCACCCGATTTGTTGAGCAATTGGAGCGCGCCCATTCCGTCGTCCCAGCGAAGCGGAACACACAGCACCGACTTCGGATGGTACCCGACCTCGTCCGAGATGTGCGTCGAATGACGTGGGTCCTTCTTGACCTCGTTGACGATCTGCGGGCGTCCGTGCTCGGCCACCCAGCCGGAGATCCCTTGCCCCGCCTTGATGGTCATCTTCTTCACGCGGTCAGGTTCTCCGCCGACCGCGGCGCGAAACGTGAGGTCCCCGGTATCTTCGTCCGCCAACAAGATCGACGCAGCCTCCGCGTCGGTGGCGCGCATCGTCCGCGCGAGCACACCGGCCAGCAGGTCATCGAGCTCCATCGCGCTGGCCGCGACCTGCGTAATCTCGAAGAGGACGTCGAGCTCGCGAATCTTCTTCTCGAGTTGCTCCTTGGTCTCGAGCAATTCGATGTTCTTTCCGACCACCGACAGGAAGAGCTTGGAGTTCTCGATCGACACGGCCGCATGACTTGCAAGCGCCGTGAGCAGTGCTTCGTCGGCGACGGTGAAATAGCCTTCGTGCTTGTTCAGCACCTGGACGACGCCAATCGTTCGCCCGTGCTGGTTCTTCATCGGGACACAGAGGGTCGACCGAGTGCGATAGCCCGTCCGGCGGTCCCACTCGGCGTCGAAACGGACGTCCTGATAGGCGTCCTTGATGTTGAGCGGCTTACCCGTGCGAGCCACCGCCCCAGCCAGCCCTTCCCCGGGCTTGAGGCGGATTTCGTGGACATCGTCACCCTGGACGACCTTGGACCAGAGCTCGTCGGTCTCCTCGTCGAGCAGGTAGAGCGTGGACCGGTCGGCCTCCATGACCTCCGAGATTCGGTCGAGGATCATCTCGAGCAGCTCTCCGAGGTCGAGCGTCGACCCCAAGGCCGCGCTGATGTCCTGCAGCGCCCGCAGCTTGGCCCGCTCGCGCTCCACGACGTTCTGCAGTCGTAGCGCCTCCTGGCCGTTTCGGTCGCCGTCTGAAGCCATCCTGAGGCCGATACTCCCCCCAATTGGGGCATGGAGGCAACGGCCTTCGAGGCGGGGCTATTCCCCTTTGCGCAATTCGGCGTAATCGCCCATCCGAACCGCGCGTTTCGCCTTCTCGATCAGGACTGCGGAGGTGTGGGCCTGGACGTTCACCACGCGGCCGAGTGCCACCACCTCCCAGGGATAGTGCTTCGGTGGGTCCGGAAGCTCCACCGTGGTCTCGATCTCGCGCCCCACGCGGCCTTCGGCGCTCTTGCGCCACTCGTCGCCCTGTCGAACGATGTAGAGCCGGTTGCCGGTCAGCACACCCTCTTCCGAGCCCGCGTTCACGAACACGATCTGGTTCGTGGACGGCAGTTTGCGTGGGTAAAGGCTTGCGACGACGACGGCGCGCATCGATTTCTCGGCTGGGACGACATCCACCCAGCGAAACTCGCGTTCCACGGGTGCGAGCCGAAAACCACGCTCCAAGCCGTCGCTCGAGTCCACGACGAGCCCATGGCCCACGTTGCGCTCCGTGTCGTAGTCCTGGAGGAGCACCGCGCCCAGAATCCGGATCAGGTTCCCCTTTTCCCCGGACTCGCGCTCGAGAGCCTTCATCAGACGAAAGACCGTGTAGACCCTGCCGATCTCCGGCTCGACGTCGTCGTTGAAACGCACGTAC
>Ga0209536_100009456_pt1 | contig 14487 bp, 13 predicted proteins | sample DeeMarSeWOR28_12_FD_187461 | JGI IMG/M metagenome (GOLD analysis project Ga0209536, IMG submission 187461) | Marine sediment microbial communities from White Oak River estuary, North Carolina - WOR-2-8_12 (SPAdes) (version 2) | ecosystem: Environmental > Aquatic > Marine > Intertidal zone >...
CAAAGGTATGTGATCAAATATTGGAGGGCAAACTGGACGATCAATTTCCACTGGTAGTCTGGCAAACAGGATCCGGAACCCAATCCAACATGAACATGAATGAAGTGGTCGCAAACCGAGCCCATGTACTATTGGGTGGGAAGTTATCGGACGAGAAAAAAAAGATACATCCAAATGACGACGTGAATAAATCCCAGTCATCGAATGATACCTTCCCGACAGCCATGCACATTGCGGCCTATCAGTTTCTGACCCGACATACCCTGCCCAGAATAAAGGGCTTGAGGGATACTCTTCATCATAAGTCCAGGGAGTTCATGAATGTGGTCAAAATAGGCCGCACGCATTTCATGGATGCTACTCCTTTGACTGTTGGGCAGGAATTATCCGGTTATGTTTCCCAACTGGATCATGGGATAAAAGCATTGGAAAACACATTTGATCATCTGGCAGAACTGGCATTGGGGGGCACCGCAGTAGGTACAGGCCTCAATGCACCGAAGGGGTATGCGGTTAAGGTGGCAGAAAAAATTGCCGAACTGACAGATTTACCCTTTGTGACCGCCCCGAATAAATTTGAGTCGCTGGCTGCACATGATGCGATCGTGGAAACCTCCGGAGCGCTTAAACAACTGGCTGTCAGCCTGATGAAGATCGGAAATGACATCCGTATGCTGGCATCCGGCCCCCGCTGCGGGATTGGCGAGCTCATCATTCCTGCAAACGAACCCGGATCTTCCATCATGCCCGGTAAGGTGAACCCTACCCAGACCGAAGCCCTCACCATGGTCTGTGCCCAGGTGGTTGGGTTGGATGCTGCCACCAGTATCGGGGGCATGACGGGCCATTTCGAACTGAATGTATTTAAACCGATGATGATCTATAACCTCTTGACCTCCGCCCGACTGCTCGGGGATGCCTGCCAATCATTTAATGATAACTGTGCTGTTGGGATCGAACCCAATCACCAGCGAATACAGGAAAATCTGGAGAATTCCCTGATGCTTGTTACCGCGTTGAATACCCACATCGGATATGAGAATGCTGCAAAAATAGCAAAAAAAGCACATGCCGAAAATTCGACGCTCCGGGAGGCGGCCATCGCCCTGGGACTTGTTACCAATGAACAATTTGATGAATGGGTCGATCCGGGCAAAATGATCGGCAGTCTTGATTAGAATGTAGAAAATTTGACATTTAAAACAATATTTTTGTACATTGCTAAATATTTTGTAATTGTTCACCAATAATTTTAGAAAATGAAAAATTTCATCATTCCATTTTGCCTTGTTTTTATGATCGCCGGCGTAAATACTTCCAGGGCACAAGTAGAACTTTCCAAGCAAGAAAAAAAAGAATGGAAAAAAAAGGCTAAGGATCTTAAAAAGAATCCAGCAGAACTGAAAAGGATATTTGAAGAGAATGCATCGTTAAATAGTGAAATATCCGGGTACAAAAGACAGATTTCTTCACTAGAATCGAGACTTGGAGAAAAGGACACCGAAATGAGCCAGATGCGGCAAAGGGTACAGCAGATGGAATCCGAACTTTCGGCCGCCCGGCAGAAGCTCGAATCCCAGAGTCCATCCGATCGTCCCGTTTATGATGATTCCGGTGTTATTTTTAAAGTCCAGGTTGGAGCCTTCAGGAACAAAGATCTTTCCAAGTATTTTGACAATACTGAAAATTTCAGTGGTGAGACTACGGAAGATGGTGTTCAGAAAATCACCCTGGGCAGATTCCGGGATTATTGGGAAGCCGATAATTTCAAAAAGTACCTGAGAGAAATGGGGGTAAGTGATGCTTGGATCGTACCTTACAAAGATGGCAAACGTGTGGCCATGAAAGATGTCCTCGAAGGGGTTATCTAGGAGTTACTAAAAGAGAATTATTGATAAAGCCCCGATGTAATCGGGGTTTTTATTTGGTACCTACCACAATCGCTGATAATCCGGCCACATTAAACGTTAATTTATCCAATAGGCTGAAAAAGGGTACCAGCTGATCATACAATTTCATTTGTCCTCCCGGGATCGTTCTGTTTTTCAAAAGTTTTCCTGAGACATACCAGCCGGGTATCCCGGCCAGATTGAAGTATTGAGAATGGAGCACCTTAAGGTTATTTTGAATAAAAATCGCTTTAAGGCCTGTAAGGGTGTATCTTCTATAATGGCCGAGGGAGTGGTCAAAATGATTGTATAATGAATTGAATGCCGGGACCAGGATGATAAGTTTTCCTCCCTTTTTTAACAAATATTTCGCATTGTATACAGCCAGGCGGTCATCTTGAATATGTTCGACCACATTTAGTGAAAATAGTGTATCGAATTCCTCCTTTACGAAAGAAAATTTTTTCTCAAAATCCGGATCTGCCAGATCCAATTGAAAGACATCAATTAAATGATTATAATGAGAAAATTCTTTCCGGAGATAACTGCAATAATTCTTCCGGATATCGCTTAACGCAATCGGATATCCGGCCTCCAGAAAATATTTTGAAATGTTCCCGATGCCACTTCCCACCTCCAGCAATTTCCCGGAACAGAATGGCTCAATCGTTCCGAACATCCACCGGTTAAAACGATCCGCTTTTGAAATTACTTCCAGGGTCATTTGACCCTCGGGATCCAATTCATGGGGATCAGCAGTACTCATGAAAAGAGATTATATCTAAGTATACAATAAATGGCCCTCAAGCCATCCTTCCAGTTTATTTTTTTTCCTTCTTTAAACTTCCTGCCGTAATAGGATATTCCCACTTCATAAATCCGGATATCCGGAATTTTAGCAAGTCTGGCGGTTATTTCCGGCTCAAAACCAAATCTTTTTTCACGGATCCGAATGCCCTTGATCATCGAGGTCCGCATCATTTTATAACATGTTTCCATATCGGTCAGGTTCAGGTTGGTAAACATGTTGGAGAGAAAGGTCAGGAACCTATTTCCCAATGAATGCCAGAAAAATAAGATACGATGTGCCCTCCCTCCCAGGAACCTCGAACCATAAACCACATCGGCAATGCCCTTGACGACAGGTTCGAGAAGGATATTATACTCCTGAGGATCGTATTCCAGGTCCGCATCCTGTATAACCACAAAATCTCCCGTAGCTAATTTTATTCCTTCGGCAATCGAAGCTCCTTTTCCCTTATTTGTGGAATTGGAAATGAATTTTATATCCTCGGGGTTGCCTTGAATGTAATTTTGAATCGTTTCGGCTGAATGATCGGTTGAGCCATCGTTGATTACGATAACCTCCTTAGCAATTCCACCGATCAGTTTTACAGCAGAAACTCTTTCCAGTACCTGCCGGATGGTGGAGGCCTCATTAAAAACCGGAATAACAATCGATAAAACCTTGATGCTCATTTTTATTATTCTATTTCCGGTGTAAATTTCAACAGATAGGTATCCGGATTCTGCAGGGATAAAACAAGTGGAAAGATATCCGGATTATTTCGAATGACCGGATAAAGATATTCATAGGTTTGCCGGTATCCTAAATTATCCAGGAGAACATAATCGGCTTTTTTTACCTTCAAATCATTGATCATCTCATTCTCATCTTTCGAATAAAGATAGGGTGCCGTATAGGTTCCCGACCTTAAATGAAATAACATCGGCTTTCTGCAAATAACCACCACCTCGCTGAGATTCTCATTTTTAAAATATGAAGCAATCTGAAAATAATTCTGCCAACTGGCGGGATAGGAATTTGTTGCTTTTTGATGTAATGTTTTAATGGGATTTACAAAGGCCAGTCCGAATAGGATCATTACGAGCACATTAAATTTTATTTTAATTGCGGATAATAACCGATCGATTAAATAATAGAATCCGATCACCAATGAAAATAACAGGAGAGGCATAACAGGTAATACAAACCGAACTCCGCGCCATACTTCAGGCCATAAAAGCAGTATCCCGAAAGTTGCCAGCAGATAACATAAGAAAACTAGACCCTTACGCCACAATTTATAAAATCCATATACAGAAACTGCCAGTAAAGCTATCCCAAGGATCCATTCAACGAAAGAGATTTCCTGGATATAATTGACCTGAATAAACGGAAAAGCGGAATTAGGTATTTCCCGCGTAATGTATCGGGCTACATTTGAAAAAAAACGCGTAACATAACCTGCCAGATCCGCATTGCCAAGTTCCGGCCGGTAAGGATTCACCATTACAAGTGGTTTAAGGTATGAACTGCCTCCTAATTTCTGCCCCCGGATGATCCATGGAAGTGCAAGCGCCACAAATCCTGCAACCAGGCTGACCGCAATCTTCCATTTCTTTTGAATGAAAAAATAAAGGATGATCCCTCCAAATAACGCTAGCCCCGTTGACCGGATATAATAGGAAGCAACCAGGGAGACGAGGATGAGGTAAAATGAAGTTTTCTTGAAAAAGTCTTCCTTGAAATCCGATTTATAAACAAGTAAAAGGCACAGGAAGGAGATGAGGATAAAGGATATTTCACTCATCATCATGGTTCCGTATTGCAGCAAATGAGCATTCAACACAAGAAAGAACACGGTGATGAAAGCAATCCGCATGTGACCGGAAATTTTTTTAAATAGATGGTAGAGAAATAAAAGGCTGATCAACAGGAAGATCCCGTTCAGTAGTTTCAGGAAGGTAGTGTCATCAGAAATATGCATGAACAAAGAAAGGATAAAAGGATAGCCCGGCGGGAAGTGATTATTTGGACTTTTGTTGATACTGGCAATATTCACATATCCCTCACCCATGGATAGAGCCTTTCCAAGAACATAATAATAGGCGTTGTCTCCGTTAAGATCGAGTTTTTTATCAAACGTATAGCTGTAAACAGATAAGAACAGAATTATGATCGTAATTAGGTAAATTGTATTTTCCAGCCATCCTTCCGATTTGGCCGGTTGCGTATTTGGTGACACCGTTTCGGAAGAAGTATGATTTTTGCTCTTATATTTTTTGTTTTTGCTCATGGATAAAAATTAATCCGGTAAAGATACGATAATTCAATATTACACAAACAGAATGGCTGAAGATCGATAATCCGGACCCTGATAGCGGTCTTTTTTAGCCAAATGACATTACCTTTGCAAAGCTAAAAGTATAAAAAACTATTATTTAGTAAATAAGAGGATGAGAATATCCAAAAATGAATCGGTTGCCGTAATCGTGGATATCCAGGAAAGGCTGTTTCCCCATATTTATAAACATAAGGAGCTTGAAATAAATGTAAATATTCTGATTCAAGGTCTTCAGCTCCTTCAGGTGCCTATCCTGGTGACCCAGCAATACACGAAGGGGCTTGGGAAAACAATTCCCGCTATCTCGGCTATTTTAAAATCGAATCATTTTATTGAGAAAATTACCTTCAGCTGTTGCGATGAAAGTAATTTTATGACGGAGATTAACCGGTTGAACAAAAAATTCGTTATCGTTGCCGGCATTGAAACCCATGTTTGCGTCTTACAGACCGTACTCGACCTGATCGACAATGGATTTATACCTGTGATCGTGGAAGATTGTGTTTCTTCCAGGAAAGAAAATGATAAAAAAATGGCCATCGAAAGAATGCGGCAGGTAGGCGGTTTGATTACTACCTACGAATCGCTTTTGCTTGAACTTTGCCGGGTGGCCGGGAGCGAAGTTTTTAAAGATATATCCGGATTAATAAAATAATTCCGAAGTGTGTTTTATGAAAAGTTTAGAGGACGATAATCAGCTTGTTCGTTTATTATCTAAGGACTTACAATTAGAAGAGGGTCACTTCCATCCGGTTCCCGTGAACATGGAAGAGATTAGGGAAAAACTGAAAGACGTCATCGGCCATTTATTGCAGCATGATTTTGAAAGGTTGTTGAATGCCATGTATCGCCTTGACATAGAGGAATCCAGATTCAGGGAAGTGATTTCGGGAGTTTATGGAAATGATGTTTCAGGAAAGTTGGCAGAGATAATTATTGAAAGAGAATATAGAAAAGTTAAAACCAGAAATCAATATCGGGAGGATCAATATGATTAAGGAAGAGTTAATTACTATTGCGGTTGATTTTGATGGAACCATAGTCGAGCATGATTATCCAAGGATCGGAAAAGAGATGATTTTTGCCTTTGACACATTAAAAGCATTGCAGAAAAAAGGCCATAAGCTGATTTTATGGACTTTTAGATCCGGAATGGCATTACGGGAGGCGGTCGAATATTGCCGGGAAAACGGCGTGGAGTTTTATGCAGTCAATAAAAACTATCCTGAAGAGCGGATCTCTCCCGAATTCAACAGAAAAATCCAGGCGGATATTTTTATTGACGACAGAAATCTTGGAGGTTTCCCGGGTTGGAGCAAAGTATGGCAAATGCTCTACCCGGACGGTGAAAATTTCGAACACATACTGACGAATCCCGATGCACATTACAATTATAAATCCGATAAAGGATTGTTGAAGAAGATAAGAAAACTTTTGAAAAACTGAATATGGCCATTATCAAGACCGAGGAAGAAATAGAACTGATGCGGAAAAGTGCGCAGTTGGTAAGTAGCACACTTGCCTTACTTGCGGAAAAAATTCAGCCGGGAATTTCACCCTTTGAACTGGACCGTCTGGCAGAGGAATATATCAGGGATCATGGAGGTACCCCTGGATTTAAGGGATTATATGGTTTTCCCAATACCTTATGTACTTCGCTGAACCAGCAGGTGGTACACGGGATACCTAACGAGGTACCTTTACAGGAAGGAGATATAATTTCTGTTGATTGCGGTGTCCTGATGAACGGATTTTATGGAGACCAGGCTTATACGTTTATGATCGGAGAGGTGGATGAAGAGGTTAAAAGGCTGATTAAGGTGACCAAAGAATGTCTTGTTCTTGGCATGGAACAAGCAGTAGCAGGGAAAAGAATTGGCGATATCAGTTTTGCCATCCAGCAACATGCAGAAGCCAATGGGTTTGGGGTTGTTCGTGAATTGGTCGGGCATGGATTGGGAAGAAAGATGCATGAAGCTCCAGAAGTTCCCAATTATGGAAAGCGGGGCAAAGGTCCGAAACTAAAAAAGAGAATGACGCTGGCTATTGAACCGATGATCAATCTTGGCAGCAAACATGTTAAGCAGTTGAGGGATGGCTGGACAATCGTGACCTCTGACGGAAGGCCTTCGGCCCATTTTGAACATGATATCGTGGTGAGAGATAACCAACCGGAAATACTTACCTCTTTTGATATGATTGAAAATGTGTTAAATAAGGTAAATATTTAAAATAAAGAAAATTGAATTATTGTCCAACGTGTGGAAGCCAACGTCTCGAATATAAAATTCCGGAGGGGGATACTTTTGAAAGATTTGTTTGTCAGAACTGCCATACCGTCCATTACCTGAATCCCAGGATTATTGTAGGATGTCTTCCGGTTTTCGAGGATAAAATCGTGATCTGTAAACGGGCGATTGAACCGTGTCAGGGGATGTGGAACCTCCCGGCTGGTTTTATGGAAAACGGGGAGCGGGCAGAAGACGGGGCACTCCGGGAGTTAAAAGAGGAAACAGGCCTGGATGGCATGATATTAAAACTGCACTGTATTTACAGCATCCCCCATGTGAACCAGGTATATATGATATTCCTGACCCAAATCCAGTCACCCGTTGCTACACCGGGGGAAGAAAGCCTGGAGGTGAAATTTTTTAAAGATCATGAAGTTCCCTGGGGAGAAATTGGATTCACCTCTAGCGTCTATGCAATTGAAAAATACATTGAATATAAAACCAACAATAATAATAAGACCTACATCGGCAGTTATGTTATGGAGGGTCCTGAAAACCGAAAAGAATTTCTCTAGATCCGACCATCTATCTGACCTGATTTATAAGTTCCGGGATCAATTGGTTTTGAGTTTATCCGTCAGATTATTTAGAAAATTTTTCAGCGCATCCTGCCAGGTCTCATCCGCATCCCAGGATTCGCCAACGTACACTTCATTGCGGGCCAGGCTTCGGATATAGAATTTATGCACCGGGGCGTCCACCGGAATCGTTCTGAGGGTAAACGATCCGTCAGGCTTTTTAAGTAACGTGATGTATTCGGTCTCCGAATCATTCCGTTCATATTCCAGCATTTCTTTCAGGATTCTGCCCGAAGAATTAACACGCATCAGGATATATAAAAAACCCTGCCGCCACAATTCCTGTTCATTGGGATTATACTCAATCAGCTCATATTTCCATTGATAATTCTCAAAATGCCGGTCGAGTTCAAAATTCAGTCGTTCGACCGAATTATTATATTTTTCTACCTCCTCCGCAATTTTATTATTGATCATGCCTCCCGGCCTGTTGGCCGGTATGGGGGCTTCCTCAAATTTAGGAACCGCCAGTTTATCTACCCTGAGGTCCATCGGATAACTCATATTACGGCGACCGGTGATAAGAGGCAATCCTCCATAAAACTCAGGTTGATCGATGATCAGATGATTGGTTTTTACATAGTCTTTCCGGATGGTGATCCCGTATAACTTTTTCATCAGGTTTTCCAGGTCTTTATTTTGATCCTTATAAGCCTGCTGACCGTTGGCAATGATTCGGTCATCATTACTGAAAGGAGTTATGGCGATCACATTCCTGAGGGATTCCTTATTTTTTATTTTTATATAAACCCTGCTCAGGATGATGATGTATTTTATTTCCCGTTTTTTAAAATGTTCTACATATTTTTTAGTAGCATCGATTCCTGCATAAACATCATCCAGGTAAACATAGGCAACGGGATCCACCCCAATCATTTTGAAATACTCATGAGCCTCATTCGCAAAAGATTTCCAGTCGCCTCTTTCCGAGCTGTTTTTTGAAACGGGTGGAACCGATACCAGTACCACGGTTTTGGATTGCAACAGGTCTTCAGGAACCTCATTGGAATAATCGAGAAACCGGAATCCGACCACATTAATTTCTTCTTCCTGAGCAAAAAGCGGAAGGTATATTAAAATAAGTAACACACAAAAAACAACGTTAATCTTCATAAAACCTGGAAGTGTTTAAATAAAAATTATATTTAAAGAATACGTGAAAGCTATCCATATATTTTACTATTTAAAAAAAAATTTGGAGTATTTACCGGCTTCCTGTATTTTAGCAGTTCAAATCAATTATCATGTGTAGTTGATTTATAAAGAAGAGTGGAGAGACAGGCTCTGTGAAGCTCTAGCAACCTGGTGCATTTGCCAAGGTGCTAATTCCTGACCCGGAAAATTCAGGGAAATATAAATTATATTACGATGCAGACACACACAATTTCAAGATTCATCCGAAATAAGCCCTCAGTGAAATCGGGCTTTCTGTATTTTCCTCAACTTATTTTCAGACAAATCTTATCCTGTTGTATGCGGGGTTGTTGTTGTTAGATTCTTACCTGTAAATCCTGGATCGGTTCTTCAGGTTACAGGGCTAATTGTAACCAAACATTTAATAATTATAAACCATTAAATCAAACGAATATGTCAAAAGAACTAAAATTTGAGACCTTACAACTGCATGCAGGACATGAAGTAGACGAGGCTACCCTTTCCAGGGCCGTTCCCATCCACCAGACTACCTCCTATCTTTTTAAAAACTCCGAACACGGAGCCAATTTATTTGCCCTGAAAGAATTCGGCAATGTTTACACCCGCATTATGAATCCCACAACGGATGTTTTTGAGAAAAGGATGGCTGCGCTGGAAGGAGGTACGGCGGCACTCGCAGTGGCTTCGGGTCATGCGGCCCAGTTAATTGCCTTTACAAGTCTGTGCGAGAGCGGAGATAACTTCATTTCATCCAAAAATCTTTACGGAGGCTCCTTGAATCAGTTTAAGGTTACTTTTAAAAGATTAGGCATTCATGTAAAATGGGCAGAAACGGACGAGGTGGAAGCTTTCGAAAAACTGATCGATAAGAAGACCAAAGCCATCTATCTTGAGACCATAAGTAATCCAAGGATCGGGGTGCCGGATTTCGACAAGTTTGGAGAACTGGCCAGGAAGCATGATATACCCTTCGTGGTTGATAATACCTTTGGGGCTGCCGGTTATTTATTCAGGCCCTTTGAACACGGGGCCAACGTGATCGTCGAATCAGCTACCAAGTGGATCGGAGGGCACGGCAACAGCATAGGCGGTGTAGTTGTCGATGGTGGTAATTTCAACTGGGGCAATGGTAAATTCCCACAACTTTCCGAACCTTCCGAAAGTTATCATGGATTGAATCTCTGGGAAACTTTTGGAGAGAATAATCCACTCGGATTGCCGAATATCGCTTTTGCGATTAAAACCAGGGTGGAAGGATTAAGGGATCTGGGGCCGGCCTTAAGCCCAACCAATTCTTTTTATTTTCTCACCGGTCTGGAAACCCTTTCTCTGAGGATGGACCGGATCTGCCAGAATACACTCGAGCTGGCTAAATGGCTTGAACAACACGAATCCGTGGATGGCGTGAATTATCCCGGACTGGCCTCAAGTCCGCACCATACAATGGCTAAAAGGTATCTTAAAAGAGGTTTTGGTGGAGTATTCACCTTCAAACTGAAAGGAGAAAAGTCAAGGGCCACCAAATTTGTTGACGGGCTAAACCTGGTAAGTCACCTGGCGAATGTAGGAGATGCCAAGACACTGATCATCCAGCCATCGGCCACTACGCATTCACAATCCAACGAACAGGAACAGCGGGACGCAGGAGTAGAGCCGAATCAACTCAGGGTATCCGTTGGCATTGAACATATTGATGATATCAAGGCTGACTTTGAACAGGCATTTCAGAAAGTAAGGGAAGAAGTGCCGGTATAGTCAATTGAACTAAAAGGATTATGTTAAAACATCAGACATTTAACTATGATAAGGAGATCCGGCTGGAGCTCGGTGGCAGCCTGCCTGAACTGGAACTGTATTATACCACGTTCGGGAAATTAAATAAGGGAAAGTCCAACGTCGTATGGGTATGCCATGCGTTTACCGGAAATTCAAATTTCCAGGACTGGTGGCCTGGTTTGTTTGGTGAGGGATTACTGTTTGATCCAACCGATTATTATATTATCTGTGTGAACATGCCCGGGAGCTGCTATGGATCTACAGGACCTTTGAGCATCAATCCAAAGTCGGGTATCCCCTATTATCATACTTTCCCGGAACTCACGAACCGGGATATCCTTGCTGCATTCGGTCTGTTGAGGGATCATCTGAATATACAACGGATTCATACGGTAATCGGATGTTCTCTTGGCGGCCAGCAGGCCCTTGAATGGGCTGTTTCCGAACCGGAAAGGTTCGATCACCTGGTTTGCATCGGTGCCAATGCATTTCATTCTCCCTGGGGAATTGCGTTTAATGAAACCCAGCGAATGGCCATCCGGCAGGATCTCACCTGGCAGTTGAGTACGGACACCGCCGGGATCAGCGGGATGAAAATTGCTCGGGCCATGGCGCTGATATCCTATCGTAATTATATTACCTACGAGGCGACACAGAGTGAGGAGGATATAAATAAAACCAGAAACTATAAAGCCTATTCCTACCAGGCTTACCAGGGCGAAAAACTGGCCAGGAGATTCAATGCGTTCAGTTACTGGTACCTTTCCAAAGCGATGGACACCCATCATGTGGGGAGGAACCGGGGCAGCGTTGAAAACGCCTTGAAACGGGTTAAGGCGAAAAGTTTATTCATAGGCCTGGATTCGGATATCCTCTTTCCTATTCCGGAACAAAAGTACCTTCATGAACATGTGGAAAATTCAGATTTTAAGACAATTGATTCGCTGTACGGACATGATGGATTTCTCCTTGAAGCTGATAAACTGACCCGGGTGATCCGGGAATTTTACAGACGGGAAACCGTTAAAAAAGGAATGGTGGCTTAAAAATCGTTTAGATTACAGATTACATTTTCCAGTGAAAAGATATTAATAATACAAAAAATAGATGATCATGGAATCCAGTAAAAAGAACGGAATTTTATTTATTGTTTTATTATTCCTGTCCTCAGCCGCATTTGCCCAATTTCAATCGCCTCAAATAAAATGGGATAAAACAACTCATGAATTCGGTGAAGTGAAATTAAAATCACCGGTATCCTATGAGTTTGAATTTACCAACGAGGGGGAGGCACCTCTCATCATTTCAGAAGTCGAACCCTCATGTGGTTGTACGGTAACCGAATATTCCAGGGATCCGATTTTGCCTGGCAAGAAGGGCAAGATCAAAACTACTTTTGATGCCACTTCACTGGGTAAGTTTAATAAATCCATCAAGATAGTGGCCAATCTGGAGGGAGGACCAGAATATCTCTATGTACGGGGGACGGTGGTTCCATGATCTAACAGAACAGATGAGGTTGAATAAAAAGACCCGATACGTCAACCCTGTCTGAGGCCCGGCAGGCTCGGACTTGATCCGGAGAATTCAACATATTGAATAACAACCAGTTATAGATCCCTGCTTTAGCAGGAATGACCAAAAAAAAGCTTTTGATGCAACCTCATCTGTTTTTTTTATCCATCAAATTCCTATATTTGTGTAGCAGACCGGATTGTCAGCTCAGTTGGTTTGGAGCGTCCCGATGGAATCGGGAAGGTCGCAAGTTGATAGAAAAAGACATTGAAAGGGACATTAGCTCAGTTGGTTTAGAGCACTAGCTCGACAAGCTAGGGGTCACTGGTTCGAATCCAGTATGTCCCACGGTAATAATGAGTGAATGAGTGAGTTAGTGAGTGAGTGAATGAGTGCCTACCTAGGCCATTCGGTACTTACCTCCATATCTTTTTTATCTATCTGCATTTCTTGACTTTCATCATAATTTTGTAACTTGTATTACCCTCCGTAGTTTTAATGGAGGAGGGTATAATCCTCCTGCGCTGAAGCTTCGGAGGATAAAGATAGGTTATCGTGTGGCTGATTTTTAAATCGTAAGATCCCGGACTTGATCCGGGACAGGAATAGTCATGCAAGAACGTCGGTTAGCGGCCATTATGTTCACCGATATCGTAGGCTATACAGCCTTGATGGGATCGGATGAAGACAGGGCATTCGATATGCTTGCCAGAAATCACGTCATACACGAAACCCTGATCAAAAAACACAACGGTACCCTGATCAAAGAGGTCGGTGATGGTACACTGGCAAGCTTTCCTCTTGCCTCCAATGCTGTCCGTTGCGCCATGGATATACAGAAGGAGGCCAAGAGTCAGCAAATTCCACTGAAGATCGGCATCCATGAAGGGGAAATGGTAATGGCTGGCGATGATGTGTTGGGAGATGGAGTAAATGTGGCCTCCCGCCTGCAGGAGGCTTCAAAAGAAGGATGCATTACGATTTCAGGAAAAGTCTATTCTGATATTCGTAACAAAGCAGGGATCAGAACCAGGTATATTGGACTAAGGAATTTGAAAAATATCGATGATCGTGTCAAGGTGTATGAAGTACTATGTGAGGAGGAAGTTGAAGAAGAAAAGTCTGCCAGAGATCAGAGATCAGGACAATCAAGTAACAGAATGCCCTATTATATCATTGCCGGACTGGTCATTGTGATAGCTGCCATTTTAATTTGGCAAATTAACCCCTCCGAAGAGACAACTCCACCTGTGATTGAGGCTTTGGCTGACAAGGAAATATCCATTGCAGTTTTACCTTTCGATAACCTGAGCGGTGATCCAGATCAGGATGTGATGTGTGATGGATTGACAGAAGAGATTATTCATTATCTGAGCGCCATCAAAGAATTTGATAAAGTTATCTCCCGCAGCTCGGTAATGACATTAAAAGATTCTGATAAAACGATACCGGAAATTGCCAGTCGCCTTGATGTTAATTTCATCCTTGAGGGAAGTTACAGGCAATCCAGAGATCGTCTCAGGATTACAGCGCAATTAATTGATGCTACAAAAGATAGTCATTTGTGGACAGAGATATACGAAAGGCCGGTAGGCGACATTTTTGACATTCAATCTGATATCGCAAAAAAAATCGCACATAATCTAAAAGTAGAATTATCAACGAGTGAGAATGCAAAAATTACTAAAAAACCAACAGACAATTTCGAGGCTTATAATTTATATCTGAGGGGTCGATTTTTCTGGCACAGGAGAACGGAGGAAGATTTGAATAAGAGTATTCATTATTTTAAAAAATCACTCGAACTGGATTCGACCTATGCTCTTGCATATGCCGGATTGGCGGATGCCTATTTTATCATGGCATTTTGGGGGTGGTATCCAAGAAATGAGGGATTCACCGAAGGAAAAGAATTAGCATTAAAAGTGCTTTCGATAAATAATGATATTTCCGAGGCTCATGCAACATTAGGAGGTATTACTGCTTGGTATGAATGGAATTGGGAGGAGGCTGAAAAGGAAATAAAAACCGCCATTACATTAAATCCTAATAATGCCACAGCAATTCAATACTATTCCGAATTATTAGATAATTTAGGTAAAGACAAAGAGGCTCGAGATCAAATCAATCAGGCACTGAAACACAATCCAAATTC
>Ga0209536_100009457_pt1 | contig 14486 bp, 15 predicted proteins | sample DeeMarSeWOR28_12_FD_187461 | JGI IMG/M metagenome (GOLD analysis project Ga0209536, IMG submission 187461) | Marine sediment microbial communities from White Oak River estuary, North Carolina - WOR-2-8_12 (SPAdes) (version 2) | ecosystem: Environmental > Aquatic > Marine > Intertidal zone >...
GAGATCCGCGTGGGCTCGCAGCCGCTGCTATATACATAGCATCGATCCTTATGGATCATCGAGTGACACAACGCGACATAGCCATGGCAGCTGGTGTGACAGAAGTGACAGTGAGAAATCGATACAAAGAGCTCGTACAGAAGCTCAACATAACCATGGCACCGTGATAAAAGCTTGAGGAAGAAAATGAATCTGTATAGCACGCGAGGGATCTGGGCCCTCATGATACCCAGTTTGCATTGGAGGGAACAAATCAACAAATGGCAACATCTAGAGTAGATGAAACAAGTAGAGACGAAGTAATACCGGAAACTCCTGAACTGACGTGCTCCGACTGTGGAGGCACTGATGTCGTCAGGGATAATGAAAAGGGGGAATTGATCTGTACCACTTGCGGTCTCGTATTGAGCGACCATCGCATCGATACTGGTCCAGAGTGGAGGGCATTCACCTCTGATGAGCGCGATTCTCGCGCCCGAACTGGTGCTCCAACCAGCTATGCACTGCACGATAAAGGCCTCTCGACAATGATCGATTGGCGAGACCGTGACTCGAAAGGTTCATCCTTTAGTGCCAAGCAGCGAGCACAAATCTATCGCCTCAGGAAATGGCAGATACGGACAAGAGTTCACTCCTCTCTTGACCGAAACCTAGCACAGGCAATGACTGAGATTGACCGACTGTCCTCACAACTGGGACTCTCTCACGGTCTACGAGAACATGCAGCACGGATGTACCGAAAGCTGATTGCTGGAAGACTATGGCGAAGCAGGTCAATTGACGCAACCGCGGCTGCTGCAGTATATGCTGCATGCAGACATAGAGGTTCGCCTCGTTCCATAGAGGAGATAGCAGAACACAGCAGAGAGAACAAGAAGAAGATCTCTGCACACTATCGAATGCTTGTGACCAAGCTCAAGATTCGAATGCCAATCTCATCTCCTGAGAACTACGTGCCACGATTCATCTCGGATCTGAAGCTCCCGAGTGAGGTACAGCAGACAACCATGGAGATTCTTGAGAAGGCTAAGAAGGTCAGAGGACTAGTAACAGGCCGCGACCCACGCGGTCTTGCTGCTGCGGCAATCTACATCGCCTCGATAATGTCTGACCACAGAGTCACACAGCGCGATATCTCAAGAGTTAGCGGTGTCACGGAAGTGACAATCAGAAACCGCTACAAAGAGTTAGTGAGTCGGCTTGAACTCACAATGGCTCCTTACACTTAAGTTCAACCCGGCTGCAGGCGACTGCAGCCACACTCTCTTTTTCTAAGAAGTATATTCTTTGGCGGAAGATTAACATAGCTCTGACAAGAGAGCATATTGAATATCAGAAGAAAGGGGCATGTTCTTGATGGAAGATCATGAAGGAGCTTATGAGTGGTTCAATCGAGCTTTGGAGTTATTACAAAAAGGAAACGAAACAGCAGCTGAGGCCGCTCTTCGAAGAGCCTTAGATATCAATCCAAAGCTAGACGATGCATGGTATAATTTAGGTTGCATTCTCCGCGGCGATGGTCGTGTAGTAGAAGCTGAAGAGGCATTCCGAGAGGCTGTTGCTTTGGAACCAGACAGGGCGGATGCATGGACTAGATTGGGTCGAGTACTTCTTGACAAAGGGAATGAGGATGCAGCAATCGATTTGATTCGACGAGCAGTCACAATTGACCCAGACTATGTGCCAGGTTGGATGCAGCTCTCAGCGATTTACAAGAAGAACAAGAAGAGTGCTCAATCCAAGAAGTCGATTCAACAAGCAGTGAAGGCTCAACCAGATAGAGTAGAGAAGTGGGTAGAGATAGGTCGAGGTCTTCTGGAGATGGAACAGACAGAAGAGGCTGAGGAGGCCTTCAAGAAAGCTCTTGAAAGGGATCAGAAATCAGCACGAGCATGGTCAGACTTTGCCGTTGTTATGGCAAAGACAAAACGAATAGACCAAGCCCTGAAAGCCTTGCAACAATCTATCACAATTGAGCCTGAAAGTTCTGAAACACAATATAGACTCGGCTGTGTTCTTGTTCAGCTTGGGAGGTTAAAAGAAGCGAGTGATGTTTTCCGAGAATCCATCAAGTACAATCCACAGAGTGCCAAAGCATGGTGTAATCTTGGTGCTGTGTTAATTAAGCTTGAAGATTTCAATCAGGGTGAAGAGGCAATTCGGAGAGCAATAGAACTTCAACCCACATATGAACTTGCTTGGAGCAATCTTGGAAAATTGTTGATGACTCGAGGTCCACTTGAAGAAGCAGAAGTGGCACTGAGAAAGAAGACAGAGGTTTTACCCGAGTCCACTCAGACATGGGATGCCTTGGCAAGTGTATTAGAGAAGCTAGGAAAGAGGGATGAGGCAATTGCAGTAATGCGTGAGTCAATAGACAAGAATCCTAACAACCCTGAGATTCTGATACATCTCGGAGTTCTTTTAGCGGAATCGGGAAAACACAAAGAAGCTCATGAGGTTCTCACTCAGGCGGTCCAAATAGATGAACACTCTACACGAGCTTGGAGATACTTGGCAACTTCAGCTCAGGAACTTGGAATAATAAACGATGCTTATGCTGCTGCAAGGCAGGCTGTGATGGTTGGTCCAAAGAATCCTCAATCATGGGGTCAACTTGGTTCTGTGCTGACTGCAATGGAGTCACTGCGAGAGGCTGAAGAAGCCTTCATGACAGCTGTGGCACAAAAAGAAGATTTCTCAGAAGCTTGGAGTGGCTTGGCGGATGTCTATGTTTTGATGGGAAAAGACGATCAGGCAGAGGATGCTCTCCTTATGGCAATAAAGCATGACCGTGAGAATGCCAAGGCTAGAGAGACTTTGAAAGTTGTTCTCGAGCGCCGTGGCAAGTAGAATGTGGTATCTACTTCTCGGAATCAATAAAGCCTTGACAGATGAGAAACCATTTGCGGGTACTTCTGTTGGCAGGATCCAGTGCAAGAGAGTGGGCTAAGGCTTCATTTGCATCTATGGGTCTTCCAGCAAGAATCAGGTTATATCCAAGAGACCACCAAAGTTCAGAATCAAAAGGATTGGTTTTGAGATCACGTTTGGTTTTCTCGATGGTTTTTTCCATCAACGGATGGACTATTTGCTGTCCTTGAAAAAGAGCCTTTATTGAGTCAGGAGGTGTCATCAATCGATGAGTCCCATCAGTCAAATCCACCGATACAGTAACTTCTTTTCCATCTTTGTCTATTCGACGTACTTCAACTTCAGGCACTTCAGGCATATTTGGATGCACCTTAACTGGAACTGGATCTGATAAACTAGGATCCAATGAAACTGCTTTCTGATGGGGACCCCGTCCCTCATCAACTAAACCTTGAATGACTAATGCATCCCCCAGATATAACCAGCCCAAACTAGACTCTGGAAAATCTTCCGTAATTCTGGTAAACACATTCTGAGCTTTTTCGAAATCTTGAGCTCCCAAGGATATGATTCCTTCATGGATGAGTTCAGCAAGTTCACTGCCAAGCTCCAGAGTTGGTGGGAGCGGAATGTCCTTGGTTCTAGGTTTCTTTACTATCTTCTTGGTGGTACGAGTCTCCTTGGATTTCTTTTTAGTTGGTAGAGGTATCGGAACACCCAGCTTCTCAAGGTTCTCCTTTGCGACTTCGTTAGTAGGGTCTAGTTCCAGTGCATTGAGGAAACATCTCTTGGCTTGATCTAGACTTTGTCTTTTGAAAAGATCTAATCCCTTCTTGACAAAGATATCTGCTTCAAATCGCTTCCTCTTGTCAACCAACAGTCGGCCCTCCAATAGTTTGCTACAAATCACTAAAATCAAATTTCTGAAATCGACTCATATCCAGAGTGCCATCTCTCATCACCATCTCTTTTAGTCCGGGATTGCAAACTGGACAGAAAGTACCGGTTCTATATTCAAACCTTGCACCAGGAATGAATGGATGTGGTTTTGAATAAACTGGTGCTTCTTCGTAATGAGACCAACCGGATTGACAATGAATACATGGTTTCAATGCCACAGTGATTGACTTACTACAATGATTGCAGTCGATGCCCCCTCTCAGCCGTCCTGTGCGGTTTCTGGTCTTTACCTTAGATACCTGGTAAATGGAGTGATAGGAGCAACTAGGACATTGAATCATGAATTCTCCGGTGCTCCCAGAGATTGGCTCAAGGTTTTCGGTTCCTCGAGAGGTGTCTCTTACCTCAAGATTAAGCTTAAACTCTGTGAAATTCTGTGGAGATCTAGGTCGAGGACGTGCCAACGAGAAATCATGTTTGACCCGCTGTTTCAAACTTTGTCGGTCTCTAGCTCGTTTCTCTGCATCTTTCTTTCTGTGTGCCTTTTTTGACCTAGCCTCAAGCTTCTCTTTCTTCCGAGCTTGTTCTTTCTGGAACTCTACAACACGTTTTCTTCCTTGAATTTGTTCTAAATGAGCTTGAGCTTCTTTGTGGTCCGGAAAGATAGCGAGTACTTTCTGAAAGGATAGCGCTGCTTGTCTCAAATTTCCCCTTTGTATATGAGATTGCCCCATTTTGAGCCAGGTTTCAGCTTCAAACTTTTTCCTTGAATCGGAACTGGAAGTGACTCCCATGTAACACCCTCAGAGACTTGATGTAAAGGGCGTCTTAAATGTGTGACGAACACTAAGAGATAGGACTTATCTGAGACCTCAGCAGTACAATTGATGATTATGTGGTAAGGGAGTCAATGATAGAAGTCATCATATTCATCGTCATGGTTGGAATCATTGCAACCACTATTGGATGGTGTCTAGATTGGGCGTTCTCAGGAACTATCAATCCAATCTATGTAAAGGATTACGGACCTGAGATAGAATACCAGTATTCGACGATTATTTGTCGTGTCTGTAGTGATGAGGTGAGATATGTAGTTCAGAAGATGAAAGCAGATGGGGAGGTGAAGTGCCCCACATGTGGAAGTTTTCTCAAAGATGAGCAATGAGGAAATTCGATAGATTGATTGATATATGCAAAATTAATCTCAATCCTTTATGGGTAACTGGAGATGAGTTTCGCACTAGTCATCATATTTGTATCAACTATGACAGCTATACTCCTCTTTCTGCTACTAGAACAGGGAGTCAATTATGCCGGGCAACAGAAACGAATAGTGTACTTGTTCATGAACCATCCGTTGAAATTCGAGGCGATTGTTCTTCTATTGTTTCTATCAGTCCCTATTTACTTCGTTGTGCCAATCTATGAAAGTCTCATTTTGGGAACGCCGGATTCATCAGGTTGGACATTATTGTTCTTGATTGGAGGAGGCTGGCCAGTTCTCAGCTATATGCTCCATCGGAGATTGCTTGATTTCAAGGTGACTCTTGGGATTGGAAAAAAGAAAAAGTATGATCCCATCCTCATAGCAAAAATCAACGTAGGACTATGGTTTGCATCAGCATGTCTGTTAGTAGTATCCCTCTTCTTAGTCGCCAGTAGCATACTTCCTGAAATCGGGAGCATCATGACAGCTGCAGGAACGTTTGGATTGCTGTTCATACCCTTCAGAAAGAATCGTGCAATCATCAAAGAGTATAATGAGTCATCATCTGATGAGGCGATTTTAGAATGACTTTCGTTGGATGAGGATTCTCTGGCCTTAAATTGTACCAATATGCACCTATGCCCGTCTATCCTAATTAGGAGACCGTCTATATGGTACAAACAACAGTTCAAGAGAGTGTTCCATCAGTTCAGGAAGACTCGACCTTCTGGTCTAGACTCGACCTATTAACCATCAGCGGTATCATGCTGACCATAGGTGTCATTTGGAGAGTGGTGGACCAATTTGTTCTCGGATTGGGCGATACATGGATGAACATCATGCCATCGAAGCTCTTCCCATTCTTGATCATCATTGGTGTATTCTGGAAATATCGAAGAGATGAGATTGGTTCGATCCTTGGCCTTTCAAATCATCGACTCAAACTGCAACTATCAGTCGGATTGGGTATAGGACTTCTGATATCCTTCATGATTGACATCGGTGGTACGCTCATCTATGGAATCTTTCTTGATCCTGCGTATCCACTTGATTTACACATTATACATCCAGAGTTACTCTGGTACATGTTTCTCTTCTTTCTGACAAATGCGTTCTTAGAAGAGACTCTGTTCAGAGGTCTGTTGCAGAATGCTTTCAAGACAAGAGTGACCCCTAACAGAGCCATCCTTCTCTCAGCAGTGATATTCGGGCTCTGGCATGCTGGTTGGCCAATTTTGAATGGCGGACCGGTGAACGAGGTCATGACACATGTGTTTACCATGGTCTTCTTCACAACAATCCTAGGTCTCCTCTTTGGAATCTACTATGAACGATTCAGTTCGGGTCGATCACTTGTGGGTCTAATTGTGACTCACACAATTCTGAACTTCGTAAATGAATGTTTCAAGATTGGTCCCGAACCAGTGATGCAAGGTCCCGACATTGTATTGTATAGCCAAGGTCTAGTGATGGCGACATTTGTCACCTTCTTCGTGACATTCCTGTCATTATTCATCATCTTCTGGCGATACAAGATTGAACGGGTTTCCACTATTCGGACACGATTCAGTGACAGAATAAAGGACAATGTAAGTAGAACAGACAATTGAAAGTAGAAGTGATAATTATGCAGACAGGTTCAGAGTTAGTCCTCATGTCAACCCTTGCTACAACAGTAATCTCTCTGACTATATCGTTTTATTTGATCCGCGTCTGGTATCGTCAAGAGAACCGATTGTTGACCGACCTTCCGTTGGTGTTCGCAATTGCCATGATAAGTAATGCCATCAATCTAGTGATGATCATGGTGCCAATCGTTGGATCGTTCACGCCATCAATGTTATACTTCCGAGTACGATCTATGGTCATTTGTGGTTCTGTAGTACCGATTTTGGGTCTCATGTTCCAGATATGGCTTCCATCGCTCAAAAGACACCACTACAAAATGGTGTTTCTATTCCTGGCCTATTGGGGGATAATTGCTGTCTTTGGAGCCACACAGGGATTCATCATGATGATGACCATACCACTGATACTGGCTTCAGGGATAGTCATCATATCCACCTTTGCAGTGACCTGGAAGACAGGTAGATTGAAGGAAATTAGAAGTGACTTGTTGATCATATCGACATTCTTCTCTATGGGTAGTCAAGTCCTTCGGATGCAATTGATTGCTACCTCTCTCTTCTTTGTTCCAGATGTTTTATTCATGATTTCCTTTGTCATGATTGGCCTAGGAATCATTAATCCATGGTACCACAGAGATGAAACAAAGCGTGAGGCTCTACAAGACCTAGAGGTCAGCATCCCCGCATGACAACTAAAGAAAATGAGATGTCTTCACCTTGAGAATCTGGGTGAAGACATTATTCTGTTTCTCCTGAAGTTTCAAGTGCTTTCTAGAGCTTCCGCTGTACCTGATTGACTCATAGTTTCAAGGAGTGCACCATCAGTAGAAAGTGGTCGTGCTTTTGCCTGAATGTGACGTGTTTCTATGACATTCTCGATGTGAGACGTCGCAACATTCACAGCCACTGTGGCTCCAAGAGCACCGAACTCAAGTGAGTGTTTGAACTCACCATTGCTCCTACTGACCGCATCGTCGAATGATCCAGCGAACTCAACCAGGTCCACCTTGTTCTGAAACATTGCGGAAATGGTGTAGTGAGCTCTGCTCCTGTCAATTGTGCCAACAACTGTATAGTCAATCAACTTAGCTCCAGTCTTCTCACATGCTGCAGATATCCCCTCTGTCACGTGAGCATCAGTGAGTTTCTCACCAGATAGATTTACCACTCTGCCTTTGCGTCCAATTCTATGCACAGAATACGGATCTGTGTCAGCAAAGGTCAACATATCTCCAAGCCGATAACGAGTGTATCCTAATAGGTTAGTTAGGACAATCTCGTACCGTTGCCCTTTTCGCACCTCGCACAACGGAATCACAGTGGGAACTTCTTTCTCAATCTCGCGCTCGGGAATGAATTCAAAGTAGTTGATGTGAGGTAGGAGTTGAATGTCACTCCCTGCGTCTGAAGTCAGAGTGTTTCCGTACACACCTTCAGAACCCCCATAGGTTTCTACAATAGATGCCTTTGGTAGCGTTTCCATGAGCCATTGTCGATATGGATCTGTATCAATCCCTGTGGCATTGAACATCAGGAGGTTCGGCCACAGACTGTTCAGGTCTAGTGTACCATCATCTCTCAATGCGTCACGTATTCTTTGTTCGTGTTTTGTTCCTTGAAACTCCTCAAGCAAACTTGGCCCGTACTCATTCTGCATCCTACGGATGAATGCAATGGAAAGAGTTGTAATCCCAGCTAAACCTGTGATATCCTCCTTCACTGCATACTTGGCGTATGCCCAGAGCTTCTCACTTATGTTGGTCATGTTGAAGATGTCTTCCCCAGGTTTCATCATGCGTTTACCGATGCCACTGACGATGACTTCCCGAGATATACCAGTCATATAACCAACAGGAACACCATTGATCTCACGCATTCTTGCAGGTGCAGCAAAGGTCAACACTGTGCCATCTAGAACTTGCGCATTACTAGGTTCTCTGTGGATAAATGCCATCAAGGGTAGACTGACTGCATCAGAATAGTCCTTAATGCCTGCTCGACTGATTGGGAGCACTTTGGGTTTCCCTGTCGTTCCGCTGCTCTGAACATACCATATCACCGGGTCGGCAGTGATTATTGGTTGGTCAGGTGCTGCATGGATTTGTTCCCAATATGGTATCATGGTGTGATAGTCATGAAGCGGCACGGTCTCACTGAATTGCTCAGGTGTTCGGACATCGGCAAAATTGTGGTCCTTCCCAAACCGAGTATGAGAATGACTATCAAGTATGTCCATAAGCTTCCGTTCAGTGAGATCTATAGGATTGTTGAGAATCTCAGCAATCGTCTTTGCTTTTCTCTTTGCCATTTTAGGAGCAAGTTTACTGATTAGTCCCACATCAAGCACTTCCTTCGACTACCTCTGCTGTCAGTGGTTCAGCTTTGGCCTGAATGTGAGTCTGTTCAATGATGCTCTCGGTATGAGAGGTGGTCATCTTCTTCACAATTGTGGGTCCTAGCGATCCGAATTCTTGGACATACTTGAACTCACCATTGTTCGTTCCAACACACTCGTCAAATGCTCTAGCAAACTCGATGGGGTCAACCTCGTTGTTGAACATCGCAGCAATGACATAGTTCGCCTGACCTTCACCAATACTACCATAGACGTTGTAGTCTAGAACCTCAGCACCAGTCACCTTTGTAGCGTAAGCTACTCCTTCAGTGACATGAGCGTCAGACAACTTCTCTCCTGTCAGATTGACTGACTTGCCTTTGCGACCAATCCTGTATACGGAGTATGGATCAGTATCCATGAAGGTCATCACATCCCCAATCCTGTATCGGGTGTAACCAAACATGTTGGTAAGAACCAGCTCATACCTGTGGTTCTTCTTCACCTCTGATAGTGGAATGACAGTCGGATCTTCCTTCTCAATTTCAGACTCTGGTATAAATTCAAAGTAATTGATGTGAGGTAGAAGCTGGATACCATTGTCTGTGTTCTTCAGGAGTGTCGTTCCATATAGTCCCTCGGACCCAGCGTAGTTGTCCCAGAGCGTTGCATTTGGCAGTGTACGTGAAAGCCATGGTTTGAATGGATCTGCATCGACTCCTGTGGCCCCTACCATAATCAGTTTAGGCCAGAGAACATTCAGGTCAAGTTTACCATCATCGCTAAGAGCTTCCCTGATTCTTGCTTCATGCTTGGTGCCCTTGAACTCATCTAAGAGACTCGGACCATACTCGTTCTGCATTCGTCTGATGAATGCAAATACAAGAGTGGTGATACCTCCCAAGGAAGTGACATTCTCTGTGACTGCATACTTTGCATAAGCCCAAAGCTTCTGATGCATCTCTGTCATGTTGAAGATCTCTTCACCGGGTTTGACGATCTTCTTGAGAAGAGCGTTGGCAATCATCTCTCGCGATATACCGGTCATATACCCAAGTGGAACGCCATTTATCTCACCGATGCGAGCTGGTGCAGCAAAGGTGAGCATTGTTCCGTCGAAGACCTTGTTGTTCCCTTCCTTAGCATTGATGAATGACATGAGAAACAACATGCTCCCACTTGTATAGTCACTCAGTCCAGCCTGAGAGATGGGTAGAGCTTTAGGCCTTCCAGTTGACCCGCTTGATTGAACATACCATATCACAGGATCTGCTGAGATGATGGGTTGCTCGGGGGTCGCCTGTATCTGTTCCCAGTACGGCTTCATTGAATAATAATCATAGAGCGGTACTGCCTCACTAAATTGCTCAGGTGTCCGGATGTTGGCAAAGTTGTAGTCCTTTCCAAACCGAGTATGACTATGTGCTTCAAGTATAGACATGAGCTTGCCCTCAGTCAGACTGATAGGATTGTTTAGGATCTCAGCAATCGTCTTTGCTTTCCTCTTTGCCAGCAACGGAATGAGCTTGCTTATCACTCCCATCAGAGAATCACCCCTCCCTGTGATCTCTCGATGCGAAATGTTCCGTTCTTTCGATTCGACATCTAGTCTTGCCTCCGCGGTCTCGTGGATTTCTCCCGATACCGATGCATCTAACAAAGGCAAAGAGTACTAAGTGTCCTCTGTCTCGTAGCTCCAATAGTTATGAACTGAGAAAAGTGGACAAATTGAGTTATTGAGGATGGCTGACAGATTATAGAGGCCCATATACCCCTTTTTTGAATTTTAAGGACTCTATATTGTTTTTGACATTGTCAAGGGGTCAAAAGTGCAATCAGAAACATGAGTAATGCTAGTTTTCATAGGTCCGTATAGAGGTTGAGATTTTGATGCCCTCAAGATCTTCTTTCTGTGAAATCAAGTCGTAGATCACAATGACGAACTCAATGATTGAGAGTGCGGTGATGATCAGCGAGAGATACATCATGAACAGCATGTGAGAAGTGAGTATACTTGCATGATAGATTGGTGCGAGTGTATCTATCGCGACTGAGAGCGATATCAATGAAAGGACTATCGCTAGGAATTTGACACCTTTCGAATCCCTTTCACTTTGCCAGATCAGCATAGAGTCCATAGCACCAAGAAACAGTGGAACCAGAACAATCATTGCTCCACAACTAGGAGCTTCAGTATTGCAGTAGACCACCTGTACTCCAGACACAAGGAAGTATGCCAATGCCCGGACAGTATTGACATACCTCACACCCTTCACAGTTATGCTACGCTCTGTTTCCCCTTCGTACACTTCAATCGTGAGTAGGTTGGTAATGGAGGTTAAATGATTTCGCGTCCTGGTGTGTGAATTTGTGCCTGACGTATTGTTTTCATTGCAGAAATGGACCTAAAGAGATTGAAATTTCATTTTTATATGCTTAAAAATGGAAAAGGGGGTATTAAAACAATGATAATCAGACGGCGTGTTTTTTGAAATCTTATTTTTCGTAAAAAATCGTTATGAAACCCTAAGTATCCAAGACCCAACTTTCGTATAGGTTTGTGTCGTTGCTATTCATGTACGGTGCAATAGTATGCTTACACAACTTGAAGATCAACTGATTGCGGCTCACCGAGAAGCGAAGGGCACAGGTATGGTAGATGTGACCTTACCGCTTCAGGTGATGTTCAGTAACACCGACAGAACCATCCTCAAAGCACGATTGAGGTATCATGGTTCCGACAGGGATGCAAGCCTGATAATGATCGTTGGACTGAGGAGTGACATCCTCTCTCCATTCCAGCGGTTCGAGGCGGATCAGAAAGGGAGGTATCTCCCCTGCGACATTCCGGGGATTGTGCCCGGTCTGGCTCTCATGACATCATCCATCAATTCGGGACTTGCGCTCTCAGCCATTGCCAAGGACGATGCTACCAGGTTAGTCCTAGTTTTTGAAGGACTATCTCAGAGAAAGGGCGGTAGCATGAAGTCGCTGTCGGCAGCAGTTCGCAACTTCTTCCGAAGATGGGATGAATGGACCGATGTCCTACTTGGGATCGTACGCCGAGACCCGCTTGTGGCTGACTGGGACATCGATTGGAGAGAGTACCTTGCCGGGGAGTCCGGTTTTGTGACTATGCCCTGGTTTCGACCCATGTCGTTCTCAGAGCGGGAGTTAGCACTCAAACGAGTTGTTGTAGCATCACGGGCGCTCTTGGCCTCAGTACTCAGTACACAGCAGCTGAGAGACCCTATGATACTTGGCCTGAAGGAGTGGTTGGATGAACTCCAGCCCTTGCCCGAGGTCATAAGCGGAGTACAGATCGGTGAGGAGGTAAAAATCTAGATGCAAGTAGACGATTTCATTCAAAGAGTCCCTCCAGCCCCATTCAGTATGCCCCAAATAGCTTGGCTTGCTGGTGCGGCCGCGGGACTAAGAATCGCAGCCAATAGGAGCCCCAGTTGGTTATGGGAGAGCTTCTATGACGACATCTATCAGATGATTGGTCTGGTTGGTGACGTTGAGGCTGCAGAGCCAGGGACAGCACCCAGAGATGGCGATGGTCATGTTGGTTCAGCATACGACGCGCTTGGTGGGTATGTCTCAATCACTGGAGAGGTCACACCTGAGGGACTATACTTCAGAGTACCACTAGCCCGACAGGAGGAGGTCATTGGACTACTCAAGGGACTCACACTGCTACGATCTCACGGAGAGATAGTGGTCCCGAACTATGACCTGCCAGCATTTCTCAGACTTGTGCCCTTAGAGGGTCCAATCGCTGAGTGGTTACAAGAGGAGGAGATACCATGACTGAGTTAGAAGCAGTGCAGGGTATCGGCCCAGCTGTCGCGAAGAAACTGAGAGAGGTGTACATCACCACTGCAGAGTTGTTGGCGGTTCAAAACCCAGTTGAGCTCATGAAAAAGACAAAGCTTGGTGAAGGAACAGCTGAGAAGGTCATAAAGAACGCACGGCTCCTAGTGGGCAAGTTCGGCTTTAGATCAGGTCTCGAAATAGAACAGGAGATGAAAACCAAACCCCGTCTCACCACTGGAATTCCTAAGGTCGATAAGTCCTTGCGTGGCGGCATTGAGGTCGGAAGCATTGTTGAGTTCTTTGGCCCAGCAAGAGGCGGCAAAACTCAGTGGGTCAGTCAGTTGGCAGTCACAGCACAGCTACCCTTGGAAAAAGGAGGGCTGGAAGGAAGAGTACTCTGGTTGGACACTGAGTCCAGCTTCAAACCTTGGGTAATTCGGGCGAATGCAATCAGACACGGACTCGATCCGGATGTTGCACTCGGAAATATTGGTCGAGCGGAGGTCGTGTTGTCAGGACAGATAACAGAGATCTTTGAGTCCCTACCTCAGATGTGTGCTGAGCAAGACTACAAACTAGTGGTCATCGATTCCTTCACAGGCTTATTCCGTGCGGAGTACACCGGCTTAGAAAATATGAGAATTAGACAGCAGGACATGAACAACCTCCTCAACCAGATGCGTCGGACTGCCACAGCGACTGAATGTATCTTCGCATATACCAACCAGGTGATGGCTAAGATCAGCACTTACGGTGGCAATCCTAACGCCCCGGTAGGCGGGCATATTATTTCACACGCAAGTGACTACAGATTCTACACACGTCGAACTAAGGGCGATACTAGGAAAATTGAGCTTCAGGACAACGCAGGACTTCCAGAGTTTGATGAGGAACTCACCATTGGATTTGGTGGATTCTATCCAGACTCAAAGACGAAGAAGGACATTGAACCTGACATCAAGGAGTACTTCGAAAAACGGGGCGATGGTCTCGAGGTAGGTGAAGATCCACCAGAGGTGGATGAGGAGGAGATTGTCGTCGAGGCAGAAACAGTGGCAGGTGAGAGTTAGTGAACCGTGAGCGAGGGATGTTCAGAGTATATCGATGCAGCGCGTGCAAGAACATCGGTTATGCACACGTGGAGACTGAGAGTGAGACCTCACGCTGCAGTCTTTGTCAGATGATGATCCTGCACGAGCCCGGTACCGTCTACGCCGTCACAGTGCAGGAAGCTCAGGCATGTGTCAAAGAGCTCGTCATAGAGTCACAGATCTCCAAGACAAGACAGGGAGGAAATGGGAGAGGTCTTGGTGTCAAGAGGAGAGTGTTCAACATCGTCGAATCTCTGATTGACATGAACAGGGGTCGAGCTGTGACACTTGAAGACGTAATGAAGGAGTGCAATGAAGCTGGAATAGAGATAGACCGAGCTATGAAATTCCTTGACACTTTGGAGTCAGAGGGAGCGATACGTAACGATGGCATCACAGTATCACTGACAAAGGAGGCTCTGTCAGGTGTCTAGCGCAGACAATTCAGATCAGACAATGTGGGTCTCCACAACACCGCCCAACATTCCGGGTAGTTCAATGATTAACCTGGTAAACCTCTTGCTACGAGAGTCTGCTCATAGGATAACGATTCTTCAGCGTGCTCGAGGACCGGACCCAGAGCTCTACGTCGTCACAAGAGTTGATTGGAGAGACCCCGATCTGAACAAGCC
>Ga0209536_100009458_pt1 | contig 14485 bp, 12 predicted proteins | sample DeeMarSeWOR28_12_FD_187461 | JGI IMG/M metagenome (GOLD analysis project Ga0209536, IMG submission 187461) | Marine sediment microbial communities from White Oak River estuary, North Carolina - WOR-2-8_12 (SPAdes) (version 2) | ecosystem: Environmental > Aquatic > Marine > Intertidal zone >...
CGGCAGAGTTCGTTTCAAAGGGAACCAGTTTGTGTAAAGTGTTCGCATTGGGTACAAGCTCGTAAACGATTTCAGGATTATCCGATTGCCTTAATAAGCCAAGTTCCCCCAAACCATTGATGCTGTTCATTTTTCTTATTGAAAAACTTGCACTTCCAAAAAGATAGAACCGGTAAGATTGTTCCAGCGCAAGAAAGGAAAGCGCGGTAGAAATCAATAGGAGCAACGCATTTGTGAAAAGATTCTTTTTATTCATATTTGTCTTTGAAGAAAACATTTGAAAATAACAGAGGAATTATAAGCCACGAACCCACGGCAACAGGTAATTACGGAAGGCGAGTTATTCTTTTGCCCATTCTACGGTGGGTAATACCCATTCATCTAAGGGCTGATACAGAATCCCGTGGCCTGTGCCAATCTCCAGAACGATTTCATCAGCATTGGAGAGTTCGGAAAACGAGAAAAACTCCTGGCAGGAGCCAGCCCATTTATCAACAGAGTCGTAAATGGACAGCACATTCCCGACCAAACGGACTTGGTCTCGCATAAATTCACCAACTGTATCAGGGTGACAGGCTCCTAGAAGGACGAAGTTGACTTCATCGTTTTCAAGCAGATGCGAGACCAGGACGGTGATCGCAGCCCCTTTGGACGCCCCCACAACGGTTATATTTTGGGGAGGAACACCCGCCTCTAGCAAAGCCTGGACCTGCTTCCGCACCCTTTTTGCAAAAACAAACCCATCCGCATTTTTGGGCCTTTGCTCACTGATTACAACGAAGCCGTGTTCGTGAAGGGCTTCTAAAATGGCTTCGTACTCATATTCGCCGTATTCGGGACTTATCGCTGGCAACCCCTGGTCTTCGAGGATCTTGCCATGCAGGTAGAACATGTATCGTTGTGATGGGTCAATCGATTCCGGGAATTCATATGTGGGCGCGCTTGTACAGCCAATCAGGGAGAGCGCAATGAGAATAAATACAACAAGTAGCCGGTATGATGTTTTGAAATTCATGCTTACTCTAATTATAAGGGAATACCACTAGCTGAAAGAACGATCTTCCTCCTCGCCAGTAACTTTCGGATGTGGACATTGCGTTCGCGCGTGGGCGGATAGAACCAGGCCATTGTCAGGGTTCTACAAAGCTTCGATTGAGAAGAGCACTTGCCTTACCTCCTCAACTCCTTCCGGCGGTAAGGGTGCCTGTGGGGGTAACGGTGCGCCGACGGGATAGCCCTGGAGTTGCAGACCGCCTTTTATGCAGGCAGCCAGGTTGTACTTGGCAAACGCCTGGTTCAATCTCCACATCCCACGCTGGCGTTCCATCGCCTTTTCCCAGTCACCACGCCTACATAGCTCGTAGAGGTGGACGCTTTGTCTCGGTGCAACGCAAGCAGGGCCCGCCATCCAGCCAATGCCACCGATCAGCATTACACAGGTTGGGATGTGCGACGAGGCCGCAAAAACCTGCATTCTTCCTTCCACCCGATTGATGATTGATAGCAAACGACCTGTGTTAGAGGATGCATCCTTGATGTACCGGATGTTAGGAATATGGCTCAGCTGATCGATAACTGACAGGCTGAGATCCGAGCGCTGGAAATTCGGATTAGTGTAGAGTACAACCGGGATCGAGACTGCCTCGGCGATTGCCTTGAAATAAGTGAAGATACCCTCGTCAGAAACGGGGAAGTAGGCCTCGAGAATGGCGAGGATCCCATTGCAGCCCAGACTCTCGAACTCCCTCGCCTGGGAAATGGCATCTGCGACCGTGGTCGAGGCCACACCCGCAACCACGGGAACGCGGTCTTTAGTCGCTGCAATGACCACTTCAACAATACGCCGTCGTTGCGACCGGTTCAGATAGGCGAACTCGCCGGTTGAGCCAAGGGGTGTCAGCCCGTGAACGCCAGCCTCGATAAGATCGTCACATAGACGCGCAAGAACGTCTGCGTTTACCTCGCCTGACTCAAGAACGGGTGAAACAACATAGGGGAAAACTCCATGAAATTGTATTTCGCTCATTTCAGCCCTCCAGAGATCAAGGATTGGCCCTGCTAGTTCGCTGCCCGTTCCTTCCGGCGTGCTAGTAAGGCTCGGATTCTAGCATGGCGTTCGCGCGTCAACGGGTAGAACCAGGCCATCGCTACCGCGCTGAAGAGCAGAAGCGCGCCGAAGGGGCCGATCAAGATGCGGATGGCCAGCAGGGCAGCCGGTGATTGCTGGAAAAAAGTTGCGCCTTCAGGGGGTGCCTGATAGCCGACCCAGCCCAGTACCTGCAGAGCGATGAAAATCGCCAGCGCGCCGGTCATCTTGCGGATGAAGTTCTTGATGCCATAATAGATTCCTTCTTGGCGGCGGCGTGTTCGTAACTCGTCCCATTCGATCACATCGGGAAAGAGCGCGTCTGGCAGCACGTGTGCAGACGAGACCGAGATGCCTGCAAACACGGACAGGGCAAGGATGTAGGTGATTTGTCCCGGCTGGATGGTGAAGAGCAGCAACTGCACCACTGCCCAGAATGACATCCCAATAATGTAAGCGATGTTCTTGTTGAAACGATTGGACATCCATACCCAGAACGGCAGCATTAGCACGGACGTGATCAGTAACAGCGCAAAGACGGCCGATTCCACTGGCAGGCCGAGCGCTTTGTCGAGCAGATTCCCACTGGAAACCCAGTAGGCGACAAAAAAGGGCAGTGCCAGCGCAACGATATCGAATGTGATCCAATTCAACATGTACAGCCCGGTTGCAAATCGGAAAGGGATATTGCTCCAGGCTGTGCGGATGCTCTGGATGAGCGAAACGCCTTGTTCGTGTTCGATCTCCTCCTGACCCCGCTCCCGTTCGCGGATAAAGAAGAAGATCAATAGCAAGGGTATAGTTGCCAGCCCGCCGAACAATGAACCCACGATCAGGTAGCCCTGTTGCTGGGTTGCGCCGGAGGCCAGGATCGAGTCCACGATAGCAGGAGCAGCTACGGCGATGATCAGCGAAGCGAACAGGTTGAAGAACATGCGGTAGCCGGTCAGGGATGTCCGTTCGTCGTAGTCCAATGTGATCTCTGGCGTCAGGGCATATAGCGGCACGATCACCAGCGTCTGGAATGTATCACTCAGCATGAAGGCAAACGTGACGAAGGCAGCCAGCGCGATCTGACTCTCGAAGGGCGGCGCCCACCATAAGATGACGAATCCCAGCCCGAACGGGATCGAGAACCACAACAGGAAAGGCCGCCTGCGCCCCCATTTCGTCTTGATGCGATCGCTGATGATGCCGACCAGTGGGTCGTTGAGAGCATCCCAGGTGATGCCAACCAGCGCGGCGATAGAAGCCAGCCGTGGCTCCAACCCGACCACGTCGGTGATGAAAATGGCATAGAAGATCTGGCGCAGCGTGCCGAAACTGGAGCTGCTCCAGTCGCCGGAGCCAAAAACCAGTTTTGTCCAGATGGACAGGCGGCCTTCTTTTGGGGTTGTGGTCATGTTTTCTCCTGTAGCAAGGTGCTATACAAATCTAACACCGCAGATACCAAATCCCCTCGAATATATGTCAGTACATTGTGCACTTTCCCGCAACTTCAGGCAGTTACACCCATAGGTCCCCCTGACTTTTTTGTGAGGTGGACATTACATTAGTGTAAAGGATAAAGCCTCGCAGTAAGCGTATAATGCAACCAACAAACGTCCGATAAGGGCAAATCCGTTGAAAGACGGAGGCGCAAAGTCATGGGTCTACAGCCGTGCCCAGCATGGCCATGACCGCCAGACTGCCGAAGACTATAGAAACATAACGTTTCGTTGAGCTTTTCTTCGCGAGTCTGGAACATGCCAGGCTCGTTTTGTTTCTTAAATTCTTAAAAGCTGATCGTTCGATAAGGGCAAATCCGTTGAAAGACGGAGACGCAAAGTTTTGGATCTAAAGTTGTGTTCACACGACCATGATCGCCAGACTACCGAAAATGATTTTACTTGTTCATCTGCGCAATTAGAACAAGTGCCCTTCTCGAAAAGGAGTATGCAGTGGCACATGACAATCTAATTATCCGCAGAAAATCTCTTTTCTACAGCATTCAAATCTGTATTATTGCATTCGTTCTTCTCGCTACACCTGTGTCTGCCCTGGCACTGGGCAACCCCTCAGAGCGAGGCAACCCCACCTGGCGCAATAGCACCGAATCTGTACTGCCAAACTATTTTAGCTTCGTAGAGAGCGTTCAAGACGGCCAGGCAGGAGTTCTACGCGGTGTATACGTTCCAGACGTTTTGGCTTTACCCATCGTTCAGCAACCTGTTGGTCATTCGGGGTTTGTATCAAACAATGATGGTGAAATCACCCAGTTCGGCATGGCGGCTGAAGTAGGCAATGTCGGTTTGCTGGCTCATAATTATCTGAGCGGTGAAGAGTTTACAAACCTTTCCCCGGGGCAAGAAGTACGATTGATTTACGGCGATGGAGCTGTTGAATATTTCGTGGTTGAACAGATACTGCAATATCAGGCTTTGCAACCCTACAGCCCATACAGCGATTTCCGTGATCTGGACACCAATATCACCATTACAGCAGAGAAATTATTTCGCATGGTGTATCGTGGCGAAAGGCATGTCACTTTCCAGACCTGCATTGAAGCCGATGGAAACAGCAGTTGGGGGCGCCTTTTCATCATTGCAAAACCAAAATTATTCCCGTTTGTCGAACAGCAACACATCCACGATAATTTACTCCCATACATCTACTAAAGTAACTACAGAAAAAATTCTCCGACAAAACAGGCTCCAGTTCTGAAACCTGGATGCCTGTTTTTTTATTACGATACCAATGCAAAATCGATGCATTGGTTATAATCGTAATGCAAATTATGACATCTAAGCAAAAACCTTCCCTTGCAGATAAACTCAAATCCCTGGGTGTCAAGGCCGGCACAGTTGACATCCCGACTGCAAAGCAAAAGACCGGCGTGTCTATTCAGGATGTGCTGTCGGGTGAATTCGTCAATAGCCGGCGAGGCGAGGTGTTTATTCACGAGGAAATCTACGAATCCGATTACCGTCACGGCTGGGCGCCGCTCGAAACTGATGCTCCCCTCACATTGATGGCCACCTGGGCAAAAGACCCCCGTCTGCCGGAGATGCCGCTGGAGGCCTTCGCTTTTCTGGATACGGAGACATCTGGCATGGCAGGCGGCACCGGGACGTATGCCTTCCTGGTTGGCGCGGGACGATTTGAGAAAACCGCATCAGGGCGCGTCTTCCGCCTGCTTCAGTTCTTCATGCGTGATCCCGGCGAGGAACCGGCCTTGCTTGAAGCTCTGGCTGACTTCCTAGCCCCGTGCGAAGCGCTGGTCACCTACAACGGCAAAGCCTTCGATGCGCCGCTGCTCAGAACGCGCTACACTCTGCACGATATCCCCATCCCGTTTGAAGATTATGCTCACGTCGATTTACTGCATCTGGCCCGCCGCCTGTGGCGTGACCGGCTACCCTCGCGCACCCTGAAATACATCGAAGAGAACGTACTGGATGCGCCCCGTACCAGTGAGGAAGTACCCGGTTATGAGATTCCCTGGTTGTATTTCGACTATTTACGTTCTGGCGATGCCAGCGAGATGAAAGGCGTCTTCTACCACAACGCCATGGACATTGTCGCATTGGCTGCGCTATTAAGCCATACAGTCAACATGCTGCACGATCCGTTTGATGAGCGCATCCAGCATGGCTTGGACGTGATCGCACTGGCCAAGCTGCACGAAGACCTCGACCAGTGGGAGCAGGCAGCGCGTCTCTATGAGCGCGGGCTGGAAATGAATTTAGATGAGAACGATTTCTGGAAAGCAGTACGCAGGCTCTCGGTTCTGCAAAAGAGGCGCGGGGATCTGGATGAGGCTATCCGCTGGTGGGAACAGGCTGCAGAGCAGGGGCACGTCTACGCTCATGTAGAATTGGCAAAGCACTACGAGCATCGGGTAAAAGAATTCGTTGAAGCGCAGGAATGGTCACAGGCCGCGCTGGAGATTGTCAATGCTGATAAGGATATGCTAGAGTATGTTCGCGAACACTGGCAGGCTGAATTGGAACATCGTCTGAACCGGTTGGATGGCAAGATAAAAAGCCATCCAAAGAAGAAAGCTAAAAAATGATCATGGATATTCGCTTATCAGATTAGGTTTGTCATAATTTCGCGTATAATTTGACGAACAGCCTGGAATTATTAATGGAGGAAGAAAAATGGAGATCAATGTTACGCAGGAGAAAGGCAAAGTTCCTGTGAGTGTAGTGCACATCAAAGGGGATCTGGATGCTTCAAGCTATCTTGATTTTGTGAATACAGCACAGAAACTCTATAATGCTGGCGTGCGTAGTATACTGTTGGATCTGGCTGACCTGGTTTTTCTCAGCAGTGCCGGGTTGGCTTCCCTAAATATCGTCACCAGGATGTTCCGTGGCGAAAAAACTGATGCGGAAGATGGTTGGGGGACCTATAAGGCAATTGACCGTGATCGCGATAGCGGCATGCAAAGCAATGTCAAATTGCTCAATCCCTCGCCTGAAGTGGATAATGTGTTAGATACGGTTGGGTTCAAACAGTTCTTTGAAATTTACACTGATTTAGATGAAGCCGTACAATCCTTTTAATTTGTAACTATTTTGCCCGTCTAACATCTAAAGGGTAACTCACACATAAAGGATTGCTATTATGCCAAGACGAAAATCATCCCGCCGACGTAGAAGTTACAGTTCACGCTCAAATCTGGGCGCAACCATGCGCCGCCCAAGTGTACAGATTGGTATCCTGGCCCTTGTGGCTGTGCTTGTCTTTTTGATCGCATCCCTGGGAAATGAGAAAGCGAACACATTGCCGGCTTTTGTTAGCGTGGACGAAGCCCATCAAATGTACACAGAAGGCACCTTTGTGCTGGATGTGCGCACACCTGAAGAGTGGAACGAGTTCCATGCGCCGGATACCACGCTGATTCCATTGGATGAGCTGGCTGCGCGCGTGAATGAGCTACCCAAAGATCAGCCCATCGTGGTTGTCTGTCGCTCGGGTAATCGCAGCCAGACCGGGCGCGATATCTTGCTGCAGGCCGGATTCAACGCTACCAGCATGAACGGTGGCTTGAACGAGTGGAGAGATACCGGCTATCCCGTTGTCAGTGGGCCGTAAAGATTCCCGTTTTCACCCAATACATATAGAAATACCCCCACAAACATCAGATATCAGGGGAAGATCAATCTCATTCTCAACTGAAACCTTAAATTTTTCAGGGTTTCAGTTGACTTTATAATGTGGTGGAAAGGAGTCCTATGCCTGCTTATTCTCTCTACCAGGTCGATGCCTTCACCACCTATCCTTTGGGTGGCAACCCCTGCGCAGTCATCTTCGATTGTATGGATCTCAGCGATGAGTCCATGCTGGCCATCGCCAAAGAAATGAATCTCTCTGAAACATCGTTCGTCTGGAAAAAGCCGGATGGCCATTTCCGCGCGCGTTACTTCACTCCCGCCGAAGAGATTCCGCTGGCCGGGCATCCCACCATTGCCACTGTTTATGCCTTGGTCGACTCGGGGCGACTGAAATTGCCCGGTGATTATCTCAAGATCCCGCTCGAACTGCGTGATGGGCCTGTGGATGTGGAAATCTTTGCCAAAAACGGGGAAGTGGACAGGATTGTCATGTCGCAGCGGGTGCCGCAATTCCTGTCTACGCATCAAGCCTCGGACGTGATGCCTGCTTTCGGTTTAGATGAGTCTGATCTGCTCCCAGGCGTTCCCATCCAAACCATCAGTACGGGTACGCCGCAAATTATGCTTCCGGTCAAGGATCACGGTTCGCTTCGCAAAGCCATACTTGACATCGAAAAATACACTGTTCTTCGCGAAAAGGGCGACTTCTTCAGTCCGCATCTATTTTGCCTGGGTGGTGTCGAAAATGGTGACACCTTTGCCCGCCACTTTGGCGTCCCGCCCGACACGATGGAAGACCCTTTTACCGGCTCAGCTACCGGCGGCATGGCGGCCTATCTCTGGCATTATGGCTTGATTGAAAACCCAACCTTCATCGCCGAGCAAGGACACTGGATGAGCCGCCCCGGTCAGGCCTACGTGGAAGTAGTTGGGCCGCGTGATAATATTGAAACTGTAAAAGTAGGCGGTAGCGCGGTTACTGTGTTGATAGGTGAGTTGACCGTCTAGCTTTATTTTGGAGGTAGATATGTCCGAAGAAAAAACCTTTACTGAAGTGGAAGCCCAACTTCATTTTGCTAAACAATTCAACGGTAAAGCCTGGGAATTGCTGGATAAACAAGATCGCTCCCAGGAAGAAAATGAATTACTGGTAGATTATGCCCACGCATCCCTGGCCCACTGGCGCACTGCCGGAACAGGTGCGCACCTGCAGCGTGGCGTATGGATGCTGGCACGTGTTTATACTGTGCTTGGGAACGCACAAATGTCTATCCAATATGCCGAACGCTGTTTGGAATTGACCGAACAGTATAAGGACCAGCTTTCAGATTTTGATTTTGCATTTGCTAATGAATGCATGGCACGCGCACAGGCATTAGCCGGGAATCAAGCGGAAGCACAAAAATACATAGGAATGGCAGATAAAGCTGGAACAACCATAAAGGACGAGGAAGACCGTCAAATCTTCATTGATGATTTCAATGGTGGGGAATGGTACGGAGCCAGATAACAGGATAGAATTTGCTTCTAAGCGGTATCAGGCAAAAAGTTCGAAAAGGTGCGAGAATCAAAAAGACGGATGCTTTACAAAGGCATCCGTCTTTTATGTGGCTTCTTTATCCTTTGGCAGCGGTATGCGAATGATGAATGTGCTGCCGGGCAATGTCGCTTCGTCATAGCCGGGGCTTTCCGCCCAGATCTTGCCGTTATGCGCCTTGATAATACCCGCCGAAATTGCCAACCCCAATCCCGGACCACCGCCTTTGAAGGTGGTGCGTCCAGATGAGTGGAGTTCCACGGTGCCCAGTTGATATAGTTTCTCGAAGATGATGTCGAGATTGGCCGGGTCAATCCCGATGCCCGTATCTTGCACACAGATTTCGGCACATTCGCCCAGCCTATCGTCTTTTACCGAGGATACGCTGATCGTGACCGAACCATGATCCGGTGTAAATTTGATCGCGTTAACGATGACATTATCCAACGCTTTTTGGAACAGTTCTGAATCAACCATCAGGGATGGAATTTCGGAAATGGATTCATTCAAGTTCAAACTGATGTTACGGGTTTCGAGATCTTTCTGATACTCTTTTTGGATCAGGCGCAACATGGGTGCGATTGGCGTTAGTTCCAGGTGTGGTTTGAGCACCTGGTTTTCGAGCCTGGTGACGTCCAACATGCTGTTAACGATCTGGTGTAGTCGGTTGGTGCCTTGCATCACGCCGTCCACAGCCTGGAGCATAGGTTCATTTTCCTGCATAGTTGGATGGCCGCGCAGCATCCCCAGGTAACCTTTGATGACTGTCAGAGGGGTACGCAATTCGTGTGCTGCCACCTGGATAAATGTGGATTTATTCTTATCAAGTTTTGCCAGTGTTTCGTACGCCTTACTCAATTCATTAACTTGCTGCTCCGCTGTACGGTTCATCAATTGATTTAATTTATCTTCCTGGTCATACAGGCGTGCGTTCTCAATTGCAATGGCAGCTTGTACGGCAAAGGTTTTCACCATCAAAGTATCGTCTTTGTCAAAAGCCCAGTCATTTTTACGCGTTATTACCATCATACCCATGGTTTTATCTTTAAAGTACAGTGGCGCGCCCAGCCAGGAACGATCTTGTGGAAGCCAATCGGGCTGGGTCCACCCTTGCAGGCTGTTTACATCACCAATTTGAATGGATTCCTTCATGCGAGCGACAGCATCGTACATATCCCTGTTCTGTCCATCCCCCTTGACGATATAGCGAAGAGTATCCACAGGTGCGGAATCAGGCAAACCATCATGCGCGGCCACACCGGGTATGCCGTTCACGTCCTCCAGAAATACAATGCCCCGGTCAAATGGCAAGACCGTTTTCAATTGTTCCAAGATTTGCTGGGGAACTTTTTCTACTTTTTCCAATGATGATAACTGACGCGAGGCTCGCGCCAGCGTTTCGGTCATTTGACGGCGGGCCTGCTCCGATTCGAACAGCTTTTCGTTCTCTTTCGCAACTTGCTCTGCCGCCTCTTTCGCTATCGCCAATTCCGCAGCACGTTCGCGAGATTCATCCAACAAGCGCTCTACTTCGGTTTGGGCTTCTTCGCGTTGCTGGACAAGCATGGTGCGCAACAGGGCGCTGCTTACCAGGTTGCGGATGCGTGTGTATACATCCCAGTTTTTCGGTCCCTTTTCGACCCACATAAACCCAAACCGATTGCGAGCTAGTGAAAGCGGCATAACGATTGCCGTATAGCGATGATCATCAGGTTCTTTCCCGCGCGGGACAAGGCTGCCAGTGCCCAGATTGGTGGTCTGAGCCGGTATCTCGAATTTTTTGTCGTCATATTGGAATAAAAGGCGATAGCTTTCCGGCGGAGGCGCGGTCGTGGGGGTCGGGGAAGTTACATCGCTGTAGAACATGACGTACCAGCGTTCGATTCCCATGTTGGGAAAATTCTTGCTGATGGCATCCCCGATTTCTTCCAGGCTCATGGCCGGCGCCATAGAGAAACCAAAATCCTGGTACACATCTTCTTGTTGTTCAAATTGTAGACGGTTGTAGGCTTGTGCGCGTTGAGAGAGTTCCCCGGTCAGCAAGCGGGCCTGCTGAAAGAGATTTTCTGCATGCAGCATGCTGGTTGGCTTTACAATGCCGCCAAGTACGTAGCGCCGCAACATGGATATAACGTTGTGCCATGTGCCCGGATCGCGTCCGTGCCGGTGTAACATGTCGATGGCGGTGTTTGCAATGCGCAGGAAATCGCCATCTTTACTGCTATTCTCCATAGCGGTTAGAAAGACATCCCACATGCGCCCAAAAATGTCTTTGAATTGATCGAGGGCCGGATCCGTTGAGTCAAGATTTGCAGAAGAAAGTAGAGCAGTGATAGCTGCATCACGTTTGTTTTCCAGGCGTCCGGTTTGGGCTACTTCACGAGGTTCAACCACTGCATAGCGTACGGTTTCAGGTAGGCAACCACAAGACCAGCGAATGACCAAATCTGTATCCACCACTTCGACATGCGGCACATGTTTGCCTTCCACACGTTGCATCAGGGTTTCGAAGGCGTCTCGGCCAAGTTCGGAAAACGACTGCTTAACTGTAGTAAGCGGCACGCCGAGGGATTGAGCTTCCCGCACATCGTCAAAGCCGGTCAGAGCGATGGTATCAGGTACTGGAACCCCGCGTATTTGCAGGGCTTCCAGCGCCCCGAATGCCATGCGGTCATTAGCAGCAGCAATGGCTTGAAAACGCACGCTGCGCTTGTCCATCAATGTGCGCACAGCAGCACGCCCACTGTCAGGGGTGAAATCGCCCTGTACAACCAATTTCTCGTTGTAAGGGATATTGTGAGCTTCCAGTTCTTCCTGATAAGCGCGAAAACGCTCCTCAGCTTCGATTTGTCCTTCCACGCCACGGATGAAGGCAATGCGTCTGTATCCATGCACTTCAATCAGATGGCGCATGATGGCTTTCATGCCTTTCAGGTTATCGGCTAAAAGATGGGGGACGCCATCGGCTTCGATAGCGTGAGCAACCATGGGCGTGGGCGCGAACGTCCGGCAGAATGCTTTAATCTCTTTTTGGGTCAGACCGTGGGCAATATCTGCGGCCAAAATCAACCCGTCAAATTGGTCTGGCTTGACGAGATCATAAAGCCCGTATGAAGTTTGCAACTGGCCGGGAGTCATGAGCGAGGCAGGTTTGCCACCAACAAAACATACCAGGTTTACATCATGTTCATTGGCAGCCTGTTCGACCCCCGCCATGAACTCTTTTCCCCACACGCGGCTGATCTGTGCGAGAAATACTCCTACCGTTTTGCGCTTTTTATCGGCATTTTCTGGCATCATCATGACTGAACCGATTATATCCTCGATTCTGAATAAGATAATTCAAATTCAATAACAATTTGCTCATACCTTGGTACCCTGCACCTGGGTTATAATGCACCCTTCACAAAATGGATAAATAATGACCGATTTGTCACAAGTAGCCCGTAAAACAACCTTTACCCTTTTCCTTGCTCAAAGTCTTTTTTCAGCAGGTTTTATTGCTGCGGCAACTGTAAACTCCATTTTAGGAGCTAAACTGGGTGGTGACCCCTGGGCGGGTGTACCCTCTGCGGTGCTTCTTTTAGGGAGTGCTCTGGCAGCCTCGGTATGGGGCGTGCTGATGGAAGTGATTGGCCGCCGCAATGGCATTACGCTGGGACTTTTTCTTGGTGTTTTCGGTTTTGGATTGGTTGTTATGGCCGCCAATCAGAATTTACTGCTGCTCATGCTGGGGGGCATGTTGCTGTTAGGATTTGCCCAATCGGCCATCTTGTTGGGGCGCTTTGCGGCTGCGGAAGTACACCCACCGGAGAAACGCGGCGCGGCTATTTCAAATGTAGTGTTGGGCGGCACTGTTGGCGCGATCGTTGGACCACTGATGGTCGGCCCGATGGGAACGTTCGCCCTCCGACTCGGTCTGGACGAGTTATCTGGTCCTTATATGGCCGGTCTGGCCCTGTTGGGGCTTGCTTCCGTTATCATTTTCATTGGCCTGCGCCCAGACCCGCGTGATGTAGGGGTACAGGTAGCAGCTTTGTATCCTGACGTTACTCCTGACGGGGAAGCCCGCCCGATCAGCGTCATCTTTCGCCAACCGGCGGCGCTGACCGCCATGACAGCCATGGTGCTGGGACAGGCCGTAATGGTTGCCATCATGGTCATCACCGCGCTACATATGAAAGGACATGATCATGGGCTCGGCAGTATTTCTGCCGTTATCTCAGCGCATACGCTGGGGATGTACGCCTTTTCCGTTATATCTGGCCGCCTGGCAGATAAGTGGGGCCGTGGCCCGGTCATCTTGACGGGAGCAGCTACCCTGGTGCTGGCTTGTATCACCGCGCCACTCTCCCCGGATGTGCTCCCGCTAGCGGTCTCGCTCTTCCTGCTTGGCCTGGGCTGGAACTTCTGCTTTGTGGGTGGCTCCACCCTTCTTGCGGACCAGCTTTCTCCCGCAGAACGTGCCCGTACGCAGGGAAGGAATGATCTGCTGGTCGGGCTGGCTTCTGCCACAAGCGTTTTTGGAAGCGGATTGGTTTACGATGCCACCAGTTTTACAGTCATTGCATTGGTAGCTGGCACTCTGGCATTGATCCCGTTAGTGATGGTCCTCATCTGGATGCGCAGAAAGCAGGTGCTTGTGGGAGCGTAATTTGCACTTTTCGGCATCTATCAAAAGGTGATACAATGCAAAAAACACCTTACCCCGGTTTTTTTTGCGGGTTGGAGGGATATGGCCGACAAACCTAAAAACAATCTCCCCAAAGTGCCACCGTTTGTTATCCCCGGTGCATCCAATCAGCACGCGGAAGAGCCGGCCCCACGGAACACGCATGTAGTTCGGGCCCCAAAATCTCGAAATAATGACGAACCAAATTTGGGGATGTTTAACACATTAATTTTACTGATAAGCGTGATCAGTTTGGGGGTTGCCATGCTCAGTGGAGCCTGGTTCGCTTATGGTGTTTTGAAGCCTGAACCGGAAAGTGCAGATCAAACGTCGGAACAATTTGAACAACCTCAAGAAGAAGTTCCTGCTGACACAACTGATAGTGAAGGGAATGTGGCAGCAGAGGCCGATGATCAAATGTTGAGTACCTTATCTAAAATCATCGTGGTTGGTCTGGCATATGTGGTTGGATGGATCGTCAGTGTAGTCGGAGTGCGCACATTGGGAAATTTGATCCTGCCGTATGCTATTCGGATTTATGCCTGGATTATCTTGGGCGGAATTATAACTTTACAGATATTGATCATATCAAGGCTCTTTCAGCAAGAATATCAGACTACGAGTTATATAAAGTATCTGTCGTTGTTTGTGGCGGGCTTGATTGCACTAATCGGCTTACATCTGATTCTTGAAAAACACAACTTAGTTCCATTTGCGATTCCAATTCTTCTCACCAGCTTTGCTCATTTATATTTTATAGTCTTTCATTATGTAATCTTGACCGATGTCAAATATGATTACCTATGGGGTGATATAATCTTTTTTATTGTTACAACCTTGGTAAGTCTCTTGATGTTAGCCCATTTTGGATTACTGAATGGAATACGAAGATTAATTACTCGTATATTCAGTCCGAAAGATAATCAGTTTGCTTCCCCGAATTAATACACTGTAATTTCAAAAAACTCCTCGCCATTTCATATTGGCGAGGAGTTTTGCATTCTATGCGCGTATCATCGTCAACAGCATTTTGAATTTTTCCCTCGCTTTGACAGCGTGCGGCTCATCTGCGGGCATGACAATAGCAT
>Ga0209536_100009459_pt1 | contig 14485 bp, 13 predicted proteins | sample DeeMarSeWOR28_12_FD_187461 | JGI IMG/M metagenome (GOLD analysis project Ga0209536, IMG submission 187461) | Marine sediment microbial communities from White Oak River estuary, North Carolina - WOR-2-8_12 (SPAdes) (version 2) | ecosystem: Environmental > Aquatic > Marine > Intertidal zone >...
CGCTGCTGGTTGATATCGGCCACACAGCGCCGCAAGCAGTCAGCCCGCAGACTCGCTGCGGGCTGATCAGACTCCTTTGGCAGGATATGGGTGTCGCTGATCTGGGCGATTAGCAATAGCGGCCCTTAGTCGACGATGTGGTACACGCGCGCATTCTCCAGATCCCATCTATTCGACGCGCGGTCATAGCGGGACACCGTGAAGCAATGCCAGTTGTTGCCATCGAGCTTCATAAGAATATTCGATTTTTCTAATTTTTAATACGTATCCGGTATCCGTGTCAATCAGAAGCCTGACGGGAGAGCCCGTCGTAGTATTCCCTCAGCACGTCGACGACCTCGGTGCGACTGAACTCGGGCGGGATCGGCTCGCCCTTTGCGAACATCTCCCTGAGCCGCGTACCCGAAATCGCCAGCCTGTCGTCGGCCTCGTGTGGGCAGGTCTTGCCGGTCGCCATACCGCCACAGGTATAGCAATAAAAAGTGATATCGATCTTCAGCGGCTCGGTCTTCAGCGCGCCTTCCGCCAGGGTATCGAAGATGTGGTGTGCGTCGAAGGGACCGTAGTAGTCGCCGACGCCGGCATGGTCGCGACCGACGATCTGGTGCGAGCAACCGAAATTCTGTCGCAAGACCGCGTGCAGGAGCGCCTCGCGCGGACCCGCGTAGCGCATTTCTATCGGGTAGCCCGCCTGCAGGATGGTGCCGTGCACAAAATAGTTGTTGACCAGGGCGTCGATAGCCTGCACCCGCACCTCGGCCGGAATGTCGCCGGGCTTCAGGGCGCCGAGAACCTGGTGGATCAGGACGCCGTCGCAGATCTCGATCGCGATTTTCGCAAGGTGCTCGTGGCTGCGATGCATCGGGTTGCGGGTCTGGAACGCGGCCACCTTCGACCAGCCCCGCTCCTGGAACAGCGCGCGCGTCTCCGCAGGGCGATGATAGAAACCGGCGTAGGTCTCGGGAAAATGCCCCTCGGAGAGCGTGCGCACGGGGCCGCCGAGATTGACCGGGCCCTGCTGCATGACCTTGTCCACGCCCGGGTGAGCCGTATCGGTCGTGCGGAACACGTGTGAACACTCGAACTCCCGGTCGATGCCGTATTTCTCCTCGACGGTCAGGATCCCCAGCAGTTCGCCGCTGTCCCCGTCCGTGAGCGCCACGTCTTCGCCGATGCCGATGCCGTCGCCCAGCTCCTGTGAGCAGGACAGCGTGATCGGGATCGGCCAGAAGATGCCGCTGGCGAGCGTCATGTGCTCGCAGCAGCCGCGCCAGTCCGCCTCGCCCATGAAGCCGTCGAGCGGCGTGTACGCGCCCATGCCGAGCATGAACAGGTCCGAGACCTCACGACTCGACAGGGGGACCTGCGTCAGCCTCTCGGCCCTTTTTGCTTCCTCCGCCCTCTCGGTCTCGGGCAACAGAAGCGGCTTCAGTGAATCAGATCCATGCGGCGGAACCAGGTTCGACATCAAAATGTCCTCTTCATAGAAATAGCGATAGAGCGTCGTGTCCCACGGATGATTATCGAATCAGCGCGACACCACCCATCGCGAACAACGCAAGAAAAACGGTCTGGGCCAGCATCACGCCAACGGGCGCAGGCCCGACCTCGGTCAGCGACTTGAGCGAGGTCTTCACCCCGAGCGCCGCTACGGCCGTGAGCAGGCACCAGCTCGACACCGGCGTCAAAACAGTATGCGCCTGCGCAGGAACCCATCCAAGACTGTTTACGATTACGAGCACGACGAAGGCCACGAGAAACCACGGCAACAGGGGTCCCCCCGCCGCATCCGGGGATCGCCGACGGTGCATGACCAGGGAGATAACAACGACGACAGGTACGAGGCAGGCTACGCGAATGAGTTTCACGACTGTGGACAGTTCGCCTGTCTCATCGGAAATTATATAGCCCGCACCGACCACCTGTGCGACGTCATGAATGGTCACGCCGAGAAAAACGCCGGCGGTAACGTCGTCGTATTGGAGGTAGGAAACCAGTACCGGGTAGGCGACCATGGCGACCGTACTGAGCGCAGTCACACCGGCAACGGTCAGGATCGTATTCCGTTCATGATCCTTGTGCGTCGGCAACACGGATGCAATCGCTAACGCGGCGGACGCACCGCAGATTGCCACTGCACCGGCCGAGAGGATGGACTGATCATTCTTCAGGCCGCCGATACGCCCGATCAACATACCGACGAGAATTGTTGCTACGACGGCAGCCACGATCAGGGCGAGCGCCTGCCATCCGAGCTCCATGACCTCGGTCGTTGTAATCCGTATGCCGAGTAACGCGACGCCGAATCGCAGGATATGGCGGCTCGCAAATCGAATGCCGCGCGCAAAGCGTTCGTCCTCGGTCAGGAAGTTGAAGGCCATCCCGAATAACAGGGCATACAGCATTGCGGGACCACCAAGGTGGTCACTGACGAATCTTACGGCAAGCGCGATGGTCGCACTGAGCAGCAGGCCGGGCATCGCGTCCCGCAGGGTATCGGTCATCGATTTCATTCGAGGTCAGCAGCTATGAATGCGCAATGTCCGTTCCGAATCGGAGGACGCGAGACGTTATCATGCCAGTGACACAGGCAAATAAAAACTGAAAGCAGCGCGACGACGCTTTCAGTAAATAAGAATCATTTGCAGGTCTTACGGCGTTGCTGGCAATTCCGACATCAATGTTTCCGCGATCAGGCTGTAACCCGAAACGTTCGCGTGGATGTCCGGCCCGACCGGTGGGGGATCACACATGTAGGTGAACGCACAGATATTCGCCACATTTACCGGCAACATACTGTTGGGTGGCGGTAAGGACGACGACACCATCGTCACGAAGTCATCGGACTCGAATGCTGCGTAGACGTCGGCCATCGTCATTCCCGCGGTCGCATAAGTGTTCGCCAAGGCGTCGTTGAATACGACTGCCGCCTGCGCCGACTCTGTGGCGAGTACCTGACCGTCCGCACCGTCCAGCCACGATGACAGGTAGGGATTGTAGTAGTTCATTCCAACCAGGGCCGTGCTCGCATCGGCAGCATCGTTCAACGTCGCGAGCACCGAGGCCAGGTCGGTTGAAATGCCCGTTGACACGGCGTTGACGCAATCGAAATCCACCGCGTCCGTTATGCAGTCTGCATTGCGAAAGTCATTCGCACCGATGTCGATCGTAAGCAGGATCACCTTGCCGGTATTGTCGCCAAGAAAGGCGACCGCGGCATCGAGCTGGGAGCCCGCGAGGTACGGACAGCTGCCGCCATTGATCATGTCATCCAGCGTTTCGCCGGGACAGCCGAACTTCACCAGCCGGAGTTCGCGATTCGCTCCTCCCGCTTCGAAATCCGTCCTTACCAGGTCGAAAAGCTGATCCGGGTAACCGTCATTCGAGATCAGCAGCACGCCAGCGCTGTTCGGCCGTACACCGACCGACAGGGATGTGCCAAGTGAAACATAGTAATAGACGTCCGCATCATTGCCGATGTCGTCGATCGCGTCGATCGCATCGTTGGCCGAATCGCATCCGGCAATCGCCAGTATTGCCGCGACCAGCGCAGGGTAGCGCATCATTCGCCGCAAAGGTTCGAGTGTTCTCATGTCATAAGCTCCGATCGACAACTATTCCATACTAAGAAGCGCAGGACTGAGACGTGGCTCTCCGTTACCGCGACAAGACCTCATTTTACACAGTCCGAATCGAGCAACTCGATCCAGTGCCTGACCGGCACGTCCGATTCAGATCCGAGATGCAGCTGGCAGCCAATGTTCGCGGTCACTATCTGTTCCGGCTTCCCGACTGACAGCGCCGCCAGCTTGCGATCGAGTAGTCGCCGGCTGATCTCCGGCTGCAGCAGCGAATACGTGCCCGCGGAACCGCAGCAGAGATGTTTCTCCCGGGTTTCAACCAGCGGAATGCCACACTTTTCGAGGATGCGCTCCACGGAACCGTCCCGCTTCTGTCCATGCATCAGTGTGCACGGGCAATGCACGGCCGTGGTTTTGTTGCCCGCCGAGTCGCGAAGCACGCCGAGGTCCTCTGCTTCGATCACCTCGGACAGGTCCTTGGCCAGGTCACTCACGCGCCGGGCCTTGGCCGAGTACTCCGGATCGTCCTCCAGCACGTCGCCGTAATCGCCGATCATGACCCCGCATGCCGATGCGGTCGACACGATCGCTTCTGCGCCCGCATCGATATACGGCCACCAGGCGTCGATGTTTCGCCGCATGAAGCCGAGCCCTTCCTCACGTGCGGCCAGGTGATAGCTGAGGGCGCCGCAGCAGCCGGCCGACCCCACTTCGATCAGCTCGATACCAAGGCGCTGCAATACCCGCCGCGCCGCATCGTTCGTCCTCGGCGTCGCCGCCCCCTGCACGCAACCTTTCAGGACGATCATCTTTCGCGGCAACGATGACCGCTCGCCGGCTGCCGCGGGCAACTCTTGCCTGGGCGGGACATGACGCCGCAATCGCGTTGGCAGGAACCACCGCACGAGTCGGCCGAATCCCAGCAGGATCCGGACGCGATCCGGATACGGGAAGACCTTTCTGGCGAACAGGCGCTGGACCCTCTCGACGAACGGGCGTTGCGTCTTCTCTTCGATGATTTCGCGCCCGATGTCGGCCAGCCTGCCGTATCCGACGCCTGACGGGCATGTCGTCTCGCAGGCGCGGCATGTCAGGCAGCGGTCGAGGTGCAGGCGCGTCGCGTCGCCGGCCTGCCCACTCTCGAGCAAATGCTTGACCAGGTAGATCCGGCCACGCGGACCATCCCTTTCATCGAAGAACTCCTGGTAGGTCGGGCAGGTAGCGTTGCAGAAACCACAGTGAACGCAGCTCTTTATGATCTCGGCAGCCTCACGTGCGAGCGGGTTGCCGTGGAAATCGCTGTGCAGTTTCAGATACACGCTTGCGTCCTACATCCAGGAGTACAGGCGGCCCGGGTTGAAGACGCCGGCCGGATCCAGCGCCCGCTTCAATCGCAGCAGCATCTTTCGATACGCGTCGCTGCGTTCCGGGAACACGTCGGCGCCCTGCTCCGCACCACGCAATTGCCAGATCTCGATGCCCTCCTCTCCCGCCTGCCGAACCAGCGTGTCCCGATCACAAGAGGCTGCCAGCCACCTTCGCGCGCCACGCCAGTCGATGAGCCAGTTCTCATCCGGCATGAAATGGTCATGAGTGGATCGAAGCGAGACGCACCACAGGTCGTCTGCTTCTGTAAAGAAAGGAAGCTCCATCTCCCGCAACCGGGACCAGAAGCCGTCCTCATCCGGCAGGATATCCCCGTCAATTTCATCGGCTGCGGCAGCGATTACGGAGGCCGGCCCCGCGAGCCGAACATGCAGCTCGCCAGCATTCCAGCATGCACCGGATACCGGCAAGGGAGTGCTACAGATCCGGTTCATGGCCTGCAGAGCATCGCCCGCGCCGATCGTCCGGCGGACCGTAATCGTTGCCTCGGGTTTCGGTATGACCTTGAGCGTCACCTCGGTCAGGATCCCGAGCGTGCCCATAGCGCCAGCCTGCAGCCTGGACACGTCGTATCCGGCCACGTTTTTCATGACCTGGCCGCCGAATCGCAGATGCTCGGCTTTGCCGTTGATCATTCTTACGCCGAGTACTTGGTCGCGAATCGAGCCGTACCACGGCCGCGACGGCCCCGACAGGTTACAGGCGAGCGTCCCGCCGACGGTTGCGTTGCCGGCAAACTCCGGCGGCTCGCCTGCAAGCACCTGGTTTTCCTCTGCGAGTATCTGCCGCAGTTCCGAAATTGTCGTTCCCGAGCGCACGGTAATCACCAGCTCGGAAGGCTGATAATCGACGACGCCGGACCAGGCACTCATCGCGAGCTGATCACCTTGCTGTTCGCGCCCGAAATCGCGTTTGCTGTTGCCCCCAGCGATGCACAGCGGCCGCTCGGCGTCGACGGCGGCCCGAACCCGGTCCTGCAGATCAGCGATCGCCGTCATGTCGACCGATACTCCTGGCAGCGCTTGAGCGTCGGGACGCCCTTGCCGGGATTCAGAAGCGCATCGGGATCGAGAGCATCCTTGATCGCATTCAACTGGGCGAGCTCGGCATCGCTGAACTGGTCCAGCATCTGCGCCAGCTTTTCGACGCCGACACCATGCTCTCCGGTGATGCACCCGCCCACGCTGACACATAGCCTGAGAATCTCGGCGCCGAACGCCTCGGCCTTTTCCAGTTCACCGGGCTGGCTTTCGTCGAAAAGAATCAGTGGATGCAGGTTGCCGTCGCCGGCATGAAAAACGTTGGCAACGCGCAGCCCGTACTCGCCTGAAAGCCGGCTTATTTCACCCAGGACGCGTGACAGACTCCGTCGCGGGATAGTGCCGTCCATGCAGTAATAGTCCGGCGAGATGCGCCCGACGGCCGGAAATGCCGATTTCCTTCCCTTCCAGAAGAGCAGGCGCTCGGCCTCGTTTTGCGACACCCGAATCGATCGCGCACTGTAACGCTGGAACACGCCTGTAACATGCTCGACACCGTAACGGACATCTTCTTCGGTGCCATCGAGTTCGCAGAGGAGCAAGGCTTTTGCATCCGTGTCATAGCCTGCACCGACATAGTCCTCGGCGGCGCGGATGGCATGGCTATCCATCATCTCGAAACCCGCCGGGATGATACCTTCCGCGATGACGGCGCTCACGGCGTCGCCGGCGTGCTCGAGTTCGTCGAACGACGCCAGGATCACCTGGCAATGCGATGGCACCGGCAGCAGCCTGACCGTGACCTCCGTTACGACGCCCAGCATGCCTTCGGAGCCGACCATGAGCGCCACCAGGTCGGGGCCGGCGCTGGCCAGGCCCTCGCCACCGACAGTGACGACCTCCCCTTCGACAGTCACTACGGTCAGCTGCACCACGTTGTGCACGGTGAGTCCGTATTTCAGGCAATGCACACCGCCTGCATTCTCCGCAACGTTGCCACCGATCGAACAGGCGATCTGCGATGACGGATCCGGTGCGTAGAACAGCCCGTGCGGGGCACTGGCCTCGCTGATCGAGAGGTTTGTTACACCCGGTTGTACCCGGGCCAGCCCCGCGTCCGGATCGATTTCGAGGATTCTTGACAGGCGCGACAGCGACAGCAGTACGCCATCCGGATTCGGCAGCGCCCCACCGGAGAGGCCCGTGCCAGCACCACGCACCACGACGGGAACCTTGTCCCGGTAGCACAAGCGAACGATCTGCCGGACTTCTTCGGTCGACGACGGCATCACGACGAGGCCGGGCATCTGCTTGTAGACCGAGAGGCCGTCACACTCGAATGGTCGCTTGGACTCGGCAGCAGATACGACGTATTGCTCCCCGATGAATTCGCGGAGCCTTGCCGCCAGGGCTGCTGTGTCCGTAGTGCCTGTCTTTCCGGTCGGGTTCACGTGGTCGACCTCCGCTACGGCGCCAACCGTATCCGGCCCGACAAGATGGTGGCGTCGAGGTTCGTCCCATCCTCTACCTGCACGACACCCGCCGAGACATTGCCTCGGAGCCGTGCCGTCCGACGGACCGTCACGATATCCGTACTCTCGCCCGTTATCGTACCGTCGAACGCACCCTCGATAACCAGGTCCTCTCCGACGATTAGTTCACCCTTCATCGCGACGGTAGCGCCGATTATCGACGGCAAAGGCCGCAGAGAACCGGCCATGCTATCCGGCGCGTCGTTCTCACGCAGCGGATCGTCGGTGACGGAATCTGGAACCGTCACCGTATCTTATCCGGCTGATTCGGCCCGCTTGGACGACTCTGCCACGGAGAGGCTTGCCGGCTTGGGAGCCGCCTTTGCTTTCTGGCTCATTTCGATCTTGCCGGTGAATTGCGCCCCGTCCTCCATGACGATGCGACTGCAGCGAATATTGCCCTTTACGTCGGCGGACTTGGCGAGTTTCACGATGTCCTGGCCGTGGATGTCGCCCTCTACTTTGCCGTAAATCTCTACCGTGCGAGCGTCGATATTGGCCTTGACCCGGCCCTCTTTACCGACCGTGAGGTTCTTGTCCTGGTGGGCAATCGTGCCCTCGATCTCGCCCTCGATGATCAGGTCCTCGTTAGCGGACAGCTCGCCCTTGAACTTGAGCGTCGGCCCGATTACAGAGGTCTTGCGCCGCCGTACGTCCGAGCTGGTCGGTGCGGCCGGTTCGGAACGCTCGTACGCCGGATAGTCTTCTTTCTTCTTGCTGAACATGATTCTGTTACCTCGCTCTTGCCTGCCCCGATAGCATAACGCTTCTGCCGACGCTTACCTACAGTCATCTACCGCTCCGCGTCGGCAAAGCTGGCTGCCTGGTCTTTCGGTGCCAACGCAGTCCTCGGCTGCCAGGCTATCGGCGGGGAATGGCCAGCCGGGCTTGTAGCGCAAGCGATAAACGATCATATTGCCTCCCCTATGCCGGAAGAATCAGAAAAACACACGCTATACGTCATCGTCATCAGCTGCATCGCGACGATTGGTGGCTTCCTGTTCGGCTTCGACAGCGGTGTCATCAACGGCACAGTCGACGGACTACAGGGGGCATTCAACTCCGACAGCATAGGCACCGGCTTCAACGTTGCGTCGATGCTGCTCGGCTGTGCGGTGGGAGCTTTCTTCGCGGGGCGGCTTGCCGACCGGTTCGGGCGCCGCGGCATCATGCGCGTTGCCGCCGTCTTCTTTATCGTCAGCGCCTGGGGCTCGGGCATCGCCTCCGCATCCGCCGAATTCGTCGTCTTCCGAGTGCTCGGCGGCCTCGCCGTCGGTGCTGCGAGCGTTCTCGCCCCCGCGTACATATCGGAGGTTGCGCCGGCCCGGTATCGGGGCGCACTGGCGACGATTCAGCAGATCGCCATTATCTCGGGGCTGTTCGTCGCGTTCATCAGCAACTATCTGCTCGCAGGCGCTGCAGGAGGCTCGACAAGCGAATTCTGGCTGGGCTTCGAAGCCTGGCGGTGGATGTTCTGGGTCGAGATCCTGCCTGCCTCAATATTCCTCGTCGCCCTGATGATGATTCCGGAGAGTCCCCGCTTCCTGGTGTTGAGCAGACAGCGCGACAAGGCGCTCGCCGTGCTGACGAAGCTCGTTGGCAAAACGGCGGCAGAACGAAAGGTCGAGGAAATCGACCACTCACTGGCCGCAGACCACCACCGGCCGCGCATGCGCGACCTCGTTGATCCGAAAACCAACCGCATTCGCAGACTCGTATGGGTTGGCATCGGTCTCGCCACGCTGCAGCAGCTTGTCGGCATCAATGTCGTGTTCTACTACGGAGCCGTCCTGTGGCAGTCCGTCGGCTTCGCCGAGAGCGACGCGCTCCTGATCAACATCATCAGCGGCGGGTTAAGCATCGGCGCGGTGACCGTCACGGTCTTGCTGATCGACAAGATCGGCCGCAAGCCCATCCTGTTGATCGGCTCTATCGGGATGTCGTTATCACTAGCGACCCTCGTCATCGCATTCATGAATGCGACAACCGACGGTAACGGCGACCTGACGCTCGAGGGCATATTCGGTCCCCTCGCTCTTATCGCAGCAAATGTCTATGTGGTGTTCTTCAACTTCTCCTGGGGGCCGGTTATGTGGGTCATGCTCGGCGAGATGTTCCCGAACCAGATACGCGGCACCGGCCTTGCCGTCAGCGGGCTCGCGCAATGGAGCTCCAATTTCGGCATCACCATGACGTTCCCGATCATGCTTGCGACCATCGGGCTTGCCGGGGCTTACGGCTTCTACACGTTCTGCGCGGTTCTTTCCATCGTATTCGTCGTGAAGATGGTCCCCGAGACGCGCGGCATCGAGCTGGAAGACATGAGCGGTTAGCCACTGCGGCTCGCACGGTGTCCTCGTTCGAGCGGGTTTCCAACAGTATGAAGAACCAGATCACACAGATCCTGCAAGTCCTGCTCAGGACAACACTCGTTGCCTCGGCAGCGATCCTCGTCGGCATAGTGCCGCACGCAGCGCGTTCCGAAGCCGGCGAAACGGCGGATCCGGAGACCCGGACTGTGGTCATAACCGGCGCCAATCGCGGCATCGGACTCGAACTGGCGAGCCAATACTCGGCAGCGGGATGGCGAGTCATTGGCACGGCACGAAATCCGGATGCGGCGGAGGAACTGGTCGCAACTGGTGCGGAGGTCATGCAGCTCGACGTTACCGAAGCGGCAAGTGTAGACCGCCTGGCACGAGATCTCGCCGATCAGCCAGTCGACATGCTGATCAACAATGCCGGCATTCAGCCGTTGATGTGGACGCTCGCAGACATCGATTTCGAAGAATTCGAGAGGGCTCTGAGCGTCAATACGATCGGACCTGTGCGGGTTGCCAGGGCACTTCTGCCGAACCTGCGTTCGGGCAAACTCCGCAAGGTCATTAATGTCACGACCAATCTCAGCAGCATCGCCGCAAACACGGATGGTGGCTTTTACGGCTATCGCGAGAGCAAAACCGCATTGAACATGTTCACGCGCTCGCTCGCCGCAGAGCTGGGCCCGGAAGGGTTCATATGTATCGTGCTGCACCCGGGATGGGTAAGAACGGACCTGGGCGGCCCGCAAGCGCCGCTTAGCGTCCAGGAGTCCGTAGCGGGTATGCGCCGCGTAATCGAAGGCCTGCTGCCCGCTGATAATGGCAGCTTCCGGACCTATGAAGGCAAGACGATGCCATGGTGAGCACCTGCCTGTCCTGCCGCCCCTGTCCCGGAATCTGATTTCCGTGCTGCAGGTTTCTGCGCCGCAATACGCTAGAATCCGGGGCGATGGTTGGTGCGCCTCGTCTCCAGGGATTGGTTCGTGTGCCTCCCTGCCCGACACCACAATAAAGAGAATCGTTTCGGACGGTCAGACGAAGTGAAAGCAGCATCTGTTTCCGACTATCGACACCTTGCCCGGAGGCGCGTCCCGCACTTCCTGTTCGAATACCTAGACGGTGGCTCATACGCGGAAGTCACCAAGAAGCGAAACAGGCAAGACCTCGAGTCACTCTCGCTGAGACAGCGCGTATTGCGCGACGTGTCCAGCATCGACACGACGATGGAGCTGTTCGGACAGGGTTATCGGATGCCTGTCGGCCTGGCGCCGATCGGCCTTGCTGGAATGTACGCGAGACGCGGCGAACTGCAGGCGGTAAGGGCTGCCGAGGCACGAGGGGTCCCGTTCGCCCTGTCGACCGTCGGTGTGTGCCCGATTGGAGAGGTCGCGAAGGTCGCGACACAGCCATTCTGGTTCCAGCTCTACATGATCCGGGATCGTGGGTTCATGCGCGATATGCTCGCGCTGGCACGTGAGGCGCGTTGTTCGGCATTGATCTTCACCGTCGACATGCCCGTGCCGGGCTCGCGCTACCGCGATTACAGATCCGGCCTCGCCGGCGAAAGCTGGCTGTCAGGAAACGTTCGGCGAGTGTCCCAGGCAATGCTGCGGCCTCGCTGGGCGTGGGACGTAGGGCTTTTCGGCCGGCCGCACCAGCTGGGCAACGTCGCACCGGTTCTCGGCAAGAACAGCGGCCTCGAGGATTTCATGGCCTGGATGCAAAAAAACTTCGACCCGTCCGTATCCTGGCGGGACCTCGAGTTCGTCCGCGATCACTGGGACGGACCGATTGTCATCAAAGGTATTCTGGATCCGGACGACGCGCAGCAAGCCGCCGCCGCAGAGGTCGACGGTATCATTGTCTCGAATCACGGCGGCCGCCAGCTCGATGGCGTCGTCTCCAGCGTCGCCGCGCTTCCCGGAATCAAGGATGCCGTCGGTGACCGGCTGGTCGTCCTCGCCGACGGCGGCGTGAATTCCGGCCTCGACGTCGTCCGCATGCTGGCGCTCGGCGCAGACGCCGTGCTGATCGGCAGAAGCTGGGTATACGCGCTGGCTGCGCGGGGACAGGCCGGCGTGGAACACGTATTGGAGCTGATCCACAAAGAGATGCTGGTCGCGATGGCCCTCACCGGTTGTCGCAGCATTGCCGATATCGGCAGTCACGTCCTGGAGTAATCGCGGAGAGCAGATACCGATGACCGATGAATTTCGAGAACGCGCGCTTTACTACCACCGGCATCCCGTTCCGGGGAAGCTGCAGATACAGCCGACCAAGCGGATGGTCAACCAGCTCGACCTGGCATTGGCGTATTCGCCGGGTGTGGCTCTTGCCTGTGAAGAGATCATCAACGATCCGTCGCAGGCGGCCGCCTACACGACACGCGGCAACCTCGTCGGAGTGGTGACCAACGGCACCGCCGTGCTGGGACTGGGGCCCGTCGGCCCGCTGGCCTCCAAGCCGGTGATGGAAGGCAAGGCGGTGTTGTTCAAGAAATTCGCTGGCGTCGACGTTTTCGACATCGAGATCAACGAGACCGATCCGGACAGGTTCGTCGACATCGTTGCCTCCCTGGAGCCCACGTTCGGCGGAATAAACCTCGAGGACATCAAGGCGCCCGAGTGTTTCGACATCGAGCGCAAGCTGCGCGACCGTATGTCGATACCGGTGATGCACGACGACCAGCACGGTACCGCCATCTGCGTCGCCGCTGCCGTGCGCAACGGCTTGCGCCTGATCGGCAAGCGCATCGAGGACGTGCGCCTGGTCGGAAGCGGCGCCGGCGCCGCCGCGCTGGCATGCGTCGACCTGCTGGTTGCCATGGGCTTGCGCAAGGAAAACGTGACGCTCTGCGACATCGACGGCGTCGTCTATCGCGGCCGTGAAAACATGGATCCTTACAAGGAACGCTACGCGGTCGATGGCAGCGCCCGGGTTCTCGACGACGTCATTGACGGCGCCGATGTGTTCCTGGGCTTGTCGGCACCACGGGTATTAAAGCCGGAGCAGGTCAAACGCATGGGCGATCGTCCGCTGATCATGGCGCTCGCGAATCCCGAGCCGGAAATCCGGCCGGAACTGGTGCACGAAGTGCGGCCAGACGCGATCATCGGTACGGGCCGTTCCGATTATCCCAACCAGATCAACAACGTGCTGGTTTTCCCTTACATATTCCGTGGCGCGCTGGACGTGGGCGCAACCGATATCAACAAGGAAATGAAAATCGCCTGCGTCGAGGCCCTTGCGGACCTGGTCATGGAAGAAGCCGACGAGGAAGTGGCGGCCGCGTACGGAGGCGCACAGCTACGCTTCGGGCCCGATTACCTGATTCCCAAGCCATTCGACGCGCGACTGATCGCGGAAGTGCCCTTGCGGGTGGCCAGGGCAGCGATGGAATCCGGCGTCGCGACCCGACCCATCGAGGATCTCGACGCCTACCGGCACAGCCTCGAGAACCACGTCTTCCGGTCGGGACTGGTCATGAAGCCCGTGTTCGAACGCGCAGCGAGAGACCCGCGCCGACTTGTCTATGCCGAGGGCGAATCGATGCGGGTGTTGCGTGCGGTCCAGGTTCTGCGCGACGACGGTATCATCGCGCCACCGCTCCTGCTCGGGCGCCGCGAGGTGATCGAAACGACGATCCGCGACATGGGCCTGCACATTGTCTGTGACAAGGACTTCGACGTGCTCGATCCGTCGAACAACCCGAATTACGAACGGGACTGGCAGGACTACCACCGCATCATGGAACGCAAGAGCGTGTCCCCGGCCGACGCGCGTGCGATCATCCTGACCCGAACCACGGCCCTGGCGACCCTGATGCTCCAGCGCGGCGACGTCGATGGCATGATCGGTGGCGTTAATGGCGGTTTCCACATGCACCTGAAGTACGTCCGGAACGTCATCGGCCTGGCGCCCGGTCTCAAGGATTTTTCCGCCGTTAACCTGTTGATCACCCCGAAGGGAAGCGTCTTCATCACGGACACGTACGTGACCTACCAACCTTCGGCCGAACACATTGCCCAGACGACTCGAATGGCGGCCGATGTCGTCCGCCGCTTCGGGCTCACGCCGAAAGCAGCCCTGTTATCGCATTCCAATTTCGGCGCCAGCAGCGCTCCTTCGGCACAGAAGATGCGCGACGCTCTACAGATCCTGATCGAACGCGAACCGGAGCTCGAGGTCGAGGGAGAGATGCACTCTGACGCTGCTATTTCGGAACAAATACGCGAGCGCATATTCCCCAACTCGCGGCTCACGGGCAGCGCCAACTTGTTGATAATGCCGGACCTCGACGCGGCCAACATCGCTTTCAATCTGATCAAGGCGATGGGCGATGCCGTGAACGTCGGACCGATCCTGGCCGGCGTGGCCAGGCCCGCCCACGTGCTGACACAATCGGCGACCGTGCGCGGCATCGTCAACATGAGCGCAATCGCGGTGGTGGACGCACAGGAGTACGAGGTTACCGGAGGCGCCAGCCCCGTCCTGCCTTAACCCTCGAATTCGCAGCCCGTGTAGGTGTAGAGCAAGGAGGATACTGCTTCTTTCATCACCTGCCCGGTAGCGGCGTCAATGTCGAACGAAGGGTGCCACGAGGGGCCTTTCATTTTTCTGGCGGTGCAGTCAGTCCTTGGCGACCCATGCTCTACTGGCGATCGTACACTGGGACGCCGGGGACT
>Ga0209536_100009460_pt1 | contig 14485 bp, 11 predicted proteins | sample DeeMarSeWOR28_12_FD_187461 | JGI IMG/M metagenome (GOLD analysis project Ga0209536, IMG submission 187461) | Marine sediment microbial communities from White Oak River estuary, North Carolina - WOR-2-8_12 (SPAdes) (version 2) | ecosystem: Environmental > Aquatic > Marine > Intertidal zone >...
TATTGTAAGGCTGTCACCTAATATTTCCTTATCCGACTCGACCACGACCTGCTGGGATTGTGTGCTGCTTTCCGCTTCTGATATATCCCATTCTTCTTTAGATGGTTCAATCCGTACTTGAGCCCATGCTATGTCATCGGAATCGGGCTTTTTAGTATCGGCGGCTATTGCTGGTTTTTCGCTCGGCTGATCTGCGGATTCTACTACAATTGCTCCCCCTCGTTCCTGGCAACCCACGAAAGAGCTTACCAATACGATTGTAATTACGCTAAGAAGAATTGATGAGATTAGGATTTTCGTTTTCACTTTTATTCTCCTTTTTCGAATGAGATTTCTGCGGGTATTTCTTTTCCATCCGCATCTGCGGCGACGATTAGCTTTAATTCGTATTGCGGCTCGGCGTCACCGATGATCTGCAGATGTATGGTAGCGATTCGCGTTCGGTCTTTGGGCAGGTTGCTGCCGGTGCTGAAAGCAGCGATTATAATGCGGTCTTTGGCTAATGCCGCCTTATCGTAATACGGCGCTTCTTTGAATGCTTCGTGCCGGCCGCCCTCGACGCCGACGATTTTGATTTGGCCGGTGGTGGCTTTAAGCTCGAACTGATAGGCCGCAAGGCTGCTGTTACCGGAATCGAGGTAAATGTGCAGTGGTGCGAAGCGCACGCCAGCCTGAGCGGTCGAATATTCCTCCGTAAGGAGTTCCTGGGACTGCTCGGATTGCTGGGCCAGAACGGGAACTATTACAAAAACGCTGGTTAGAATAATTGACGTTATTTTATTCATTGTCAAACTCCCTTATCCAAACGGACGGCAGCGAAAGCGACCATATCGACGTCGCTATGATCGATCAGGCCGTCGCCGTTAAAGTCCCATTCTGTTTCGGTATGGCCGGCGGTTTCGATGTGCCGGGCCAATTTGAAGGCATCGAGGATGTCCACCCGGCCGTTTCGGTCGATATCGACGGCCTGTGTTTTGCTGAGCGAAAAGCTATCTGTTTTCGGCCCAGTCTGTTTTGTGAGGTCCAGGCTGAAGGCAAGGATAATAACAGCAGCCGCGGCGGCGATTCGCCAGCCCCAATGGATTCGCAGGCGTTTACCTCTGCCGGATTGTAAGGGGGCAAGGTGCTTATGGGCCCTGTCCATAACAGCATGGTCCACCTCGGGCGGTACTCCAGTCTGTGGCTCAAAAAGGGCATTCAAATCAGCCGAGAGCTTTGTAGGAACCCTCAAATCCAAATCTTCATCAAAATGTTCTTTTCTTTCAGTCATAATTTGTTGCTCCAATATGTTAAGCAGCTAAACCGACCAAAAGGTTCAAATTTTTTAAGGATTTTTCCTGAATTTTGAAAAATTTATGCTTCCCTCCGTGATTGCTCTTAAAAGAAGAAGCTATATCCGAGTAGCCAGGGCAACTCTGAATATTGCTCCAGTTGGCTTTGCGCTGATGATTTCGACAAAGCCGTTATGTGCCTCGGCGAATTTTTTCACCAGGGCCAGGCCCAGACCAGTGCCAGTAGTTTCTCGCGTTGCCTCGGCTGCAGAGCGATAAAACTGCTCGAATATCTTGTTTCGCTGCCTGTGGGGGATGCCGGGGCCGTGATCCTCGACCTCGATTATTGTGAATTTTCCGTCGGTTTTTGTCCGCACGGTAATCGTCTTGTCCTCGGCGTCGCGGGCGTATTTGATTGCGTTGTCCAGCAGGTTCACAACGATCTGAGTCACGGCGTCGGCGTCAAAAGTCGATTCCTCGATTGGCTCCGGCTCGGTCCGAATCGAAAAGCCCTTCAGCATGGCATAAGGTCTCATCATCTCGACCACGTCTGTAACGCACTTATTAATGTCACCTGCATTGAAGGTATATTTCTTCCGCCCCCTCTGGATGCGCGAGAAGTCCAGTACGTTTTCTATCAGCCGGCTGAGCCGCTCGCTTTCCTGCCGCATGTTACCGTAATACTCGACAGCTTTGTCCTGCGATTTTACCCAGTTCTTCTCCAGCATCTCGGCGTACATTCTTATAGACGTAAGCGGCGTTCTCAGCTCGTGCGAGACGGCAGAGATAAAATCATCCTTTTTCTGCGCCAGCTTGATTTGTGCCGCAGCATTGCGCCACAGACTTGCCAGCCCCAGTAAGACGGCGAAGAAAACAACAGCTACGATACCGAAATACCATGTTCTCAGATTACGGATTTCCCTGCCGATCCAGCCGGGATCGATTTCTTTGAGATTCAGCACCAAATCACCAAATCCGAAGTTCAGAATGGCGGCATAGGCGACATCTCCGTTGTTGCTCGCGGTTTTACTCGGTGACAATTCGAAACTCATACCCTTGCGCACGAATTGCGATGCGGACTCTTCGATCTGCTCGATGAGTTTTTTTTCGTTGAGCTGAAAGCCCTGCAAAAAGTGCCTGTCTTCGATTTGAACGTGACGCAGCAGGAACACCTGTCCGCTGAATATTGATTCGTCTTGCTGTGAAGCAGAGTCTTCACCGGTCTGCCCACCGGGGACGACCACCGGAAAGAACGGCTCAATACGAACCTGGACTGTTTCCGTTTGGCTTACTTGTGGAATTGCTGCTTGCTGTTTGTCTAACTCCGCCATCTGCTCGGCCTGGGCTGTCGGCTCCCGGATTTGCTGCTGTGACTGAGCAGCAATATTCAAAACATTCTGCTCAAAAACCTCACGACTTTGCTGAATTATCTGAGCTTCTTGACCTATGCTTTGCAGAGACTCGATAGGATAACTTTGAGATAATTTGCCCTTCTGAGTTGTTTCTTTGGAGAACGGCTCCTGCCTGACTGTTGGCGACTCTTTCGGCGGCGTGGCAAGATTTCCACTATAAAAATTCATCTTCAGAGAACCAAGTGCAGTTCCATGAAGCGCTGGCAGCAAATTATTCTCTATATTCAATCTGTTCAAAACGACATTGGCATTCAGTTCCTTATCGGCTTCTTTCAAATCCTGTCTTTGGTCGATGTTGTCGTTTGGTGTGATTACGCTGCCGTCCGGCTCGATTTGAAAGTTGCCGTAGGCCAGGCCCTGCTCAAGCCGACCGGCCAGCGGGCTGCGCAGCACGGGCGTCTGCTGCTGGTTAGGTGCGACATTCTCCGGTACATAGTAGTATTGATAATCTGTATAAGGGCGGTTTTGCTCGGTCTGCATGAATTCATCGAGCGTCCGCGTTACATCCTGCCTGATTTTTTCGGCAACGTCGGCAAAATCCCCCTGTCGGGCGCCTTGCAGCCCCTGCTCCCGAATACGGATGGAGTGGTACCCCAGCCAGACAAGCCCGCACAAGGCCACAAGAATGATTATCGATAATATAATAAGCCACTTATACATTTGCTATCAGCCGCTTTCGTATTTATAGCCGGCGCCGCGAACGGTTTTAATGATTTGCGGATCTGCAGCGTCATACTCAATCTTGCCCCTGAGCTTGGCGATGTGCATATCGACTGTTCTTGTGCCTAATTCGCTCATCGTTTCTTTCCAAACAGCCATATAAAGCTCATCCCTGCCAATGACCCGGTTTGGATTGGCAGCGAAGAACTGTATTATTGCCGCTTCGCGCTTGCTAATTTCTATTTCCTCGTTGGAGCGTTTTATTTTCAGCCCGGCAATATCAACGTCCAAATCCGCGAACCGAAACTTCTGCCCGACAGCACGAGCCGGATCGGTTCGGCGAAGCACGGCGTTAATCCGCGCCAGCAGCTCTTCGAGCGAGAATGGTTTGGTGACATAATCGTCGGCGCCGAGATTCAGCCCGACGACTTTTTCTTTCTCCTGCCCCTTGGCGGTCAGCATGATAATCGGAGTCTGCAGGCCATCGTTACGCCATTTGGCGCATAGTTGTTCGCCGCTGATTTTCGGCAGCATTAAATCGAGTAAAATCAGATCGAATCGTTTCTCTGCCGTGATACGCTCGGCTTCGAGCCCATCGGCGGCCTCGGTCACTTCGAAGTTGTGAAATTCCAAAAAGTCCGTCAGGGCCGAGCGGATTTTCTCTTCGTCTTCAACTACTAAGATAGATACTTGTTCTTCCATAATCGCATCTGCTCCTCTTTATATTATAGGCTATATAGACGCCGATGTTTTGTAAATATTATGTAAAAAAGCGTTGTGCCTATTTTACGTCCATTTTACCAATCTCTCAACCGTATCTATCGTATAATTTATATAGTTCGAGTATCAATTTTATAACCTTTTTTGTATGGAGGAATCAAAATGAATTCAGTAAGCAAGAGTCAAAAATGGCTGCCCGGGTTTATTACTTTTCTCGGAATCTGCATGATGTTTTTCATTCAGACTGATGCAGCGGCAAATACTTCTGAAGGAGTTTTTGCAAACATGCCTGTTAAGGAGATTACAGTATTCAAGGACGGGCATGCCTTCGTTCTTCACGAGGGAAAGATGCCGGTCGACACCGATGGCAATGTCTCGATAGACTACCTGCCCAGGCCAATCATCGGCACCTTCGGTGCGTATTCTGCGAACGCCGGCGTCAAACTTACTGCTGTGGTATCTCAAAAACGTGTCGTGCCAATTAAAAGGACCGCCCTGACCATTCCCGAGCTTATCGAAGGGAACGTCGGAGCAAAAGTTCGTATTGTCGAGGCCGGGCTGGCTCCTTATGAGACAACCATTGTTGGTATTCCAACTCGAAGCACCGAAGAGCTAAGCAGTACCGATCCGCCGGGAAGCCCGGAAAAGCTGCCGGAGCGAGGCAGCATCGTTTTATTGAAGTATGAGGGCGGCGTCAAAGCGGTTCCTATCAGCCGGATTCAGGAAGTGACTTTTCTCGATGAGCCCAGGCTGCAACTGGCCGACGAGCAGTTCCGGGACATGATGACGCTGAAGCTCGACTGGTCAATACGTAAGCCCCAAGAGAATGCTGATGTCGGCATGGTTTATGTCCAACGGGGTATTCGCTGGATTCCCAATTATCGAATCGATATTGACGGCAAAGGCAACGCCACTGTCAAACTCCAGGCGACGATTGTCAACGAGCTGGCGGATGTCGAGGACGTCAAAGCTCATCTTGTGATCGGCGTTCCGAAATTCGCATTCGAAAACACAGTTGACCCGATCTCTCTCCAGCAGACGGTGGCACAGCTTTCAAGACACTTTCGTCCCGACAGCCAAAGTGCCTACGCCTTTTCCAATATGATTATGACACAACAGGTCAGGATGCCTGAACGCCACGTTGATGTTCCGGACAGCGGTGAAACACTCGACCTCGGCCCCGAAGTTGCCGGCTCCGGCAAGAACGAAGACCTGTATATCTTTACGTTGGAGCATGTCACTCTGAAAAAAGGCCAGCGGATGGTCGTGCCGATTACCGAGTATGAGCTAAAGTATCGGGATGTTTACGTGCTGGATTTGCCTTTTGGTCCGCCGCCGGAAGTGCGACACAATCTTAACAACCAGCAGCAGGCCCAACTGGCGCGGCTTTACCATTCGCCGAAGGTAATGCACAAGATACGCCTTGACAATGACGCCAAATACCCGTTGACAACCGCCCCGGCACTGATTCTACGTCAGGGCCGCATTATCGCACAGGGCATGACAACTTACACAGCAGTCGGCGCTTCGAGCGACGTTGAGCTGACGGCCGCCGTAGATATATCCGTCGATAAGCTCGACAAAGAGACCGACCGTATCCCCGATGCCGTTAAATGGGATGGCTATTCTTACGCTCGTAGTAATCTGACCGGGACCATTACACTGACGAACCGCCGCTCCGATACGGTTACTTTGGAAATTCGCCGGTCAATCCTGGGTCAAATCGACAGTGCCAGTCACAAAGGAACAATCGAACACTTAGGCAGGCATGAAGGCGGATGGATAGATCCGACCAGCCGGCCATTCTGGTGGGGTTGGTACAATTGGCCATACTGGTGGTACCACTTCAACGCCGTTGGACGCGTGAGCTGGGAATGCGAGCTCAATCCCGGCAAAGAAATCGAACTGGAATATAACTGGCATTATTTCTGGCGCAGATGATAAACAGAAAAGAACAGTTTATTGAAAGGAACTGTACAATGAAAACACAAAGACAAAGACTTGTCATGGCAGCAGTGTTAACGGTTATTGTGACATCAGGAGCATTTGCCGAGGTGCCGACAACGACCGGCACCATCTCAAAGGTCACGGTATATCGCGGCCAGGCCCTCGTGACCCGAATTGTCAGCATTGATTTGCTGCCGGGCGCATCAGAGTTGATCGTGAAAGACCTGCCGGCTATGATTGTGCCTGAAAGTATTTATGCCCAGACTTCGGATAGCACCAGGGTACTCAGCGTAAGGTATCGTGAAAAGGCGGTCAGCCAGGACACACGCCAGGAAGTCAAAGAACTCGATACCCAGATTGAGGATGTACAGCACCAGATCAAATACGCTGAAAGCGAGCATAAGCATTTGGACTTGCAGTGGCAAATGTTCGAAAAGCTCAAGGACTTTACAATTGCCGCGGCAAAAAGTGACCTCAGCAGAGGCCTTTTGGCCTTCGAGCCTGTTGAAAGCTTAACCGAGCTGATAGAGACAAAAGGCCTCGAATACCATAAGCAAAGGATGGAGCTTGAGGACAAAATTGCCGGATTGAAAAAGCAGCTTGAAATACTTGACCGCAAGCGAGAAAAGCTTGTAGCCGGCCAGTCACGAACCGAGCGCGAGGCGGTTCTGTTTATAAACCGGGCCAGCGGCAAAAGAGTCGCTATCGAACTAAGTTACCTTGTCGGTGGTGCCAACTGGCAGCAGCAGTATAATCTACGCGCAGATCCTAAAAAATCAAACGTCCTTATCGAGTACAACGCAGTGGTGAATCAAACCAGCGGCGAAAACTGGGACGGCGTGGTCCTCAGTCTTTCGACCGCCGAACCGACGATGGTCGCGGCGGCGCCCGTCCTGGAGCCAATGCTCGTGGCTCTTTCTCATCCTGTTCCACCGACCCAGCAGATTCAAACTCAGGAATTCATCGGGGCCGAACAGGCCCGGCAGTACCAGGCATCACGAAAAGCCAATATTAAAAAGGGCATAGCAGCCAATGTCGAACTCAACAGGCTGGCAATAGACAACCAGGCATTTTTCCTCAGGGCCGGTCAGAAAGAGCTTCAGGAATTTCAGCGGCAGATGGCTGTGATTTCACGCACCGAGGGAATCAGTGTAACGTACGATTTGCCCGGCAGATTAACGCTGCCCAGCCGAAGCGACCAGCAGCTTGTCAGTATAGCGTCAATTACCGCTAAGGCTGATTTTACACTCATTGCCACTCCACTGCTGACCGATTTTGTCTATCTTCAGGGAAACCTGCTCAATGATAGCCAGACGATTCTTTTGCCGGGACAGGCCAGCATGTTCCGCGACGGCGAGTTTGTCGGCAAGAGCCAGTTGCCGCAGGTCACCATCGGCGAGACATTCACTGCCGGCTTCGGTATCGATTCGCAGGTTCAGGTGGTTCGCGAGCTTGAGAACAAAAAGACTCGCATCCAGGGCGGAAATCGCATCGACACCTATGATTACCGCCTTGCTCTGAGTAATTACAAAAATACGCCGGTTGAGCTGCAATTGCTGGACAGGCTGCCTTATACTGATGATAATTCGATCAAGATTGAACTCGCGAAAACCGAGCCCGAGTTAAGCACCGACAGCGAATTTCTGCGCACAGCGAAGAAAAAGGGCATTCTCCGCTGGGACATGAAGCTCAAACCTAATACTGTTGAGAAGGATGTGACTATTGTTAAGTACAACTTTACGATGGAGTATGACAGGAACATGCAAATCCAGCCACAGCGAACGAGTAGAACTCAATAATCATATTGTTCCTTTGCAGCAAGATGCCCGAACCGAGCAAAAGCTTAAAGCATCATTGTACGGTTCGGGCGTTTTAGATTTGGGACAGGAACAATCTTTTCAAACCAACCCTATTTTTAAGAATTGACCGACTTTTTTGCACGACTGGCATTGTTTGTAATACCATAATATTTGCTTTTATTTGTCGGTTTTTTTTCAGCTATCGTTAAACAAAACAGGTTTTAACATACTTACGGAGGCCTTCTGTATGTAACCTGCCAAAACGGATAACAGTCTAAAAAATAAAATAGTTGAAATCCTCAAAAAATATGGTATATTATCAGAATAAGAGCTTGGTATAATAGCCGGGGCGACTTAAATAAGTAATCCCCTTAAGAATATATTGCGGCATGCACGCTGATGGCAATGTAAGGGATTGCTGATACCATCATCATGCTATTAAATCAAATGCCACAAGGACAATTGATTTATCAAACAAAACATGCTTGGAAAGCACTTTGAAAGGCGGAATAAAATGGAGGATAAAGGAAAGATAATCAGACACAACGTTAAAGGATTCACGCTGATCGAACTGCTTGTAGTTATCGCGATCATTGCCGTCTTACTGGCAATCATAATGCCTGCCTTGCGAAGAGTCAAAGAATCGGCAAAGCAAACTATATGTAGGTCGAATTTGAAAAATGTCGGGCTCGCAGTGTTTATGTACCTGGATGACAACGATCGAAAATTACCTACTTACCGCAGTGCGAACGGATTTCTCTGGTATGATGCAGGAGGTAATTTGCTGCCCCTTACAGACAGCAGTGCCTATTGGGGTATTGTATATAAGCCATACCTGAAAGAGACAAGAATTTTTAACTGTCCGAGCCTGCGGCGCGTTCCATCGCTGATATATAACGTCGATCCCGATGCGGTCCAGGAGGCGGCGTTCGCTCTTAATTACCATGAGGACGCCAGAGGCAAAAGTACGAATGATCTGAGACCATCCGAATTTATTTTCTGTCACGACCATATGGAACCGAGAGTGGAAAACAACGAACGAGACATGTTCCATAACAATGATATCCCCGGTGCTATGAATTTGACACACTACAGGCAGGGAGGCAGCCGTTCAGAGCAGTATCGTGACATCTTCAGGCATAGTATCAGAATAAACGAGCCTTTTAAAACCGGCGGCAAAGCAAATATTCTCTGGCTGGATGGACGCGTTACTACGCTCGATGAAACTACGGGCGATGATGTGCGTAAGCGCTGGTACACAGGAGCAAAAAAGACTATCGGCTCCGGCAGTCCTTAGCCCGGACGCGATAAACTTTATTTATTCCCAACGTTCCACCAAGACAAGTCCCCAAGATGAATGAACAAAGCGGCACAAACAAAAGTTCATGCAGGGCATGCTGGCAGAACTGCGGCGTTCAAGCCGACGCAGAGATGTTGGACATCGACAAGATGGAAGATGCTATCGCCCCGCTGGATGAGCAGACCGTTCAGATAAGAGAGCTTATCACCCGCTTCGAACCGTGCTATCACGAGGCCGACAAACAAGCCGAACTTATCGCAGAGGCTATCGGAACCGGAAGCTGTCCCGAAGAATCTAAAGAGCGGCCGCCAAAGCGAAAAAAGGAGTTGGAAAATTGCCTGCTCATACTTTCTCGCTGGTGCGAAGATCCGTCTGTTCGGGGCATGGAGATCGACGTCGGCGGTGTCCCCGCGGATGAACTGTTGAATTCCATCGGTCAAGCCAATCCCTTGAAGATATGGCAGGTACAGCGAATCGTTGACAAGGTTGTCTTTGCACTGAATCGGAGCCGACCCTACCACAATTTGGCCCTTGATCTTGGAGACTATGGCGAGCCGGGAGCAAATCCCATCGGAGATCATTACAAAGATAACGCCGACTTCCTTGAGCAAACTAAAGCTACCATCATCCACGACACGGTTAATGGCCAGGATGCAAAAATATCCTTAGCAATGGCGATTGATATGCTTGAGCCTTGTAACTGGGACTTCGTTGGAGCAGTTGTGACACTCCTTAAAGCGATTGGCGGAGAACTCAATCCAAGGCGTCCATACGTATGCCATCAACGGAATCTCAGGCTCAACCCTCTTTGCGATAGACTTGAAATAATATCAAACACGCTCGGAGCCTTCTGGAAGGATAGCAAGCAGAACGAAAACATAGACCGGGACCTTTTCGCATCTTTAGTTGAGGCTACAGCCGTAAAACGCTGGCTGGCTGCGTCTATGGACAAGACCATCAGACTGCAATTAGAGACCCCTTGCGATTTCTGGTTGGATTTCAGTTAAAACTGAAGTTACTCAGACAACAAACCAATCGGCATAATTTATCGCCTCAGGAGCATTTTTGGTATCTTATGTTTTTATCCCCTTCTTTCCGGCCGAAATCGGCATAATTGGGGCCGTAGAGACGGTTTGTCGGCCATCCTTTGGCCCTGTCGTTAAGGTGGCGATTGATGAAAGCCTCGGTTTCACTCTTCGCCCTGTCGCCTATTTTAATTATATCCTGAGAATCCATAACCAGACTCTTTCGCCGATAATCTTAGTGACCACATAAAAACTGCTTCTATCATAATATATAGACGCTCGTATCAGCTTTTTATTAACAAAATTTCAAAAAAAACTATGTAAATCTGTGTAATTTCCTGTCTGATAATAATATTTTATCCTTTCCTCTTTCTTTCTTGCTCAATGGGTAAACAGGTCTATAATTTGAACATGGCGGATCTGATAGCTCTGAATCGGCAGGTTCTCGGCATAATCGAAAGAGAATACAGAGAAAGGACAAATAATCAATTTATGTAGACAGGACTTACATAGATGAACCCGGTAATATAGTTGTTCCTGGGAGCAGCTTATGTCTGAGATTATAGGATTTGTGGCGCTTATAGTCAGCATCGTCGCGCTGGTGATTCTGAAAGGTTATCGAGATGTGATCAAAAAGCACGAAGATCGCATTAACCACCTTTCACGAGAGATTAACAGACTCAGGCAATCAACCGATTTATTCGTTGAGGAAGTGCCCAGCCAGCCACCTGAAGAAGTTCCCGAGACAACTGTTTCAGCCCTGGTGCAAAAGCTGAAACACGATACTTCTGTAACGGAGAAAATTGATGTCCCGGCGCATCCCGCCCCGGAGGAAGTGGCCGAGGTCTCCGCTGAACCGGCAGAAGAAGCTTTGCGAGTCACTCTCGAGCCAAAGACACCTGAGATCGTACCGCCACCTGAGCCGGAGCGGCGTCAACTGCTTGAGGCAGCAAAATTACGGCTTAAGGGCATCGATCGCGAACGCTGGGCAACACTGGAAGCTAAGCTCGGTAAGCAGTGGATGACCTGGGTAGGTGCGATAGTGTTGTTCCTAAGCGCTGGCTTCTTCATTAAGTATGCGTTTGAACACCAATGGCTTGGAGAAGGTGCACGTGTGATTTTGGGAGTGGTCGCCGGTATCGGCGTTGCAGCCGCGGGCGAGCGTTTCGTCAGGCGCAAGATGCGCGCACTGGGTCAAGGTCTCATCGGTACCGGCCTGGCAATACTCTATGTCTCGCTATATGCTGCTTATGGCTTTTATGGGTTGCTCCCACAGAAAATAACTTTTGTCCTGATGGCCCTTGTAACCACAGCAGGCATGGTGCTCGCCGTTCTCCACGATGCAGTCGCCGTCAGTTTTCTGGCCGTCCTGGGTGGCCTGCTGACGCCTGTTATGCTAAGGACCGGACGCGACCCTCGCGATTCATTGTTTGCTTATCTGCTCTTGCTCGATCTCGGTGTGCTTGGCGTGGCCTTTTTCAAGCGCTGGAGGACGCTCGACGTCCTGGCCTTCATCGGGACATGGGCGCTTTTCACGGCGTGGTACTTCAAGTTCCGCCATGCGCCCACATACTCGACAGTGCCGACTGTCTTATGGCTTGCCATCTTCTATGTGGTGTTCCTGATCCAGCCTTTCGTCTATCACCTGCGACTGGCGACACCGATTGTGGGCGAACGTTTCTTCCTGGCCGTATCTAACGCTGCAGGAATGTTCGGCATGACATACACGATACTTCACAGCGCGCACAAGCACGTACTCGGTCTCATAACGCTGGGCATGAGCACCTCTTATCTCGTCCTGGGCTCGCTCACAAGGAAACGCCTTCGCAGCGACGAACGGGCGGTATTTGGTTTCATCGCCTTGTCGGTGATGTTCCTGACGATAGCGATACCCATACATCTGGACTTCCATGGTGTGACCGTCGCCTGGGCGGTCAAAGCACCGGTATTACTTTACCTCGCCTACAAATACTCATATTTTCCCCTCAGGGCGGGCGTGCTTATTACTCTGGTTCTTGCGGCAGGCAGAATATTCACGATCCACTGGCCATTGCACGAGAATGCCTTCACCCCAATCGTCAACCCGCAATTCGGTACAGCGATTTTTGTCGCTCTGGCCGGGGGGGCTTATGCGCTAATCCACCATCTGCAGAGGAAGAATTCCTCTCCTATCGACCAGATTCTCAAGGTTTGGACAGGAATAGCAGCGGCCTTCCTGGCGCTGGTCGTGCTGAACATCGAGGTTTGGCAGTGGCTCGATCTTTCCGGCAGAGAACATCTGGTTCGCTGGGCCTGCGCACTCGTATGTACCTCCGGTGCGGCCGGCTTCCTTGTGGCGGGAATAAAGCTGAGCAGCGTTCACTCGCGTTTCTCTGGGCTAGTTGCCCTGGCGGCCGCGGGCGCATTCGAAACCTGGGACTATCGTCTTGGGATCCACGCAAGCTATCCGCTAATTTTCAATGGGCGCTTTTTCGCAGCCCTTGCCTCCATTGTGGTCATATTTTCCTACGCCTTCGTTTATCGCCGACGGAAGCAGCTGTGTCACCCCGATGAAAAGCGCTTGTCAATTCCATTCTATGGAGCGGGGATTATTCTGCTGGTCATCCTATTCAGTTGCGAAACGTGGCAGTGGCTTGTCTTCCGTGACCATCATTACATTGCAAGGTGCTTACTTCCGTTGGTATGGGTGGCAGGCACGGCCGGCTATCTCGGTGCAGGATTCAGGCTGCGGTCCATCCACCTGCGTAGAGCAGGCCTCGCTGTGTTGGTAGTTGCAGGTATACTTGCCGGAATTGGGTATGGGTATCGTATTGAAAGCGATTGTCTGCTGTTTATCAACGGACGCTTCGCGGCGGCACTTGTAGTGCCTTTGATGGCGTTCGTGTACGCACTTGCACTCCGCAGGCTACGGGACATCTGCGAGCCGGCCGAACAAAACATATCGGAAGCTCTCTACGGTATCGGAATTTTCCTGCTCGTAATTCTCACCACCGCTGAGATTTGGCTCTGGCTTGACGCACGCAGCCACTACTATTTTGCAAGATGCCTGGTTCCGCTTATCTGGGTTGCCGGGGCGGCAGGCTATCTTGGAACCGGAATAAAACTGCGAACAGTGCGCTTGCGTTACATGGGCCTTGTGACCCTCGCAGTGGCGGGTGTCTTTACCAGCCGTGGCTATACTTTCGACATGGACGCCAGCTACCTTCTTTATCTCAACGGCCGTATGCTGGCGGGGCTGACCGTCGTGCTGATGGTTTTCGCTCACGGATTCATCCTACGGCGTTTTCGGGATCTATGCCCAAAGGACGAGCAACTAACAGCGAAGATACTATACGGAGTCGGAATAGCATTGCTTTTTGTCTTGTTAAGCACCGAGATATATTTGTACTTCCGGGGAACAATCACTGATCGCGAGAGGGCCAGATGGGTCTGTCAGATGTCACTCTCAGTGACGTGGGGGGCCTACGCCATTGCGATATTGGCAATAGGCTTCTGGCGCAAAGTGCGGAGTCTCAGGCTCGCCGCACTTGGGCTGTTTGGTTTGACGGCTCTCAAGCTTGTGCTCATCGACATGGCGAAGATACAGGAAGTCTATAGAATAATATCCTTTTTGGTGCTCGGTGTCTTAATGATCGGTGCATCATATCTTTATCACCGGGTCGAGAAACGGCTCAGCATATCCGCTACACCCGGTGACAGTCAGCAAAGCAGGAATTGACGTAATCCTGTTCAGCAAGCATTTACCCATGCTGTGACCACAGTTCTTGAATACGAGACGCTTTGGTCGGAACTAGAAGGCTATCGGGATTACTCACTGACAAACATGGTTCCATCTCGTCCTAATCCTGCGGAAAACTCAAATCATGCTGTTTTGTGGTCCATGAAACCTTCGAGCTTTCGGGATCGGACAGGATGCTGGAGCTTGCGAATAGCTTTGGCTTCGACCTGTCGGACACGCTCGCGGGTGACTTTAAAGATTCGCCCGACCTCTTCCAGCGTATAAGTGTAGCCGTCGCCGATGCCGTAGCGAAGCTTGATGATCTCACGCTCGCGGTAGGAAAGGGTTTTTAAGACCACGTCGATCCTGTCTTTTAGCATTTCCTGCGTTGCCGAAGCGACGGGCGAGTCGATTTCGTTATCTTCGATAAAGTCGCCGAAGTAACTGTCCTCGCTTTCGCCGATAGGTCTGTCGAGACTGATCGGATGTTTGGAAATTTTGAGCACCCGGCGGGTTTCCTCGATGGTCATCTCGGCTTCGGCGGCGATTTCTTCGACAGTCGCCTCCCTTCCAAGTTTTTGGTGCAGGACCTTGCTGGCGGTTCGCAGCCGACTCATTGTTTCGATCATATGG
>Ga0209536_100009461_pt1 | contig 14483 bp, 12 predicted proteins | sample DeeMarSeWOR28_12_FD_187461 | JGI IMG/M metagenome (GOLD analysis project Ga0209536, IMG submission 187461) | Marine sediment microbial communities from White Oak River estuary, North Carolina - WOR-2-8_12 (SPAdes) (version 2) | ecosystem: Environmental > Aquatic > Marine > Intertidal zone >...
CCTGGTCGACATGAGCGGGACGGTCGAGGAGGTCGCGGCGGAACTCAATGCCGAAGAGGGCCGCACGATCGCGATCCCGTTCCAGGGCGACACGACCGACGAGCGTTTTCGAACGTCCGTCTTCGATGCGATGGGCGCCAGCTACTAATGAGCGACCCGATCGGTCAGGGCATAGTCGGGTTCAGTTCCTCTGAGAAGGGGATCGAGTCCGGCTGGTCGCAGGAGCGAGACCAGGAGCAATTCCTCCAGCGCCTCGCACGGAACCTCGTCCAGATCGATCAACAGCTCCACAATCAGTTCGCAGCGAATCCACGCCAGCATCTCGGGCTGAAGTTCGCCCACTTCGGTGGGATCGTTGACACCGGTGCCGCGTGGACCGTGGTGCCAGCGGGCGACGTCGAGCTCGATGACAACATGGTGAACTACGTCGAGCGATCAGATGCCGGCGTGGTGCAAGCCAACGTCGTGGACTGGACGTATCCCGGCTGGATCCCGATGTACGAGGTCAGGACGCGCAACGGGCAGATCATCGAGTCGCTCGATCGCCGGCCGGAGACGGGAGCTGCACCGACCGGCGGTGGTGGCGGAGTGATCACGTTCTCCATGATCATCGGCCAGATCCTCGACAGTCAGGTCCCGCTGTCGGCGGTCGCGCAATGGCAGGGGTTGCTGTCGATCGCGTTCACGCAACTGACCGGGACGATCGCTGATGCACAGGTGCCGCAGTCGGCCGTCACGCAACACCAGGCCGCACTGTCTCTGTCCTTCACCCAGCTGTACGACCAGATCGCCGACGACCAGGTACCAGAGTCGGCGGTCTTGCAGTGGCTCCCCGAGCTCGGTGGGTTGCCGACGCCCGAGATCCTGGGGTGGCTCGCAGCTCATGTGGCCGACGAGACGCACCGGCACCTGTTCAACGTCGCCCTCTTCCGATGAGGTAACCGATGGCGAAGAGTACACAGCCGATCTTCACGCGCTCCGCGCTCCTGGGCATGGGCCAGGTGACGGTGGCCAACTCCAACCTGGATGGCACTGGCACGCTGGTCACAGTCGTCACAGGAGATGTCGAGGGCACGAGGATCGATCTCGTGACGGTCAAGGCGATCGTCACCACAACGGCCGGCATGATCCGGCTGTTCCTGTACGACGGCACGAACACTCGGCTCCACAAGGAGATCCCGGTGACAGCGATCACTCCTGGCGCTGCCGTTGAATCGTTCAGCGCTGAGTGGGCCCCGAGCGAGCCGATCGTGCTGCCCGATAGCACCTGGGAGCTGAGAGCGAGCACAGAGAACGCTGAGGCGATGAACGTGTTCGCATTCGGCGGTCACTTCGGATGAACGAGGGCCTGCTCGCAGGCATTCAGCGCTGCCCAACGAAACGTAGGGAGAGCGCAGTCCGGTACGACGCGGCATCTGGTGGTTTCCCCAGGACGTCCTACCTGGGGAAGGCGAAACCAGGATCCCTGGACAGCCAGGCTGTCTGGTCGATCCAGCGTATCGTAGAGCAATCTGGTGGAGACATCGACATCAAGTGGGCTGACGGCAACCAGAACGAAGACAACGTCTGGAACAACCGAGCGAGTTTGGTCTACTCGTAAGCCGAAGAAACCCAAACCGTGGAAGTGGATGGCAACTCGAACAGCACGCGGTACTGCCGCAGCTAAGGCCAGCGGCGCAACGCTGACGATCCCGGCTGTGACCATCCCCGCCGGTAACGCGCTGATCGTCGGGCTCGGGTACGACAACGCCCAAGGCGCGCCCGTCTCGGTCACGCACGCCGGCAGGATCCTGCGACGCAAGCTCCAGCGCAACGACGCGACCAACGGCTTCCACATGTCGATGTGGCTCAAGGGCGGCTACAACAAGAAGCAGACGGGTGACATCGTGGCCACCTGGGCGGCGGCGATCGGGAAGCGCGCGATGTACGCCTCCAGCCTGAACAACGAGGCCTTCGAGGACGACGCGAGTGCTGCCGTGCAGGCACTCACGACTTCGCCTGGTACCGGCCTCACCGGCGCACTCGACCGTCCGAACGGTTTCGTGTTCACGTGCTTCGTCGCTGAAGGACCGAGCTCCGATCACGAGTCGGCGACGGCAGAGATCGAAGATGGCGGCTTCTGGACAACGGCCTTCATCGGTCAGAAGGCCGGCACTGTTGGTCCGCCGCCAATCTCGAACATCACGGTCATCGAGACGTACCTGGAGATCTCCGACCAGGATCCGACACGCGCCAGGCTCCAGAACGCCACGGAGCGGAACTGGGTCAGCGGGCTTGTCGTGTTGCCGGCGAGGTTGAGCGAGCTCCGGCAAGGGATCTCAATCAGCGACATGATCGATGTCGACCAGATAGTCTCGGACGCCGGCGGCGATCCGGACAACGTGTACTACGGACTGAACGAGGACACCGGTCTCTGGGAGGCCTACGAGACGACGACACCAGGAACGCTGCGAGCTGTTCGCAGCCGTGACAGCGAGGGTGGATGGCAGCCCCCAGTGTAGCATTCGACGGCACGCGCGTATCCGGCGCTGAATCCGAGACCGACGGCGGTACTTGGGAGAAGTGGGGATCGACTCAATCCCCAACCCAAGAGACCGACTTCGTTCTGCAGGGCACCTACTCGATCAGCAACAAAGCGAGTGGTGGTCAGGATGGAGTGCAGTTCACCGACGATGCCACGGTTGATTACACCACACCGAAAGTCGTAATCGCCAAGATCAACGTCACGACGTACTCGATCATGGATTCACGTCAGGGGGCTACGAATAACCCCGGTCTCATCTATCAGGTGGGCTCGGGCGACTTCGAGACCGATGTGTACGACTACTACGTCGCGGGGTACGACTACTACCCAATTGTCGGCGGCTTCATCATCCTGGTGATCGACCCGAATCAGGTGGCTTGGCGTGACGCTGTAACCGGATCTCCATCCCTCAGTGCGGTGGACTTCTACGGGATGGTTTCCGAGATCCTCCAGACCTCGAAGTCCGATAACATCGTGCACGATGCGCTCGACTACGTGAATGCCGGCAAGGGCCTCACGCTCCTGAACGGTGAGAGCGCGAACCCAGGCACATTCCAAGACTTCATCGACGATGACGAAGGCGATGCGACCAACGGCCGATACGGGATCGTCTTCACCTCAGCGACAGCGTTGCTTGTGCGTGGGACGCTGACGATCGGATCGAGCGGGACGCTGGCCTACTTCAGAGACGCGAACCGTTCGGTGTTCTTCCCCAGGGCCTTCATGTTGTGTGGGCCAGGGCACCTGGGGCTTGCCTTCGATCTCCAGAACGCCAGCACCGACATCGCGATAGCCAACTCAGTCTTCCAGGGTAACGGCCAGGGCAACACGAAGGTCTTCTTCGACAGCGACCATCAGGTCGAGTCGGCGAACGATACGATCGCGATGCCCGAAGGCACATTCGCGATGGGTGGCGATGAGGAGGTTCCCTACGTTCTCTACAGTCGTGAGGGTGGGAGCCAGAACATCGGACTCACAGACGCTACCGGGTACTGGCTGAACCTGTTTGCCACCGCCGCTGGGATCGACTACTGGACTGCTCATACCAGTAGGCAGGCGGCGATCACCGCTACGGGTGCGGTCGCTCTTACGCCATCGACCTCAGGCAACGGAGAGAACCACTCCCTGCGTCTGCAGCCGGACATTCGACCTGACATCAACGTGACTGGCACGTCGGGCGTTGGCCAGATCACTGGGTCGAGTCTCTTGCGGTTCCGGCAGATCAACCTGACGTCAGTTTTCCACCTACACGGCTGCACCATCATCGGCTGCTTCGCGATCGACTTGAATGGCGCACAGCTCAGCGGCTCGTCCTTGAGCCAGGCGACACTCGCACCCGGCGAACCACTGGTCGTGACCAGTGACCTTGAGCTCATCTACGACTGTGCCTTCACGGCGAGCGATGAGGGCCACGCGATCGAGATCGACACTGCCGGCACATACGACCTGGTCGACGTCCTCCTGTCTGGCTACGGGCCGGCAGAGCAGCCGTTCAACGCCCAGAACGATGTCGACAACACGAACGACGAGATCGACATCACTGGCCACCCATACACGACCGGTGACTCGGTGTTCTATTCCGATGAGGGCGGCACCGCGATCTCCGGCCTGACCGATCAGGCGATGTACTACGTCCGAAGCGTGACAGCCAACGCGATCTCGCTTCACCTGACGAAGTACGGCGCCGTGAACAACGTCGACAAGATCGCCATCGCTCCTGGGTCAGACGAGACGCACAAGCTGTACTCGACGAAGGCCGCGATCTACAACAGCTCGGGTGGTCTGGTCACTATCAACGTCGATGGCGGCACGCTGCCGACGATCCGGAACAGCGCCGGCTCGACGACAGTGGCGCAGCAGACCGTAGTGCTCCTGATTAGGGACGCCGTGGCCAACAGCCGGTGTGCGATCTACGATGACAACAAGGTCGAGTTGATGAACAAGGAGGCTATCAGTGTGGACCAGGTCTTCACTGAGGGCTTCGAGAACACGGCCGGCTACGACGAGACCTGGAGCGGTGGGGCGACTGTTGGTGGCAGCTCCACTGTTGATCCCAACCAGTCGACATCGACGGTAACTGGTGCGCCCACGAAGTGGTTCGATGAGTGCCTGAGGATCGTCAAGGCTGCCAGTGAGAATGCGTACATTCGCAACGTCTGGTCCCCGGCACTGGATCCCACATATCTCTCGTTTGAGTTCATTCTGGACACGGACACGATAGCCAACCAGCAGTCGGCGGTGATCGCGCAGCTCTACGACAACCTGAATGCCTACCTGATGATTTTGTCGTTCTATCGGGACATCTCGGGTAATCTGCAGCTGCGCGCTGACATCAACCACGATGGCGCCGGCGGGAGTTCCTACTACTACGACATCGCGCAGGACACACCGTATCTCGTTGAGTGCTACTGGGACAATGCGTCTAACGCTTACGCGCTACGGATCTGCCAGGCCGATGAGATCAACAGCCCGACGGTGGTCGCGAGTGGTACGCTGACCGGGGCCGCGGCTGGCTATACGTTCAATGATTTCACTCTGGGGGGCACCTCGGCATCGTCCTATACATTCACGGCCTACTTCGATCGAGTCCGGCTCAGTGAGACCGACTATCCGGAGAGCCTGAGTGACCTGGTAGACGTCCAGGAGTCCTATGCATATGAGGCTGACATTGGCGCGGAGGTGCGGATTCGCAAGCAGAGCCGCGCTCCAAAATACTTCCCTGTGGACATCGGGGGAGAGATCACCGCAGACGGTTTGACAGTCGAGGCCGGCCAGGATCTCGACACGATTGCGGCAACCTAAGGAGGAGACCACCCCATGGCTATTCGCGATGACTATCTAATCGACGACGCCAACAAGCGGATCGCCACGACCCAGACGTACGTGAACGATATACCACCGAACATCCACACGATGAATGCGTGGTACACGTACATCCAGGACGAGTTCGATGAGCCTGGCCGGATGCAGTACACGGTACCTATTAGCGCACAGACGCCGCTGCAGTACCGGATGGAGGATGCCTGGTTCGTCGACGATACGACGGTGAAATCGCTGTACGGCGGGTCGCTCGACACCGCAGCGTGGGCCTATGTGGCTTCGCCATCGGACGGTATCACGCAGCTGAGATGGACTAGCGGATCCTCGGATCCGCCCACCGATGCCGACATCGGCGTCAGCTTGACAGGAGGTACGTCGACTGCCACCGGCGTGCTGTTGAAGACCGACACCGCGCGTCGTGTCGCATTCGTGCGAAACACGAGTGGCAACCAGTTCCAGGCCAACGAGAACGTGACCGGGACTGGCGTCGATCTTCAGACCGAGACGAACTTCGGGTTCGCCTCGGGCCAGTCGACTTGGGGCAACCTCTATTCAGTCGGTGTCGTGCAGCCGCTGACCGAGATCTACATCGGCCAAGAGGACGACTACATGGGCGGGAACGCCCAGGGTGGTGGCGGCACGTATCCGGAGCTGATCAAGATCACGCCGTGGTGGGATCGCGACGTCGACTTCAAGACCGGCTCACCCAACCCGGTCAACACCGGCGGGATCGACATCCTGGTCAAGGTGCGCGAGGCCGGCACGCTGATCGATGCGGGTCGGCTCGCAGGCTACGCGCGGCAGGGCTCGAAGGTCTACTGGCACTTCGAGCTGATTCTCACCAGTGGCCAGGGCGTACTACCGTTCGCCTCGACGGGGACGGACCTGAACATCTTGGAAGGCCCGCGCCAGATCTCCACGGGTGTGTGGAGCACTTCTTTCACGCCTGGTGAGGAGATCGTCGGAACGACGTCCGGCGCCAGTGTCAGGTACATCGCCGGCACGGATGACACCAACATTCGCTACTACATTCTGGGCAAGGATCTGACCGACCTCCAAAACGGTGAGACGATCACCGGTCAGAGCTCTGGATGCACCGCGACCACCAGCTCTGTGCCGAGCAACACAACGCAGGGGCCAGCAGACGCCGAGGGCGTCACGGTCGACTTCGGATACGTGGCCGGCGACGTCGACAACGACGGCACCAACGAGAACTACGGCGTCGAGGTGGGCTGCAACAACGTCCCGCTGCAGCGTGTCTACGAGAAGCTGATGTACCGGTCCTGGCGTGGCGCCGGAGACCAGGGCGTCAACTGGCTACCAGATCTCGACGGTGGCAACGAAGACGGTGAGTTCTACCGCGGCGTTGGTGACGTCTTCGCGTTGCTCGACGCCGAGGGTGGCACGGGGCTCACCGAAGGACAGGTGGTCGAGGGCTCGATCAGCGGCGCGATAGGCGTCGTTGTGGCGTACAACTACGGCGCCGTCGACTTCCGTGTCGTGGTTATCGCGCAGGTGAAGAACGGTCCGTTCGTGGACAACGATGTGTTGGACACTCCAACCCCGAGCGGGAACAGCGCGACGATCTTCGGGACGCCCGTTGATCTATCCGACAATCCGGCGGCACCGTTTGGCAACTTCGCCGGTGGAGTCTTCTTCTTCCAGCGGGGCGTCTACCCGTCGAGCGTACCAGCCAGCGATGCGAACAACTTCACGACCACAACGCTGGAGGGTGTGCTCAAGGTCCCGCCGTCACAGATCACGGTGGAGTTCACGGGTGTCGCGGTCAACGACCGGCTGTTGATCGCCGAGGTTACGGCGTCCGGTGGTCGCATCATCAAGACCGACCAGAACGGTGTCGGAGCAGCTGGGGCGGCGCAGGGCGCGTCAGTGATCCCGCTCGACTCGACGCCACCGAACGACACGCCGGCCGCGGAGACGGTGCGGATCCTCGACGTCTCGACCGGCTACGAGCAGCGGTACCGGGTGGCGAGCTGGGACACCACGCCGCAGGTGACGCTTGCGGCAGTCACAGAGGGTACCGGCATCACGACACAGAGCTCGACGCAGATCATCGACACCAGCGCCACGTTCACTGGCGGCAACGTCCAGATCGGTGACCTGGTGCGGAACACGTTCGCGGGGAAGACGAACGAGGTCTGGCGGGTTACCAAGGTGGTCGATGCCAACACTCTCGATGTCGTGCCCTGGGAAGGCAGTCCGACGACTCCGACTGACTGGGACGTCGGCGACACCTACGTGATCAACACGGTGGTGGTCGCACTGGTCGATGCGGATGAGGTCTACTTCCCGTACATGGACCGGATCGCAGACGCGACAACGGAGCAGGAGTCCCTGATCTTCGTGGCTCCGCGCAACGTGGTCGGCCGGTTCCGGTTCAGCTCTACGAACATCGGTGGCCAGAAGATCTTCCCAGGAGAGGTCACCGGAGTACAGATCACCTCGACTGGGTTGTCCGTGGCGGCTAACCGCCTCGATGACGACATCGCCGCCTGATGCAGATGCCAGTCGGGTTCAACATGGACTATGACCGCGACGCCTTGGTCGCGGGGATCGAGCAGGCCAGTCTCAACATCGCTCGCATCCAGAGCGTGTTGAACGTGCAAACCCAGGCGTTGCAGGGGCATCAGCAGACACTGGTGCTCCTGCTGCGTACTGGTGGCCAGGACAAACGATGCGCGCAGCTGCGCGCTGCAATCGAGGAGGCGAACGAAGCCGTGAAGAGCTTCTACGCTGCGATCAGGGTCGAGAGCCAGAAGCAGGTCCAGTTCCAGCAATACGTTGAGTACATCGACTGGATGGCGACGCATGGCGACGTACACGTTCGACCCAATTAACGAGGAGATCGTCGTCGATTCGCCGTACACTACGGCGGACGTGCGCGAGCTCTGGACTGCGATTCAGGAGGTGATGGACGAGCCGCTGTTCACGAGTATCCCTGACTTCTCGAAGATCCAGGGTGACGCCTTCCTGTTCCAAACGCCGCAGCAACTGTCGCGCGCTGGCCTCGTGCTGACACTGTTTCAATGGAAGGTCAGGTTCGCCGTTGGCGCCGGCGACCTATTCATCAGTGGTGGCAGTATCGTGGGCGATAGCGGTACCTTGGATGCACCGAACAATGACGGCGTGAACCCGATCGTCGGGGCCGTGTCAACAGTAACGATCGCGCAGGCAGCGAGCGGTACGATCGAGAACCTGGTCGCACTGCTCACGCTCGCGCAGTTCCTCTCACTTAAGGATTCGTAACGATGCCTACAGCTCCCCCAGGCGCCGGACGCGGTACAGGTGGCTCGCGAGCGGGCAGCACTGTCTCGAAGCAGTTCACGTGGAAGGACATCCCGCCACTCCGTAGCGCTCCGGATCAGCCGGATGACCAAGACAGCAACCGCATAGCGTGGGTCACGTACCTGTGGGACGCCCAGGACGAGCTGCTACGTATCCGCGATCGCATGATCGAGGAGAACCTCAGGATGCTGGCCGGCCAACAGTGGACGGTCTACAACAACCGCATCGGTCGCTTCGTCGACGTCACTCGCTGGATGACAGACGAGGAGAAGCGGTGGCGACAGCGGCCGGTCTTCAACCGGCTGCTCCTGTGGTTCATGATCACGCACGCGCGCATGAACGAGAACCCACCTATCATCACATTCCTGCCGGGCCCCGATCGGTTGGACGCCGAGACGGCGGTGACCGAAGACATCATCTGGAAGGCGAAGTGGCGCGAGGTCGGCATGGCCGATGTATGGGATCGAGCGTCGGCCTGGCTCATCCCGAGCGGCACGATGTACCTGCGAAGCCGGATCGACGACGAGAAGGGCAAGCTCGTCCCTCGGATGGCACGCTCAGAGGTTCCGATCATTGGCCCTGATGGTCAGCCTCTGATGACCGAGAATGGTGAGCCCCAGATGACGCCGGAGGAATTCGACGACGTCCCGTTGGATGAACAGTTCAATCCGCTGAAACAGATGACGCCTGACGGCCTGATGCAGACTGGCGAGGCGTACGCTGAGCGGAAAGGTGATCTGGCTGTCGACGTCTTCAACGCGCTGCAGGTGCGCGGCGAGTGGAGCCCCAGGCCGTGGCACGAGAAGCGGTGGCACATGATCAGGACGTTCCTCACACCCCAGGAGATCATGGAGCGCTGGGGCGTCGACACGATCGGCGAGGCTGAGACCACACCGGACGGCACTGGCGCACTGGAGCGGCTCCTGTTCGGGAAAGGTTTCTTCGGATCCGCCGACGCCTTCTTCGGCGCCGACTTCGCGAACGCCTCGATGCCCGAGCAGCTCGTCGAGGTCTTCGAGTTCACCCATCGGCCGGTCAAGCGGCTGCCAACAGCTCCCGAGATGCAGGAGACCCAGGACAGTCCAGGTGGCCGGATGATCTTGTGCACTCGGAAGAAGTGCCTGGTCGATGACGTCCGGCCGATCCGGTTCAAGTACACGAGCGGCATCCGACGGTTCGAGTTCATCCGCGTTCCTGGCCGGCCGGGTGGTGGCACTACTCCCCAAGAGGCAATGAACGGCGCACAGCGAGCCTACAACCGAGGCTGGAGTCAGGTTCTCGAACATCGGAACCTGGTCACCAACCCGAAGGGTGTCATCGATGCGATGAGTGGAGTCGAGGAGACCGACATCGACAACGAGCCGGGCACGTTCCATGTCGTGAACCGGCGACCTGGGGTACCGGCGATCGAGTGGGTGGCGCCGCCTCCATTGGGCCAGGACGTCTACCAGACCCAGGCGCTGCTGCTGAACGAGATCAACGATCTCGGGGCGCTGGCCGGGACCGAGGGAGATGCACCCACGGAGGACGCCTCGGGCGAGCTCGTGAAGGAGCTCAGGTTCAACGCCGATCGATTCATCGGCCCGACCATGAAGCGCTCGGTCGAGGAGTTTGCTCGGATGGCCGAGGACTGGATGGCCATGATGCCATTGGTATTCGACCAGGAGGAGCTCTTCAGCTATGCCGGCGAGGACAACATGGCACGGACGATCCTGGTCGTGCCCAACATGTTCGCCGAGGGCAAGGTGAACGTGGTACCCGACATCGAGTCGATGCTACCTGAGGGCCGCGGCGAGCGGCAGCAGCGGATCACGGCGCTGTACGCCAACGGACTGTTCGGCCAACCGGGCAGCCCCGAAGCGATCAAGAGGTTCTTCGATCTGTCGAGCTTCCCGCACCTCGATCGGGCTCGCAAGTTCGGTGGGGTCCACCGGGTGACAGCGGAACAGGAGAACGGGCAGCTGCTCCAGGGCATGAACCCACAGCAGATCCCCGTCTTCGAGTGGTACGACGACGCGGTCCACCTCATGGTGCACGAGGACTTCATGGCCAGCCCAGAATTCCTCAAGCAGAACGACCAGATCCGGAAGGCTTTCGAGTTCCATCGCGGGATGCACATCATCAACATCCAGCTCAAGGTGGCGCAGATGTCACCACCAGGAGCGCCGGGCCCCGCTCCGAGCGGTAGCCAAGAGGGCCAGCCGGAGCCAACTTCTGAACCAGGCGGTCCGCCGGGCTCGATCGAGAGCGCTCCGCGTGGTCAGACCGAGGTTCCAACGGGCGCCGGTCAGGGTGGCGCAGCTCAATTCGGAGGTTAGCGATGCCGCTGAAGAAGGGAACCTCACAGGCGACGATCAGCGAGAACATCGCTGAGATGATAGAGAGCGGCTATCCGCAGAAGCAGGCGGTGGCCGCTTCGCTCGATACGGCTCGGGAGAGCGGAGCCAAGATTCCACGGAAGCGGTCCCGTGCGAAGGCACGCCGCCGCTCCAGCACACCGCGCAAGAAGAAGCGCGCTCACGCACAGACCAGGAGGTAGGTCGTGGCATCACCAGTCAAGCCCGAACCGGGCGCGAAGACGCCCCCAGAGGGCTCCGACGGACCGAAGCTCAACCCGCTGGAGGCTGCCCTTGCCTCAGCTCGTGAGGCTCAGCAGTCCGGTAAGGGGATCCTATCCGTGAAGGAGGAGGAGAAGAAGCCACCTGACGAAGCCGACGATAATGACGACGCCGGCGAGGAGGAAGAGGATGGCGGCGACGGCACCGAAGACGATGAGGGAGATGAGGAGGAAGGCGAGGGCGAAGGGCAGGACGAAGAAGAATCCGACGAAGACGAAGGCGACGACGGCACTGGGGAAGGTGAGGAAGGAGATGAAGACGAGTCTGGAGAGGGCGAGGCTGAGGAGGATGACGAAGAGGTAGACCCCGACTTGATCGTGGAGCTCCCTCCGCGGCGTGAGGGTGACCCCGACGTGGAGCTCGTCGTCGAGAACAAGGACGTGGCGGAGCGGATCCGCCAGCTGAAGAACGGGTACATGGCCGGCACACAGGTCAGGGAGGCGCAGGAAGCCATCGATCGAGACAGAGCTCAGATCGACGAGATCGAGGTCTGGATCGGCACCGACCCGACCGGCTTCATCATACAGAACACGCCGGCAGAGGTGATCGAGGACGTCGCTCTGTCGCTGGTGTTCCATCCGGACGTGTTCGAGCGCGTGGCCGAGAAGATCCGGCCGGCGCTAGACGATCCACAGGAACGGAGAGTCCTCGCGGCCGAGCTCAAGGCCGCACGAGCCGACGCGCAGACACAACTGCGTCGGGTAGTCGAGACGCGGCGCTTCGCCAAGGAGCAAGCCAAGATCGTGCGGGATTCGATCGCAGCGATGGTTCCGGAGACCGAAGGTATCTCGGACAACCGGCGCCAGGCGATCATCCAGACGCTCGAAACAGCGGCAGCTCAGACAATCAGGAGCAAGAAGATCGAGAAGATCGAGCCCGACGATGTGCCAGTGATGTTGGCCGCGCAGCTCCGCGCAGCCGGGATCGACCCACTGGCAGCAGCTCAGGCTCTCAAGGATGGCGGATCGACTTCCAAGCCCGGCAAGAGCCCCGCGAAGAAGAAGAAGCAGCCCACCCGCAAAGAGCTGAAGGCAGCCGCACAGAAACGGAAGCGAGCAGCCGCGTCGACGCCACCAGGCGGAGGTGCCCCTGCAGCCCGAACGAAACTGCCCAAAGGCCAGACGTTGGAGGAGCGATTCAAGCTGGCTCGCGAGAAGGGGCTCGGAGCCTTACTGGGTCGCTGACACTTACGCGAGGAGAACGACAATGGAGCTGACAAACGGCTTCAAGCGCTTCCTGCTCACGTTCGTGGTCGTGGCTGTGTGTTACGTGCTCGCTGGGCCTGCGGCCCTGTCGGGTACTCCGCTGATGTTTGCGATCGGCGACACGACGCTCACCACGGACCTGGATGAGGCGCTCAAGATCATCTTCTCGGATCCGCTGATCAACAACATCGTGGAAGACACTGAGTTCATGGACATCTTCAAGGTGGACATGAACGTGCAGGCAGATGACACGACCGGTGGGCGCTACATCGAGATGGCCCACTACTTCAGGCTGCCAGCAGGTGTCGGTGCTCGTGCAGAGAACGAGTACATCCCCGAGCCTGACGATCCGCGTTTCGAGAACAGCCGACTGTACCTCCGGAAGCTGCAGGGTACGGTCGAGATGACCGGCGACACGATGCGGCGCGTACGATCGGACGAGGGTGCGTTCCTGAACTACATGGAGCGTGCACTGCCCGACCTGGTCACTCGGTTGGTGAACGAGATCGACCGCATGTACGTGTCTGACGGCTCGGGCGTGAAGGCCCGCATCTCCGCGATCAGCGGCGCCGCCGGCGTATACACCGTCACCGTCAACCGGACCTACGGAGTCGACGGGTTCACGGGCGCATACCTCCAGTTCCTGGAAGGCGAGCGCATCGTGGCTGACCCAGCTCCTGACGGTCAGACGATCCGTGCCAACGGCACAATCAAGGGAGCTCAGGTAACCGATCTCGACGAGGAGAATTCCACGATCGAGGTGACCGGCGACAACACGCTGCTGGCTGCGTGGGCCGTCGACGACTACCTGTTCTCCGGCGACGATGCCGGCGCGAGCACGCAGACCGCTGCTGGCCAGGATCGAGAGATCGCTGGCTGCTTGGCTGCCGTCGACGACGGTGGGATCATCACGAACTACAACAACATCGACCGCTCTGCCTCGGGCAACCGGCTCTGGAAGGCGTTGGTCATTGACGCCGGCCAGGCGCAGTGGGGCGGGCAGATGACCGAAGAGCTCGCGACGTTCGCAGACGACGAGGTGACTGTGAAGGGTGCCGGCAAGATCGACACCATGATCATGAGCCGCGCAGCTGCGCGCGGGTACTGGCAGAGCTTGAAGGGCGATCGGACCATGGTGGATCCGCGCAGCTACACCGGCGGTAAGGGTGGGCTCGCGGTGCAGCTCGGCGATCGCACGCTCGATCTCAAGGTGTCGCGTAAGCTGGCGCCCGAGATCTCGTTCGGTCTGCAGTCCGATACGTTCCGCCGACTGACCCTGGGTCAGTGGGAGTGGGACGACAGGACGGGCAGTATCTGGAACCGCGTCACCGACTCTGTCGGTCGGAAGGATGCGTTCTACGCAGTCGGCAACATGTACGAGCAGCTATTCTGCATGGCGCCTCGGAAGAACGTCCGGATCGAGGGTCTGACCTCGGTCTTCTAATCGAGCAGGTGGTGCCTCCGGCGGGGCGGTATATATACCTGCCCCGTCCGGAGGTCGGCCACATCATTCGATCACCAGGAGGAGTGACATGTCAACGCAGGATCGCAACGTACATAAGGACGCCTACCTGAACCGCAAAGAGCTGCCGGTCACGATCGTCACGCCCACGGGCACGGACGAGGACGAGATCCAGTTCTGGTTCAAGCCGCGTCACAACTTCCGGCTCACCGACCTGATGGCGTACGCTGCAGTCGTTGCCACTACGGCGTCGCGCGTGCGCGCGTGCATCGTGAAGGAGCTCAGCGCGATCGGCGCACCACAGTTCGGGCAGTCCGCTGCTGTCACGTTCTCGATCGAGGCTTTCACCCAGCTCGATGCCGGTGTGCTCGTGGCGGTCAGTGCAACAGCTGCCCAGGCGTTCACTGGCACGGAGGTTGTGTCGGATGGCTTCTGGGGTGTGTGGACCGTGCAGATCAACGGCTCACAGACGATCACCACGAAGGCTGCGGCCGGCGTGATGGCGTTCGCCACCGAAGAGGAGGCGATCAGGAACGCACCGGCACCGG
>Ga0209536_100009462_pt1 | contig 14482 bp, 17 predicted proteins | sample DeeMarSeWOR28_12_FD_187461 | JGI IMG/M metagenome (GOLD analysis project Ga0209536, IMG submission 187461) | Marine sediment microbial communities from White Oak River estuary, North Carolina - WOR-2-8_12 (SPAdes) (version 2) | ecosystem: Environmental > Aquatic > Marine > Intertidal zone >...
ACGGTGGCCATCGGCGTCAATGCTGGTAAGCAGTATTTCACCCGCTCCCATCTCAACGGCGCGTACTGCCCAATCAATGGCGTCCTTGCCCGATGGCTGATGGCCGCTGTGCGTATAGACCTCCCAGGCGGGTTCGAGATTATTCTCCAGGCGCTTGGCATCTATGGCTACGACGATGCACTGGCTGCCGAATTTTTCGGCTCCCTCCTGTATCAGCTTCGGGGTAAGAACCGCTGCCGTATTGATGGAAACCTTATCCGCACCCGCTTTCAGCAGGCGGCGCATGTCGTCGGTGGTGCGCAGGCCGCCGCCGACGGTGAGCGGGATAAATACCTGCTCCGAGATGCGCTCCACCACGTCTACCAGCGTATCGCGGCCCTCTGGCGTGGCACTGATATCGAGAAAGACCAGTTCATCAGCGCTCTGCTGGTAATAGAAGGCAGCCAGTTCCACGGGGTCGCCGGCGTCACGCAACTGGAGGAAGCTCGTCCCTTTGACTACCCGCCCGTCTTTGACATCGAGGCAGGGAATAATGCGCTTGGTTAGCATAAAAAATCCTCTCCTGCTGTAAGCCTCTGCACTTTTCTTACTGATTAAGAGTTTTTCCCGGACAGAAAATGCCGAAAGAAATTATCATACATTTTAAGCCCGAGCACGCTGCTCTTTTCCGGGTGAAACTGAGTTGCCAGTAAGTTACCGCGCGCAATGACGCTGCCCATGGTGACCCCGTAGCCTGTTTCACCGGCTACCAGAGATTTGTCCTCTGGTTCACCGTAATAGCTGTGCACAAAGTAGAAATTCGATTCATCGGGAATGCCTTCAAATACCGGGTGACTTACGCGCTGCTTTACCTGGTTCCACCCCATATGAGGTACTTTCTGCCCGTCGGGCAGTTTTTTTACCCGGCCGGCAATTACCCCGAGACAGTCATGTCCGCCGCCTTCCTCGGTGCTGGTGAAGAGCACCTGCAATCCGATGCAAACGCCGAAGAAGGGTCGGTTGTCGGCAATGAACTGCTTTATCGGCTCTACCAGTCCCAGCTTTCGCAGACTTTCCATGGTGTCGCCGGCAGCACCAACGCCGGGCAGAATGACCACCTGCGCCTTTTGTAAGTCACTGGCAAGGCTGGTTATCCGTGGTTGGTAGCTCAGCTTGGTGATGGCGTTGGCCACGCTGCGCAGGTTTCCGGCCCCGTAATCAATTACTGCAATCATGGCTGCTCGTCTGTCCCTTATTCTAATAGTGCCTCTCTCTATTGTACCGTTTTATGCGGTGCAGTAACAGCGGCCGCATTTGATAACTGCACCGAGCAGATATATTTAATTTTGGAGAGGCATCCAAAGTTAAAATAATTTATAATAGCAAAGGTTGCTGGACTGAATTGGCATGAAAAAATGTTAAAGAGAATGAAGACCTTTATCGCTTGTATATTGGTGACCGGGTTGGTATTTGCTGTACTGTCCTGTGCTCCTGAAGAAAAAGCGGACGATAAGGTAGGGGTGGTGGTAACGGTTCTGCCTCAGGCCGATTTTGTGGAAAATGTGGGAGGGGAAAAGGTCAGCGTGACGGTTATGGTACCGCCGGGGGCAAGCCCTCATACCTATGAACCCAAACCGGTGCAGATGGCAACGTTGGCTGAGGCGGAGATGTATGCCAAGGTGGGCTCTGGGGTAGAGTTTGAGCTTGTCTGGCTGGATAAACTGATTGCCGCCAATAAAGGGATGACCGTGGTGGATTGTTCGAAGGGGGTGGAGTTTCAGGAAATAGAGGTTGAGGACGTGCATGAAGAAGAGCGCGAAAACCACAGTGGCATGGACCCTCATATCTGGATGTCTCCGCTGAATGCACAGATAATGGTGCGTAACATCTGCGACGGATTGATTGAAGTGGATCCGAAGAACAGGAGCTATTACGAACAAAACAGGGATGGCTACCTGAAGAAGCTGGCTGAAGTTGACCGAGAAATTAGAGATGGCCTAACAGAAGTGAAGAATCGGCGGTTTATGGTCTACCACCCGGCGTTCGGTTATTTTGCCAGCGAATATAACCTGGAAATGATAACCATCGAAGAGGAAGGGAAGGAGCCGACTGCTGCCGGTCTGATGCGCCTCATCGAGCAGGCAAAGGCGTATGATATCAGAGTTGTCTTTGCCGAGCCACAATCTAACCCGAAGAGTGCTGAGGTCATTGCCGAGGCAATCGACGGCAGAGTGGTGCTGATTGACCCCTTGGCTAGAGATTACATCGGCAATATGCATCTTATCTTGAGTGAAATGCTCCCGGTTATGGAATGATGGCGATGCTTGAAAAAGCGCCTGCTAGTCTGTTATCAGGACGAAGAAACGTGGTAATATAAATTTAGATTAAAAAGATGGAGGCGTGCCTGTGGAAGACAAACTGGAGGAGAAGATAAAGTCATCGCTGGTAGACGGCAGATTACCTTGCGCCGTCGCTTTTAAGATTGCCAAGGAACTGAAGGTCAGCCCCAATGATGTCGGCGATGCCGCCAATCGACTATCGGTTAAAATAGGCGGCTGTCAGCTGGGGTGCTTCCCCTGAACAGTAACTTTTTGCGCTCAATTTCGTTTTATGTGGTGAACAGCGCAAACAGGAGGTTATTATGAAAAGGTTAGTGATAATTTCGACTTTGATAGTGCTGGCTGCGGCGTTGTTTGCCTGTGCCGCGCCGCAATCGGCAGAGGCACCAGTACCAGCCCCAGCACCGACACCCGCACCAGCCCCGACTCCGGAGATTGTTATACCACAGGCACCGGGAGTGGTCGTTGAAACACCACCAAAAGAATCTGGCGGAGTGGCTGTGCCAGCACCAACCCCGGCACCGGCGCCCGTACCGACCAATGGAAATGATTCATACATTGAAACCGACCGTATGATAATACGCACTGCCAATATGCAGTTGGTGGTGGATGATGTCCGCGATACCATAAATAATATCGCACAGCTTGCTCAGGACCAGGAAGGCTATGTGGTCAATTCCAGCAGCTGGAAAGAGGGCGAACGCGTTGTCGGGCAGATTACCATACGCGTGCCATCAGCGGACTTCAGCTATGCGATGAGTGTGCTGCGCAGCATGGCTGTGGAAGTGACTTCCGAGACCACGTCAGCACAGGACGTTACCGAGGAATATGTTGACCTTGAGGCGACTCTCCGCAACCTGGAAGCCACCGAAGCGCAGCTCCTGAAACTGATGGAGAAAGCGGTGGAGGTGAAAGATATCCTCAGCGTCCAGAGCGAGTTGTCCAGAGTACAGCAGGATATTGAGCGGACCAAGGGACGCATGCAATATCTGGAACGGACTTCCTCAATGTCGCTCATCCAGGTTACGCTGGAGCAGTCCAAGCTTGAGGTATGGTTGAGTGCCAACAAGGTAACGGCGAAAGAGGGGGAGGAGATTCGCTTCGATGGCGATGTGGGCGGTGGTGTCCGGCCGTACAGCTACGAGTGGGACTTTGGCGATGGCAGTACCAGCACCGATAGCAATCCGAGATATAAGTACAAGTCCAAAGGAACCTATACCGTTACCCTGACTGTCATAGATGACCGCGGCAATCAAGATATAGAAAAGAGGAGCGACTATATCACGGTACTGCCCGGCTGGAGTGCTGGCAGCATCGTTGACAGCGCTTGGAATGGACTCGTCACCTTCGGGCGGGCGCTGGCTAATATTCTAATCTGGCTTGGCATTTTTAGCCCGGTGTGGATAGCAATTGGCCTGATACTGTACTTCGCGTGGTGGCGTCGCAGGAAGAGACGCGCCAGGCAGAAAGGAGAGTAGCAGGTATGAACCTGTCACGGTTTTCATTGGAAGGGAAGGCGGCGCTGGTCACCGGAGGCAGCAGAGGCATCGGCCGCGCCATCGCGCTGGCCTTTGCCGATGCCGGCGCCAACGTGGCCATTAGCGGTCGGAAACTACCTGATTTGGAGCCTGTGGCTGAGGAGCTCAAGCAAAAGGGCGTGCAAAGCCTGGCCGTGGCCAGCCACGTTGCCAAGGTTGAGGAGTCTAAGGATCTGGTGGACAGGGTAAAAGGGGAGTGGGGAAAGATAGATATTCTGGTCAATAATGCCGGCACCAATCCGTACGCCGGGCCACTGCTGGAAGCTGAGGAATGGGCCTGGGACGTGACCATGAACGTCAACCTCAAAGGTCCATTTTTGCTGAGCCAGATGGTCGCCGGCGTGATGAAGGAACAGGGTGGTGGCAGCATTGTTAATATTGCCTCGATTATGGGCATAGCGCCCAGTGAGCTTGGCTTTTATAGCGTGACTAAGGCAGGCCTGATTATGCTTACGCGGGTGCTGGCCAAGGAATGGGGCCAGCACAAAATCAGGGTGAATGCAATCGCTCCGGGCGTGGTCAAGACCAGGCTGAGCGAGGCGCTGTGGAAGGACCCGGTGAAAAGCAAGGTGGCGGCAAAAAGCAAGGCACTGGGTTATATTGGGGTGCCTGAAGACATTGCCGGTACGGCGCTTTTTCTCGCCTCTGATGCCTCCAGCTATATTACTGGGGAAGTCATCGTCGTTGACGGCGGTGAGCTTGTCGGGCCGGCGCCGGATTATGGGGCCTGAGCTAGCTTTTCGCGGTGGAAAGGGATTTGACCTTCTGTATGACCTGAGAGAGCAAATCTTTTTCTGCGACGGGTACAAGGTCGACGGATTCACCCGCGACGACAATGCAGTGACTGGCCCTTTTCCTGATGCGCTTCTTGTCGCCGCAGGCTCTGGGGCAGCCACACAGAATGACCATCACATCTATGGCTTTGCTACTGCGGGGAACAACCTCGATGTCGGGCGCTTCCTGAAGCGCTTCCTCTATCTTATGGCCGATATCGGAAAGCTCTATTTGCGGGTTGCACGAGCCGCAGTACTTCAAAGCCACATTCATTCGTGATTGCTCACACCAGTTTCGGCTGCTCGCCAATTTTAGCCAGTTTCTGGGCCAGCCTTTTCTTGCGTTCCCAATTTGAGCGGCGCATAATCATAATCCTCTGCGCCTGTGGCGAACCGGCACCGTGCATTGATTCCACGAGGGCGGTGCCGCAGGTCATGCCCTCTATCAGTCTCAGCAGACGCATTCTGGTCTCGGCGGGCACATCGGTGGCACCTTTGCTGTACTTGTCCACATATTTGCCTATCTTGGTGTCGCCCCAGTCGAATTCTGAGGGCATGGTCGCCAGTAGCCCACCAGCTATATCCTGGGCAAGCCTGCTCATCTCGTAAACATTTCGGGTAACATTGAGCTTGGTGATATTAGCCAGAAGTGGATCGGCCATGAAGTTGCCCGCCGGCAATGCATATCCCTGGCAGGAGCAGGCAATGGAGCAGCAGTAAAGCGTCTCGGCAAGGTGCACCATTTCCACCAGCTTGTCCCTGACGTGTGAGGCGGTTGCGGTACCCTGCACCTCAGCCAGCGCATAAGTAGCACCGGTTAGAACATCGGCCAGACCTACCTTGCAGCCACCGTAGTTCTGACGGTGGGCGGTGGCGAAGCGCTCGACAAGCTCAAAGGCAAAATCGTACTCGCCGCACATGAATACCTGCTCCCAGGGGACGAAGACATCTTCAAAGACGAGAAGTGCCTCTCCGCCAACGATACCGTACTCCGGGTTGCCCTGGTCCATGAGACAGCCGCTGCATTTACGGTCGTCATTAGTCTGACGACCGAATATATGGATCAGTCCGGGGGCATCGACCGGCACGTAACAACATACAGCGTAGTCGGCGTCCGTTTCCTTCATGGAGGCAGTTGGCATTACTATGTGGCCGAGGGCATTGACGGAGCCGGTGATATGCGCTTTAGCACCACGTATCACGATGCCGTCCTTTTTCTTTTCCACAACATGGACGTACTGGTCGGGGTCAGCCTGCTGGCTGGGTGAGAGGCTGCGGTCACCTTTCGGGTCGGTCATGGCTCCGGAGATGAACCGGTCCTCTTTTTGTATTTCTTTCAGGAAGTCGACAAACCTCTTATGGTAGTCTGTGCCGTTCTTTTTATCCATGTCAAAGGTCACTGAGTAGATGGCGTTCAGTGCGTCATGGCCAACGCAACGGGCAAAGCAGCTTCCCGTCTGTTGACCCAGGGCACGGAGAGCTTTAACCTTCTGTATCAGGTCGTCGGTGCTGTGGTGCACATGAGTGAAAAGGTTGATTTTCTCCCCCGTAAGGTGGGATTTGGTGGTCAGCAATTCTTCAAACTCAGGTGCCCACGCCATGTCATAGGTCAGGGCGGCGGAATTGATATGAGGGATGAAGGCGGGATGGTCTGTCACACTATCGATTTTCTCCCCCATGTAGTAAACCTCCGGCTTGACCCGCCGCAGGCTCTCACGGTAATCATCACCACGTATCATACCCATAGCCTGAAACCTCACATTTTTTATTAATACATTTCGTCAGCAAATATATATTATTCGTAGTAGCCGCGGCTGACGCTGAAGGCGATGGAGCCCAGAATAAAAAGCCCCGAAACAGAGAGCCAGAAAGTCCAGGTAAATTGGGGCATAATTGGTGCAATTACATCGGCAGCGGTTACAATACCCATTGCAGCGCAGAGCGTACCGATGATGCCCAGAATGACAGCTGTTAGACCCATTACTTATCCTCCTGATGTTTTTTTATTTGTTAAGCCTAGTTTATTATATAATTGGGGAATGAACAAGGCCGTCTAAGAATGATAAGGTAAAGGAAAACTGATATGTCCAACATAGAACAGGAAATCGGCGCTTTACTGCGCCAAAAGGGCATGACATTGGGAGCCGTTGAATCCGCTACCGGCGGGCTCATTTCCCATCGCATAACCAATGTCCCCGGGAGCTCGGACTACTACAACGGTTCGGTAACCGCCTACAGCAGCGAGACAAAGACCAGGGTGTTGGGCGTAAAGCAGGAGACCATTGACAAGTATGGTGCCGTGAGTGCTCAGGTGGCTGAGGAGATGGCGGAGGGGGGCAGAAAGCTGTTAGCAGTGGATGTGTGCCTTGCGGACACGGGTGTTGCCGGGCCGGGTGGAGCTACTCAGGAAAAGCCGGTTGGCCTGTTCTACCTCGGCCTGTCTGCTAGAGACAAAACGTGCAGCCGGCAGCATAACTTCAGCGGCGACCGCGAGCAGAACAAACAGGAGGCTGCGGAAGCTGCTCTGCAGTGGCTTAAAAAATATCTGTCCGGTTTGGATTAGGGATTCAATATCCAGATTGATATATTCAGGGCGGTAGCAAAACTCACCCACAGTATATACGGCACCAGCAACCACGCCGCTGTCGCTGATATTCTGGCAAACTTAAGTATCGTCAGCAGAATCATCAGCCACAGGATGGCGATGACGATAACCCCGTAAAGTGGTGACTGCATTCCGAAAAATACTACCGACCATAGAGCGTTAAGCACCAGTTGCACTAGGAAGATTATCAGCGCTGTCCTTACCCGTCGGTTTTTCAGCCCTACACGCCAGACCAGAAAAGCGGCTATTCCCATGAGCAGATAGAGGGTAATCCAGGCAGGGGCGAAGAGCCAGTTAGGAGGGGTAAAGGCAGGTTTCTGGAGGGTAGCGTACCAGTTGGGAATCGCTGGCGCAGTGAATACCGAGCCAATAATACCGGCGCACTGACAGACCACCAAACTGATAAAAAGCTTCACGATATTGATAACTCTGATATTTTTCATCGTTTCACCTCCATTCATGGCTGGTGAGCATTTCTATCATATAATTGAATGGATTGTCAATATCAATCATCAGTGTTATACTCTGACATATTGTTAGCGGATTTGGAGGAGTCAGGTGAAGAGAGCCGATGGGCGTGCCTATAATGAACTCCGGCCGGTAAGCATCGCTCCCGGGTTTTTGCTATTTGCCGAGGGCTCGGCGCTGATTGAGATGGGCAAGACCCAGGTGCTGTGTTCGGTGAGCATGGAAGACCGGGTGCCTGGTTTTTTGAAAAATAGCGGCACGGGGTGGATTACCGCGGAGTATGCCATGCTGCCCCGGGCCACGGTGACGCGTACCCCGCGTGACTCCTCACTGGGGAGGGTGGGGGGCAGAAACCAGGAAATCCAGCGCTTTATTGGGCGTTCACTGAGGGCGATAACTGACCTTGTGACACTTGGTGAGCGGACTCTGGTTGTCGATTGCGATGTTATTCAGGCTGACGGCGGAACGAGGACCGCGGCCGTTACCGGCGCCTATGTCGCCCTTTATAAAGCCGTCCATAACCTGGCCAATATGGGAATCATATCTTCGGTGCCGCTCAGGAGCGCGGTGGCAGCGACCAGCGTAGGTATTGTTCACAACAATATGATGCTTGACCTTTGCTATGACGAGGATTGCACGGCCTCGGTGGATTTCAATGTGGTCATGACCAGCAAGGGCGAGTTTGTCGAAGTGCAGGGCACTGCGGAGGGCAAACCGTTCTCCAGGCAGACCATTGACGAACTGATTTCCCTTGCCGAGGGAGGGATTCAGCAGCTATTCGAGATTCAGAAGATCGCCCTTCAGGGAAAATAAGCGGGCGAGAAACCTACGGTCTTATTTGGCCGCTGCCCAGAATAATCCACTTATATGTGGTCAGTTCTTTAAGCCCCAGAGGGCCACGGGCGTGGAACTTCTGTGTGCTGATACCAACCTCGGCCCCCAGACCGAACTGCGCTCCGTCGGTGAAGCGGGTGCTGGCATTCACATAAACGCAGGCGGCGTCAACCTCGTTGAGGAAGCGCATTGCTGAAAAGTAGTCCTCGGTCAGGATGGCTTCGGAGTGGCCGGACCCGTAGCGGGCGATATGCGCCATGGCCTCATCGAGGGAGTCAACCACCCTGATGGCAGCTACGAGAGATAAAAACTCCTTTCCCCAGTCTTCGTCCGTCGCCGGTAGGAGCTTCAGGCCGGCTTTGTTTTTCAGAATGGCCAGGGAGCGCTGGTCGCAGTGCATTTCCACGCTGGCCTTGGCCAGTTCGGCGGCAATCGCAGGCAGGCAGCCTCCAGCAATGTCAGTGTGCACAAGCAACGTGTCCAGAGCATTGCAGACGGTGGGGCGCTGCACCTTGGCGTTATAGACAATGGCCACCGCTTTGTCCACATTGGCGCTTTTGTCGACGTAGGTATGACAGACACCGATGCCGCCGGCGACCACGGGCATGCGGGCTTTCTCGGCGACGGAGCGTATCAGGCTGGCGCTGCCCCTTGGTATAATCAGGTCAATAACGTCTTTCATAGTCAGCATGTGGTCGACGAGTGCCCGGTCGGTATTTTCCACAAACTGGATGGCACCTTCAGGCAACCCGGCGTTTAAGGCGGCGTCCTGCACCACATTGGCCAGGGCACTGTTTGAACGCACGGCCTCTTTGCCTCCCCTGAGAATCACCGCGTTGCCGGACTTCAGGCAGAGCGAGGAGATATCAATGGTCACGTTGGGGCGGCTCTCATAAATGGCACCGATGACGCCCAGTGGCACCCGTTTCTTCCCTATCTGAAGGCCGTTCGGGTGGGTGCGCATATCAAGAATCTCGCCGACAGGGTCAGGTAGCGATGCTATGTTGAACACGTCGCTGGCCATTGCCTTAAGGCGGCTTTCGTTCAGCATCAGGCGGTCGAGCATGTGGTCGCTCATGCCGGACGCCTCTGATTCTTTATAGTCCTCTTTATTGGCCGCTAGAATCTCGTCTTTTCTGGCCAGCAGGTCGCGGCTGATATTAGTCAGCGCCCGGTTTTTGAGGTCTGTAGGAAGGTAGGCCAGGCGCTTTGAGGCTTCTTTGGCGGCTTTTCCTTTGGCTTCCAGTTCCGAAATGGCCGATTTCATGATGGAACTCCGTGGTTTCTTTCAAAGCTGGGGTTCAATGTTGCAGCAATGAAGTGAATATGCTGGATTGTGGCTTGTACTTTTATTCCGGTTCAGATGGGTTTAAAGCGCTGATGCCGGTAAACTGGTACACGTAGCGGGGTGGGACGCCGCTCACCGCCCGGTTAACCCGCTTTCTCAGGCGGCATTTACCCCAGCGATTGTCATCCAGCTCAATGATGTAAATATCATTGTCCTTAATCCGTTTGTAGTCGGTCAGGGTGAGCTCTCCCCACCAGGTGGTCTCGGTTTCGTCCTGTAACTTGTAATTGACTTCGGTGATGAATTCTTCATCGCTGGATTGGTATAGCTTGCCTATAGTCACTTTACTCCCTCCTAAAGAACAGCTAGGTTATCCCGGTGCACCACCTCTGGCCCATAATCAATACCGAGTAGCGTGGCAATTTTACCGGAATGTGCACCTTTTATGAGATTTACCTCACTGGAACTGTAATTTACCAGACCGCAGCCGAGATGTATTCCCTCGGCATCATAAATATCGACCAGGTCACCGCGGTCAAATTCTCCTTTTGCCTCCTTGATGCCTGCCGCGAGCAGGCTCCGGTTTTGTTTTATCAGCGCCTGCGCTGCCCCGGAGTCAACTAACAGTATACCTCTAATTGACGGACTACTCAACATCCAGCGCTTGCGGCTCTCAAGCCTTGCGGCGGACGGTAAAAAATGAGTGCCAATCTTCTCTCCTCCAGCCAGCCTCAGGATTATATCCGGCTCACGGCCGTCAGCGATAACCACAGTTACGCCGGAGGCGGTGGCCAGCTTGGCAGCTTCTATTTTGGTAACCATGCCGCCGATGCCCATTGCGCCGGCCCGGTCGGCCAGCCTTTCAATATCCGCATCGATGTGCTCGACCTCGGAGATGAGCCGGGCGTTTGGGTCGCGCCGCGGGTCAGCGGTGTGCAGGCCGGCGGTGTCCGTTAAAAGCAGCAGAAGGTCGGCATCGACCAGATTGGCTACCATGGCCGATAAATTATCATTGTCCCCGAACTTGGCCTCATCAAGCTCATCGACCGCCACCACGTCGTTTTCGTTGACAATGCAGAGCACCCGGAGCTGGAGAAGGGCGAGCAGCGTATTGCGGGCATTCAGGTATCCGGAGCGGTCGGAAAGATCAGCTTTGGTGAGCAGTGCCTGGGCTACAGGAATGTCATACTGGCCGACAAGTTCCTCGTAAATATGCATGAGGTGACTCTGTCCCACAGAGCAGAGCACCTGCTTGAAGGGAATGCTCTTTATCTTCTTCGTCAGTTTGAGGCGGTGCCGGCCGGCGGCCATGGCTCCGGAGGACACGACGATGATTTCTGCTCCCTGCTGGTGCAATTGTGCCACCTGGTCAACCAGCCGTGACATCATCTCCCGGTCCAGATGGTCGCTGCCGCTGGTGAGCAGGCTGGTGCCGAGCTTGACCACCATTCGCTTATAGCACAGCTCGCTCGATTTTTTATTTGTCTTATTATTCCTGCCCATCTCTCGCCGACCGAAAAGATATGCTCCATTATAGCAATCAGGGCAGGGCGGGACAAGATGAGTGATATTTTAAAAGGTGGAAATGGTATTTGAGAAGCCTTCTCAGCAGTGTTAGAATTATCAGCAGGGCTGGTCATTGCAGACGAGCCCTAGAGGTGTTTGAGGAAACTTGTATGGCGCTTAATTTAACCAGGCTGCTGGACTTGATTGAAGGTATGCCGGCATTTGCCCAATTACAGGCGTCGCGGCCGCATAAAGTTCAAGATAGACGGATTGTTTTGCTTGATGCGGCCAAGCCTTATCTTATAGCAGCGCTTTACCACCACTGGCGGCGGCCAGTTCTGGTGGTTACTGCCCGCCCTGAGCGCAGCAAAAAACTGTCCGAGCAGCTTTCCGCGTGGACCAGTGCCGATGTCAGGACTTTCCCTGAGCCGGATGCCTTGCCTTATGAACGGATAACGTCCGACCCCACTACTGAGCTGGAGCGGGTCAAGGTACTTTCAATGATGGTCGGTGGAGAAAAAGGTGCGAAAACCGAAGAGCCATTTCTCGTTGTGGCCTCAGCCCCGGCGCTGATGACGAAGACGGTGTCGTTTCGCGATTTTGCCGCTGCCTGCGGCGAGATAAAGGTGGGGATGGACATTGAGCCGTATCAACTCCTGCGCCACTGGGCAGCCATTGGCTATCAGACAGAGGGTGTGGTCGAGATTCCCGGCACGATGAGCCATCGTGGCGGCATCATTGATATCTTCCCACCTACCAGCGAAATGCCTGTCAGACTGGAGTTCTTTGGTAACACGGTGGAGAGCATCCGGCTCTTCGATCCAGAAAACCAGCGCTCCCGGGAAGAAAGAGAGTCGGTATCGGTGACGCCGGCTACGGAATTGCTGGTGCCGTTGCAGGGTAAAAAATCGGAGCTGGAAAGGACTCTGAACAGCCTGGACCTGATGAACCTCAGCGCGGAGATGCGTGAGCAGTATGAACAGGAGATAGCCGAGCTTCTTGAAGGACAGTTACCTCGTAATGGCCAGTTCTATTCGGCGCTGTTCAACCGGGGCAGCCTCATTGACTATCTGCCCGAGGATGCAATTTTGCTGCTTGATGAGCCGCAGGATATTGAAAAAACAATGGAGGAACTGCATACTGAGGCGGAGCAGATGCGGGCGGAAAAACTGGAAAGGGATGAGCTGCCGCGCAATTTTCCCCGTCCTTATTTTACGTGGGAGGAAATCGGGGGGAAAACCGAAAGCCGTGAAGGGATTGGACTAACCGCGTGGGGCGCTGATAAGGAGTCATTTCAATTTAATTTTGCGCCGGCTCCCAACTACGCCGGCCAGCTCCCATCGTTCTTTCGGAGAGTAAAGCAGCTTCTGGAGCAGAAACGAAGAGTAATAGTGGAAGAAGAGGAAAGTCTTGTATACTTGCTTCCTGAAATTGATGAAGTAGATGCATCATTCCTAGCTAGATTACCCCACATTATGCAATTATTAATTTGAGGTGTAGAAACAAGAGTAGAAATTCCTCCGCCATAAGATGCTTCATTTTCTGTAATTGTATTATTAATAATTAATGGAGAACAAGCAGTGCAACCAATACCCCCAGCATCATAATCTGCTCGATTATGATGGATTAGATTGTTTTTAATTATAGCTTCAGAGCCAGAAACATAGATTCCTCCACCATCATAGCTCGCTGTATTTTCACTAATTATATTATTTTCAATTTCTACAGAAGAAATTTTTCCAAATATTCCCCCTCCCCATGTAGCATGATTCTGTGTTATTATGTTGCCTTTAATTTTAGGTGAACTTGCATGACAATATATTCCCCCGCCAAAACTATGGGAATTTTTACTTATAATATTATTTAAAATAAGTGGTGAAGATTCGAGATGGAATAGTGCTCTACACTTAATCCCTCCAGGATTTTCTGTGATTAAATTGTTTTTAATTATTGGTGAAGCACAATCACAAAGAATAGCATAATCTCCACTATTACCAGTAATAATATTGTTAGTGACTGTTGGTGAAGCCATATAACAAATAATACCCCCCCCATCATCAGCTAATCCATTATTAAGCGTAAATCCACTTATAGTGCAGTTAGCATTTTCTCCATGATCAAAAGTGACAACAGGACCATTTCGCCCCCCGTCAATAAATGTCTTTTCAACAACTTCTAAATTTTCTGGTTCTGTGCTCCTTAAAATAATATTTTTTCCATTAAAATTAATATTCTCTTTATAAACTCCTTTTTCTACAACAAGCTCATCTCCATTAACAACCCATGGATAATCTATTGTTGATTGTATACTTTGTCCAGGACTAATATGATATGTTGCAGCCCTTGCCCCAGGAATAACTATTATTAAAATGAACAGAGAAAGAGTTAGAGTTTTCATTTTTCCTCCTTTCGACAGGTCGTTATTTGAACTCCATCAACAACAAATATACCATAAAAACCATCCATTTTGCAAGTGAAATTTCTAAATCTACGCCCTTTTTTTCACTTCCAGCTTGACCTTCCCCTTGTCCAGCGTTACTGTGTCCCGATTTTTTCAAAATAATGATGATTGAGAGTCATACCTTAACCAAAAATTTAAAATTTTTAAGTTATAGCCGACACAGGTGCGGCAAATGTTGATAGTATTTTCGATATTCGATTATAGATTCTCGACGGTCATATTTCGCATTTCGTCCGGATTCCTGCCTTCGCAGGAACGACACACGGGCGGCGTTTTTTAAGAAAATCCCAGTTGTCAATCAAGCATTCAGGGAAGTAAAATAACACAAAAGAAGTGAGAAGACAACATTTTTTATTGAGACAGTGGATTGGTTTTAATTATGACCCACGGCAGAGTGATAATGACCCCCGGCATAAAGCCGGAGGCTTTCGGATACAATGTTAAGGTTGTTTTGTTCGAGACCTGCGGATAGCTGAACATTAGAAGCTTTGCGAGCAGGTCTCACTTCGCTTCGATTTCACCCGAGATGAAATCCCAAGCTCAGTGTAAACTCACTTAGTCAATCCTTTGATTAATTCTTGTTTCTTTGCTCTTGAGAAGACAACCCCCAAGTTAAAACTTGGGGGCTGCTATGAGGCCAGCCGTCAAGGATTATAATTACGTTTTTTGACACTTTTATTTCAACATAAAT
>Ga0209536_100009463_pt1 | contig 14481 bp, 9 predicted proteins | sample DeeMarSeWOR28_12_FD_187461 | JGI IMG/M metagenome (GOLD analysis project Ga0209536, IMG submission 187461) | Marine sediment microbial communities from White Oak River estuary, North Carolina - WOR-2-8_12 (SPAdes) (version 2) | ecosystem: Environmental > Aquatic > Marine > Intertidal zone >...
AACCTGATCACCTTGTTGAAATAATCGTCTTCGCCATAGGGCTCGATATCCACTTCCCCCTTGGGAAGTTTGGTCCCTTCCAGCAAGGGCAACAGGTCCTTGGTGCCTCCGGGAAAGGCAACCCTGAAAAGACCGCCCGAAAGGCGGCTGTTTCCTCCGCGCGCCTTTTTCGGGGCCTTTTCAATGAGAAGGACATCCGCCCCCGTGTTCTTGGCCTCAATGGCACAAACGAGACCAGCATTCCCTCCTCGTGTCGGTCCCGCTGGCCAAAGGCAGCGATCGCATACTGGGCCCAGTCGTAGGTCACGACCAGGTGGCCCTGCATGTTGTGGTCCGCCATGAACATGATGACCGTACGGCCCTCTTTCCCGATCTCTTTCAGTTTTTTTCGAACAAGCCCCACCAGATGATCCGTCTGCGCCATCCCGGCATAGCGGTGCCGCTGGCCGCCTTTTACATCGGTCAGTAACTTCTTAAGTGAATCGACGTTCATCTGATACGAAAGTACAGAGGGATCCTTCCCTGCAGGGGTGAAGGTCACATCCCGATCCAGGTCCGCCACATGGTTGGGCCCGTGTACTGCCGTGGTGGCCAGATAGAGGAAGAAAGGATCCTCCTTCCCTTTTCGGTTTTCCAGAAACCTGATGGCTCCTTTGGCCATCCAGGGAAAATTATGAAACCGGAGTGACTCCACCTGATGGTTGTCATAGTTGCTCCAAACGACCGAATGTGCCTCGTCAAATCCCCCACGGGTCCGCACAAGCTCTCTGAAAATCTGCTGCTGTTCACTCAGTTTCCGGTTCGTCTCTGCTTCCCCCGGAAGGTCATCCGCGGAAAATGCCGGAAGCTCTGTTCCGGCCGGGATGCTCCCCACATGCCACTTACCGGCCATACCCGTTACAAACCCATGGTTGCCCAATACCCTGGCAAGCGTTATTTTATCCTCTGTGATCCAGGTATTCCAGGCGATGTTGTAGGGTTCGCTCACCGGATTGTCTTTCAGGAAAGAATCGGCTGTACAGCGTCCGGGAAACTGTCCTGTAAGCACCGAATAGCGGCTGGGCGTACACATGGAAGCAGTCGTATAGGCCCTGGTGAACATCAGGCCTTCCCTGGCCAGCTGGTCAATGTGGGGGGTGGGGATCTTGCCCCCATAACAACCCAGGTCACTGAACTGAAGTTCATCGGTGTAGATGATAATGAAATTCAAGCGTTGATCGTTCCCTAGTTCATTTTTCTCAGAGAGACAGCCTGATGAAATCACTGTAAACGGAATCATTATCAGGAGCAGACTTCTGAAGCTTCGAAGAGAGAGATATTTCATCCCACGTGAGGTTTTTGGTTTCAATTGTCCTGATGACATTCCGATCCCATCATTCCCTGAAATAGCCATCCTGCATAAAGTTAAAATAATATTGCTGCCGGAGCCAATTACCAACTTTCGGATGGGGGATGGAAGAATTGTGCTATCTTTACACATTCTTTTATTTACATATTTACATACATGGAATTTAAGCCTCTAGAGCTGAAAAACCGGGAAGGGAAGTTCAGGCGATTCATAAAAGCCCCGCAGGTCAGAAGAACACTTCTCGCTATGCTGATCGGTGCCATCATCGGATTTGCATTGTTTTATTTCTCGGAAGGCAGATCCATGCAGACCATGCCTGTCGGAGATATCTTTCAAAGCATGATTGTCGGAGGTTTTTTCGGTTTTTTTGTGACCAACAGCCCCTGTGCCAGGGGAAGGTGTTAGAAAGATTTATCACTACATTTGTCCCCGAGAATCATTGAACACCAACATGAATCTAAGGGGCTTCCAAGTGATCATACCAAACCTCATCTTGCGGAGAATATGCTTTCTCTCCATTCTATTGATACCTTTAACAGAAGGCGTTTCACAGGATTTTACATGGACCCTTCAGAACAGCGGGACCTACCAGTGGTTGAATGACATTCATTTCACCGATCCGTTGAACGGCCGGGCCACCGGGACCAACGGCACCATCATTACCACTGCAGACGGGGGAGAAAACTGGTCACTTCAGTCCTCGGGAACCGACCAGGAGTTGCATTCAGTATATTTTATCAATCCGGACACAGGATGGATCGCAGGAGGATCCTCCAGCCCTGTCCTGCTTAAAACCACCGACGGCGGAAACTCATGGTCCCCCATCCCGTTCGATATCGACGGGGTTACCTATCTCAGGAAGATCCAGTTTGCGGATCCGATGAACGGCTTTGCCATCGATACCACGGATATCTTCAGAACCTTTGACGGAGGGTTGACCTGGGAGAAAGCCAGCTATTCATCTTTGATCGCAAAAGTGCTTGCGCTGGGTGATCTACACGTGATCTCAGATAGTGAGGCATTCGTCTGCGGGGTATACCGGAACAAATCAAACGAGGTCCTTCCCGGGATTTTTGAAAACCTGACCCTGCCCGAAGGCGGGTGGTTGCCCCAGGGACTGGGTGAACTCAACACCGAAGACTTTCTTACAGCCATCCACTTCACGGCAACCAGAAAGGGATTTTCCGGGAGTTCCAAAGGCAGGATCTACTCCATGCAGCAGGAGGGGGAAATCTTTCCAGCTCCCTGGGCCCTGGATGTTGAAACAGAGAATGGGGCGGTTCAATCCATCGCCTTCTCCACCTACCTGCATGGAATGTTCAGTGTGGAGGATGTAAATGGTGGGGTCACCGATCAGCTCATCTACCATACTGCCGATTCAGGTGCCTCTTGGAGCACGGTTCCAGACACCATTTTCGGACTTCAGAAAGCCACCCTTTCCGCTCCCGATGTGAACCATGCATGGATCGCCGGAAACAATGGGATCATATACAAAGGAGTACGCAACGATCCGGTTTCCGCATCCGTTCTCCGCCCCCTGGAGCTCTCCATCATGCCCAATCCCTTTGATTCTGAGATCGTGATTAGATCCCCCGTATCGCTCAGGAGCGCGGTTTATGAATTATTCGATTACACGGGGAGAAGGGTGCGTTCCGGAAGGCTGGATGGCGGAGACGGTACCCATACCATTAACGGATTGGAGTCCCTCAACACCGGGGTATATTTCCTGAGGATAAGTCACCGCAACCGAGGATTCACCACCACCAAAAAAATCCTCAGGAATTAGGCCCCTGATATACCATGTATCAATCCTCTGCTGCAGGATTATTCCACTACCGCATTCCAGACCAGCTTCTTGTATTCATCTGCAAAGGGTATTCCCATAAAGGGTGTATACTGTGTAAATGAAAGGATCACCATGTTGTTTGAAGGATCAGCTACAAAGTCCGTCGATGCTGCGCCGGACCATCCGTAAGCTCCCGTCTCCAAAATTACGTAGCCCCCGAGCCCGTATCCATCTTCGTATTCAACCTCTGAGGGCATCTGATCCGACATGATCAGTTGCACGGTGGATTCCTGAAGGATACGCACCCCGTTCAGTTCTCCCCCGTTCAATAACATCTCCCCGAATTTTGCATAATCGCTGAGCGTGGATACCAATCCTCCTCCGCCGGAAAACAGAGTTACATCTCCTATGACGCCATTGGTCATTTCAGGAACCGGAGCGAGCTTTCCGGTTTCTTCATTTTTGGTATAGATCATGGCCAGCCGGTCCACATCTTCTTCCGGTACATCAAACCCCGAATCATCCATACCCAGTGGATCAAACAACCTTTCCTGAAGGAACACGTCGAAGGTTGTTCCTGAAAGGATCTCCACCAGATACCCGGCCACATCGATGGAAATGGAGTATTCGTAAGTCGTTCCCGGCTGATGTTTCAGGGGGACCTGTGCTACCCATTCAATCATATCTTCCAGGGTCGCAGTGCTCCAGATCCCCCCGGAGGCTGCCGTACTGTAAAGTGAATCCACATAAAAGTCGCCCCATCCGTAGGTGAAACCGGCCGTATGGGTCAGCAGGTGCCTGATGGTAAATGGTTCCTGCTGATCCACTTCCTCCCCGTCTACCCAGACTTTGGTTTTCTCAAATGCCGGGATGTACTTGGCAACCGGATCGTCCAGTTTGAATTTCCCCTCGTCATACAGGATCATCAGGGCCGCCGCGGTGATCGGTTTGCAATGTTGCCATCCTTAAGTATCAGCGAAGCCACACATGGCAGGTCTCCTTTATCCACGTGGGCTTGCATTTTTACATCCGCTTGTTTAAGTGAGTCGACCGAGAGGCCCTCAACAGACCCTGGATTGCTGCTGCAGGAGATCGAGATCGCTATGATCAGGACCATTGCACCTGCTGCTGCCTGGAAGTGTGATTTCATTCTTTTCAATTTGATGCAGTGTTTGGTTAGAGGCAGAAGGTTAGGGATTTTTCGAATGTGAGTTACCCCACCCGGGCACTGAAACACACGCCGGGTAATTCGAACTGTTGTAGAATGGATTCCTGACAGGATGAGATGTGAGAACTACCCGATCATAGGGGTATCCTAATCCAGATTTTTAACCTCATTCTCATACGAATGTTCCGGATCAACCACCTCATATTCATAGTTGTGGTCATCGTCATCGTCGTCCTCCTCTTCTTCCCCTGTCAGCTCCCGGGGGTATCGCTCTTTTCCTTTCATGGCATGCCAGATGATGCGGTTCAGCATCTGGTCCTCCCCCCTGTCCACATGTTCAAATTGCGGATCCATGCTCTTTTTTGCATAATGCAGGGCTTTGCCTGAAAGGGTATGGAGACCCGGATTCATCTCATCCAACTGAATAATATTGGGCAGGGCATGGTAAGCGGAAGTGTCGGGTTGGGTTACAAAACAGTCGAACATGGGCATGGCTGTGGCATCGACAATGTTCATGGGTGGCAGGCCCAGGATCTGCTCAATGGTACGTACCACCGATGTCTGATTATACTGGGTGCTGATGGTGGTCTTCATTTGTGAGTAGGGACTGATCACAATGCCTACGGTACGGTAGGCAGACACATGGTCCCATCCGGCCTGGGAATCATCCTCGGTCACGAAGATGACCGTATTCTTCCAGAACCTGCTTTTGGTAATTGCCTCGATGATCTGTCCCAGGGCAAGGTCGTTATCGGCCATCATCGCCCTCGGAGTAGGGAATCCGGGACGGGTACCCGCCGTGTGGTCGTTGGGCAGGGCAATGATGCTCAGTTCCGGCCACTGGTCCCCCTCCATCTGTTCATATTCATGCAGCTCTTCAATAAAAGATTTGGCCCTCAGTACATCCGGAATGGCATGGTGGTCATAACCGGGGAAAGTGGGTGAAAGCAGCTTTTCAACCGGTTTAATGGTGGTCCGGTTCTTAAACTCGAAAGGCTCGTTATTCAGAAATCCCCGGTAAATATCTGTCCATCCCAGGGTATCGCTGAATACAGGGATACATGCTTCACCATAAATCCGCACACTCTTGCCATGTTCGAGGGCGTTGTCCCATATAAATCCATTCGGGCTGTATACCAGGGCATCTGTCTGTACATGGGGATAACTCCTGAACCATCCCCTCATATTCTTTTCTATATAATCGGTGACGATGGCAGCATCGGTCCATTGATGTCCCTCGGCTGAAGATTTTCCAGAAACGTAATAATTGTCGAGCAGTTGAAACTGGCGGGCCAGCTGGTGGGTATTGGGGGTAACTTCCTCTCCAAAGACACACAGAGAGGGTTCCCCGTCTCCTTCGGGCATGTCGCCCAGCACCTGGTCGTAGGTCCTGTTCTCTTTGATGATATACACGACATGTTTGAACACGGAGGGTTCGCCGATACGCAGCGGAACCGGGACAGGATCCATATTTTGTCGGGGCTCTTCCTGGGTTAAACTGATCCGGAAGAGTTGATTGGCCCTGATTACACTCTCAGTGTAGGAATCCAGTCTCTTCTTACCCGGCAGGGCGATGTGCGATACCGAAGCCATCATATGGTGGGCATTGTAAGCGGGTTCTCCCGAAGGGATCATGTTTTCGAAGCCTACCCTCGCCCCTTCAGCCTCAATATTGGCCACAAAAAGTTCTCCCTGTTTCAGGCAAACACCTCCTGGATAGGCCCCGGTAGGAATAAACCCGGCAACCACGCTTTTATCTGACTTCCCCTTGGACGAAGCATTTATTCCCAGGTCAACCACCGCCACGGCATTGTCCATCCCATTGGCCACATAGAGTCTTTTCCGGTTGCCGGAAACGGCCAGAGCGTTGGGGGAAGAACCCCAGAACGGGTTTTCATCACCCATTAACCTGACTGATACGGTTTCTGAAATTTCATCCGTACGCGTATCAATAACCGATACATTGTCACTGTTGGCATTGGCAACATAAACGAACTGACCATCGGGGCTTTTGACAACATCGTTCGGATGAAGGCCCACCACGATCTCCCTGATTACCTTACCGGAGGCAGGATCCAGCACACTAACGCTCCCTTCACGGATGGATCCGGTTCTCGGATCAACCTTGGCCCTTCCCCAGGGCACCCCGGCCACATCGGGATCAGCAGCATCCGGAATCCCTCCGCCCCAGTTGGTCACATACAATTTTCCATTGGAAGCGACCACTCCATAAGGGGCTACACCCACATCTGTGACCCAGATAATGTTTCCCGTCTCTCTTTCAACCTTCATCACCTGATTATTACCATTCAGTACTACGAAGAAATAGACCTTCTTTTCTTCGATCAGGATCTCTACTTCGTTGGGAAGGGCTACCCGGGAGGGAGAAACAGGCATGAACTGATAATGACGGGAGATGACAGCCTCATATCCGTCCCACCTTGCCTCAACGACGTAGGAACGATTTCCCTGACAAACCATGCTCCAAACGAGGTATAGCCTCCCTTCATTTCGGTACCACTTGATACCCGAATAGGTGTTCTCGGCACCTTTGAACAGATTTTCAATTCCGGGTATCAGTTCAGCAACCAGCCTTCCGGATGCAAGATCATAGAACAGAATCTCCTGGCGTCCCATGATGGCCAGGGTTTTATAATCCGGGGAGAGTGCACAATCAAGTGCATGGTTTTCAAAATTGGGATCGCCGTAATAGATCTGCTTTCCGGCCGGATCGATGATCCGGTTGTAGGGCATGATCACCGGCAACCTGTTTCCTGACAGGTCAAGGTTATCCCACTGGGAATAATATGGATTGGTATCCTGTGCGTGGATGGTGGCTGAGATGACGGATAATACCAGGATCATCTTACGGGCGGTTCTGAACTTTTTCATTTTCATCACATTTACTGGTATTGTGGGGTATCGATTGTCAATATAGTAAAAGTTTTACAGGAAGGGATCGACAAGAAAAAGATTGACTTTCAGACTTTTTCCTATATTTATCTCCATCTAACGGAAGCGGATTATTAGAATCGACCCTATTTAGTAACACATTATAAGTGTGTTACGATAACCGAATGTACACGATGCCGGCAGGATAGAGACATCCTTCATGAAAAATAAATACAGGAATCTGCCCCTGGCGTACCACCTGTTCCTGGTAACCCTTTTGTTGGGATTGAGCGTTCTGACATTTACCCAGGTACCGATTCGGGGAGTGGTTCTGGAAGATGAAACCGGAGAACGGATGGTAGGTGCCTCCGTCATCCTGAAGGGAAAAGCCGTAGGAACGGTCAGTAACGAGCGGGGTGAATTTGAATTAACCGTCAGCGAGCAGCCTCCGTTTACCATCGTGGTATCCTTTGTGGGATACATCTCCAGGGAATTCGTGATCGATGCTCCCGAACAGTCGCTGACCATCAGGCTCAATCCGGATTCGTACCTGATTGATGATGTCGTGGTCACGGGAAGCAGGTTGTCTGAGAAACAGAAAGAATCACCCCTCACCGTGGAATCGATGGATATCATTTCCATCAAAGAGACCCCCTCGGTCAATTTCTACGACGGATTGGGAATTCTTAAAGGGGTGGACCTTGTGGCAGCCAGCATCGGTTTTAAAATAGTGAATACAAGGGGATTTAACAGTACCAGTCCGGTCAGGTCCCTCCAGATCATTGACGGCGTGGATAACCAGGCACCCGGGCTCAATTTTTCTCTCGGGAATTTCCTCGGGGCTTCTGAAATGGATCTTCAGCGCGTGGAGATTATCGCCGGTGCCAGTACTGCCATGTACGGACCCAACGCATTTAACGGGGTGATCAAGATGACTACGAAGGATCCTTTTCTTCACCAGGGATTAACCGTCATGGCCAAAGCCGGTGAAAGGAACCTCCTGGAGGGGGTCATCCGTTACGTCAAGGTATTCAGGAACAGGGAAAATGTAGAGAAATTCGCAATCAAGGCCAACTTCTCGTTCATGAGGGCCGATGATTGGGAGGCTACCAACCTGGATGCCACCGAGCAGTCTCTGGCCGGACCCGACAATCCCGGTGGTTACGATGCGGTCAATGTGTATGGGGATGAAAGCATGAGCAACCACTCTTCTCCCTATGGCCAGAGGAACATGCCTGGCCTGGGAATCTATTACAGGACGGGTTATCACGAGAAAGATATTGTCGATTATGACAGCCGGAACCTGAAGATCGGCGGCTCACTCTATTACAAACTGACACGGGACCTGACTGCCCAGTATTCCTATTTCTTCGGGACCGGAACGACGGTTTACCAGGGAGACAACCGCTACAGCCTGAAGGACATCCTGTTCCAGCAGCATAAGTTTGAACTGGCAAAGGAGGGAAAATTCTTTATCAGGGCTTATTCAACACAGGAGAATGCGGGTAAATCCTATGATGCTGTTTTCACAGCTTTACTGCTCCAGGAGGCCGCCAAAACAAATGAGGTCTGGAGAAACGATTACAGTACCTACTGGCTCAGAAATGTGAGATCTGATGTACGGGCGCTTCCGGGATTCCCACCCCTGCAGAATCCCTTTGACTATGATGCCGCCGACAGGGTCCTGGAAGAGAACAAAGAATCACTTATGCTCTGGCACCAGGAAACGAGACAATTTGCAGATGGTCCGGGCTACAATTCAACGAGCTCCCCTTTCATAGAACCGGGGACCGAGCGGTTTGATTCAGTATTCAACAAGATCATCTCCAGTGACAGATTTCTTGAAGGGGGGTCCGGATTCAAGGATAGGTCATCACTCACACACATTCACGGCGAGTACAAGGTGACGGAGGAGGTGATCGATGTGATCCTGGGTGGAAATTTCAGGTTATACACTCCCCGATCCTCCGGCACCATCTTCAGCGATACGGGAGAGGTAGTCATCACCAACTACGAGTATGGTTTCTATACCAGCCTGGAAAAAAGATTTTTTAACAGGAACCTGATCGCCACCGCAACTGTCAGGGTAGATAAAAATGAAAACTTTGATTTTTTAATCTCGCCGGCAGTTTCAGCGGTATACAATTTCAATTCCAACCATTATTTCAGGTTCTCGTTTTCATCTGCCATACGCAATCCTACCCTGCAGGATCAATATCTGTACTATGATGTGGGACGCGCCATCCTGGTGGGGAACATCCACGGATTTGACTCACTGGTTACCATCCCCTCGCTGATCGATTACAGCATGGAGCTGAACAGGGATACCCTTGAATGGTTCAGTGTCCCCCCGGTGAGGCCTGAAAAGGTCAAGACCATCGAGGTGGGTTACAAAGGCACATTGTTCAGCAACCTTTTCATCGATGCCAGTTATTATTTCAGCCTGTACGAAGACTTTTTAGGCTTCAACCTGGGCGCAACCCTGGGATTTGACCCGGGTTCAGGAATTGTCAATGAAAGGCAGGTATACCGGGTCTCGGCAAACTCCCTGGATAAGGTGACCACCCAGGGATTCAGCATCGGCTTCAATTACTATTTCAGAAAATACTATTCGCTGATCGCCAACTACTCATTCAACCGTCTGGACAGGCGAGGCTCCACAGATCCCATTATTCCGGCATTCAATACCCCGGAGAACAAATACAATATAGGGATTTCGGGCAGGGATATCCTGGGACAGATACGTTTGTTAAACAGGATATCAGACCGTTGGCCCGTCATTTACCTGAAAAATTGGGGATTCTATCTGAACTACAGGTGGCAGCAGGGCTTCCTTTATGAAGGTTCCCCGCAGTTCACCGGCCACGTTCCCAGTTACGGCATGGTCGACGCCCAGATCAATTACCGCATACCCAAAATTCACACGGTCATTAAAATAGGGGCATCCAATCTTTTCAATAACCAGGTATATCAGACCTACGGCGGTCCGTATATCGGACGGCTGGCATATGTAAGCGTGCTGGTTGAACTTGATCAGGAATGAGATTAAACCCCATCAGAGAATGAATAGTTTAAAAATTTACATACATTTAGTCCCTTACATCATTTACAAAATCCTAAAAATCAACCCTATGAAAAGAAATCTACACCAACTCCTGTGCGTCATCTTCCTGGTGGCGTCATTCCAGGTATCTGCACAGTACCGGTACCTGGATGAGGTATTTGACAACGTCACTGTAGAATCTGATGTCAAATATGCTCAAAACTACTCTGTCCTGACAGGTGCTCCCGTGATGGAGGATCTACTGATGGATGTATACATGCCTGAAGGGGATTCGGAAGAGCTGCGCCCGCTGATTATCTTGGCACATGCAGGCTCCTATCTTCCGAAAGGTCTGAATACCCTTCCGTTCGGGGACAGAAAGGACAGTTCCATCGTTGAAATGTGCAAACAATTTGCAAAAAGGGGCTGGGTGGCTGCTTCCATGAGCTACCGGCTGGGGTGGAACCCGCTGGATCCCACCCAGGAGGGCAAAGCCGGGACCATCATGAATGCAGTGTACCGGTCTGCACAGGATGCCCGGGCCTGTGTCAGGTTTTTTCAGGAAGATGCCGCCACCGATAATATCTACAAGGTGGATACCACAAAAATAACCGTGGGAGGATCCAATTCAGGCGGTTATACTGCACTTGCCACCGGATATCTGAATAAGGTCGAGGAGATCAACCTGTTCAAATTCCAGGATGAAAACGGGAATTCCTTCATCAACCAGGCTGTTACAGGTGGTTTTTATGGTGAAGGGGGAATGGAAGGAGTCAATTATTACGATAATCCCGGACACACCTCGGAGATCCAGATGGTACTCAATTTGGGAGGTGCCATCGGGGATACCAGCTGGATGGAGGTTGGTGAGGTTCCCGTGGTTGCATTCCACGGAGTTCAAGACGTTACCACGCCCTTTATGACAAGTATCGTGATCGTGCTTGCCACGGGAGACCCGATCGTGGAGGTGAGCGGGAGCCATGATGCGCTCAGGTATGCAAACACCCTGGGATTGAACCAGATGTTTGTGGATGCTGCTTTTGACGATCCCTACACTCAGGCAGCTCAGAACCGCAGTGCATTCGAGGGCCTGTTCCCTTTTCAGGGAGCGGCTGACGGTTTCGAACCCTGGTCCTGGTACAATCCTGATGATCCCAACATCGATAATACTACTCCGGGAGCTACCGGGTACGGATCCAGGGCCAATCCATATGCCACCAAAGAAAAGGCGCTGGCATTTATCGATACGATTATGAATTATTTCTGCCCCAGGGCCGTGGAAGCGTTGAACCTGGAAACCGGCGTGGGCATTCAGAACAATATCTCACCGGAACTGGTACGGATCTATCCCAATCCCGCCAGTGACATGCTCACCATCCAGGCGCTCAGGACCGGACCGTTCAGTATCGAAATCACCTCCTTGAACGGTCAACTGATCCATAGTTCAATCAGCCAGGGCACCACCCACCGTATTGATCTGACTGAGTACCCGAAGGGTATTTACCTGATTACGGTCAGATCAAATGAGGCTGTCAGAACCGATAAGATTATCAAACTATAGGCAGATGATCCTCCCGCGATAGTTGCCATTGGATTAAACAGTTTCTGCATAGTAACAACGAAAGCAAACCCCGGGCCCTGGTTTTCCCGGGATTTGCTATTGTGCTAGACGGCCATCAGGATGCAGAAGTAACTCCTTCATTGACGTTTCCTTTGTAGAGCCGGCTGAATAGCGCTATAGCCCCCCCTTTGCAATGGCGATGTCTTCGGCTGCCCAACGCGTCAGGTTCTCCCATTCCACATAACCCACCCGGTTGGTCCAAAGGGGATTTTTCGTATGCTTCAGTGAGGCTGCTGTATAAAGCTTCCAGGCTTCCAGTGCATCGGTCAGTTCCTGTACGGACTTCTCCTGGTAAGCAACATCTCCGGTCTCCCGGTAGAGGGCCACATTGGTTGAGCCCGAGATCTTCAGGGAATAATATTTGCCCAGCAGGGCCATGGTCTTAATGTCTTGAAGGGTTATCGCCAGTTCCCGGTCATCGCCGGCACCCATCTCTGCCACACTCTCCAGGGCCCTCGTGGCGTGTTCATCCAGCATCCGGGAGACTTCAAAGGGTGTAAGCAAATCGGTGCCTTCTCCTTTCATTTTCATTTCCACATAGTCCGGAATAGACTGGTACCCGGAACGTGTATGTGGCGGAAGGTTGATAAAACGGTTCACATCATGAAAACCGGTCTCGTTCTGGGCATAGTCCGGACGGCTCTTGCAACTCTCTATGTACCACTGAAAATCCAGGGGTCCCCAGTGAAAACCTGTTGTAATGGGATAGATCATGGACGCATCCTGCCAGGCTTTCATTAGTTTTTTCCCATCCGCCCCCGGGAAGCGGGCCTCCAGGATGCCTGCAAAGCGCTCATTTCCCAGTTCGGGATCGAAGCCCAGACGTCCCCACATCATCCAGTGATACCAGTGTTTCACTATTTCGATCTGGCGGGGTTTTTCGGCATCCTTCATCAGGAATTCACGACCCCACACCCACTGGTCCGACCCATAGTAAAACCCACGGGTCACATCATGGGGAATGTTGCTGATGAACTCACGGACAAAATCGGGAGCTCCCCAGCGGTACTGGTAATTGTCATCGTTACGGAGGGTCCAGATGGTTTTCATCCCTTCAATATCCTTTATGAAATTCTCATGATAAGGCTGGGTGGTGGCACTCATCACATGAGCTTTGGCATATTTGAAGCTGAAAAGAAACTCGATATTATCATGCTCCAAAAGGGGCTTAAATTTTGCCGCAATGTCCAAGGCCCCCGTCATATGCTGCCTGTGTATGAAGGTGAATTTGCGATCGGGCATCTGCTTTGCTGCATCCAGCATGCCCATGGCATAGGTATTGTAGGCCCAGTCTTCCTTCTGGGTAAAATCATAATCATGCATGTTCTCCCCGGTGGTAAGACCGATACCCGCAAGGTCGGGATAGCTAAGGAACATCTGCTTCACGCTTTTCCTGAAATAATCCCTGGTCACGGGATTCTCAGCCCTGTCGTCGATCCCGTATTTCCCATCAATCCCATAATCGAAGATGTTCCAGGTAACAACGTAGAAGTCTATATTCCGGCTCTTGCCATAGGCCATGACCTCCTTCCAGAACTCGATCTTCTCATCCATGGTGATTTTCTTCACTATCTCCGGGTTGGCCAGGATCTCCGGTTCACAGAAGCCCATCCCCTGCAGGCTGTAGTATTCATTCCACTCCACGGTGGAACGATGCACATCATCCAGGGCCACATCCTCAAAGCCGGGAACCCTGACCATGGAAGGAAAGGGATGCAGGTTCCAAAGGCTGATATAATTGTAGCGGTAGCGTGCCAGGTTGTCGATGTACTCCTTCCAGAACTCAAGGCTCCACATCTCCGGAATATTCTCCTGGGCCGCATCACATGGATCTGTATAGCTGGGCGTCCGCACATCCAGCGGTATGTTGAACTTGGTTCCCCTCAGCTCCATGTGGGGATTATGGGTTCCACCCTTCACCCCAGTCATTCCATAAACATTGATCTGTTCGGCCAGCTCCAGTAACCCATACATGGCCCCGGCCGCATCGGCCCCGGTCACTTCTATGGCCTCAGATCTTTCAATCCTGAAGCCTTCCTCCTTCAGTCCGGGTAATCCATTATCAATAGTGACCACGACATCACCACCCCAATCTTGTAAGACTTTCACTTCATAGCCCTTCTGAGCCAGGGCCGACTCCATCTCCTCCAGGGCAAAGGCCACCTGGGGTATGGATGTATCCGCCGACACCCTGATCGTATCGGAGCCGCCTGTGCAGGAAATAGTGAGCAGTGCAACGTACAGTGTAACACAGTACAGAATGAAGCTGAGGTTTTTCATGACACTGGTTCTGGTTAAGGTTTTAATTTAAATAGTATTTAGATTTCTGGCAAATCAAAAGAAGAGAGGCCAATCCCCGATACCCTGAATACCAACAAGGTCTTCAAATGGTCCGGATCCACACTGATACCCATCTCCGATCAAAGAAAGCTTGACTCTTATAGCCTTATAATTGTACCTTAAAGTGACCAAATCATGAAACCAACATGTCATGAAATACACTCCAGCAATAGTGTGTATAAGAATTGTCATCTTCATCCTGGTCTGCCTCTTCATCACGGAATCAACTGCACAGCAAAGTACACCCGATACCGAAAAGGTATAGAAGGTGAACTACAAAACT
>Ga0209536_100009464_pt1 | contig 14481 bp, 11 predicted proteins | sample DeeMarSeWOR28_12_FD_187461 | JGI IMG/M metagenome (GOLD analysis project Ga0209536, IMG submission 187461) | Marine sediment microbial communities from White Oak River estuary, North Carolina - WOR-2-8_12 (SPAdes) (version 2) | ecosystem: Environmental > Aquatic > Marine > Intertidal zone >...
CGCCGCCGCTCCACTCGGTTCGCCACCGCAACGGCGCTCCAGTCATGCCACTGTGTCCCACCGGGAATCGACTAACCCGATTTGAGGACGTCACGGTGGGACGGTAGAGTAACTCTCCGTTACTCCAGCCGCAGTACCTCCACCGGTTCGGTCCTCGACGCACGACGCGCCGGTAGGTAGCTCGCCAGTTGACCAACCGTGACTAGCGTCGCTGACACCAGTGTGAGTACAAAGGGGTCCAATGTGTTCACGCCATACAGGGACCCGGACAGCAGCTGCGCGAACCCAATGGCGAGCACCGTGCCGATCGCGACTCCGATCAGGGTCGTTCTCAAACCGTGACTCAAGACCATCTTCGCAATCCCCGGTTGGGTGGCTCCGAGAGCCATTCGCACGCCGAACTCGCGCGTCCGCTGACTCACGGTGTAGGACATCACGCCGTACAGCCCGACCGTGGCCAACACAAGGGCCAAGAGGCCAAACGCGCCCACAAGTGTCGCAGGCCCCTTTGCCGCGCCCTCTGAGTACTGCAAGTATTGGGGCATCGTGAGCACCGTCGACTGCGGCACGTTGGGAGCCAGCCGGCGGACCTCGGCCGAAAGCAGCTCGACCATGCTGTTTGGATTGCCACTGGTCTCCACGACGAGGTTCACCCGGTTGACATACTCACCCTGACCGAGGGGAAGGGCGAGGTAGGGCTCAGGTGTGTCCCGCAACGTGACATACTTGCCGTCCTCGATGATGCCCACAACCGTGTACGTGATTCCCAAGTCCGCTTGAATGGTGCGTCCGATGGGGCCGTGGTCAGGCCAGAAACGCCGAGCCATTGCTTCGTTGACCACAGCCACCGGCTGCGTGCCTTCGCGGTCTCGCGCATCGATCGCGCGTCCGCTCAATACCCGGATGCCCATCGTCTCGAAGTACCCTGCCGAGACCATGTTGCGCTTCACCAGCATGAACTCGTCTGTCGCAGGCTCGTACCCATCAACCGAGATATCGTGATGGCCATGAACCAACCCGAGTGGCAGGAATGCCGAGAGCGCCGCGGACTCGACGCCCGGCAGCGAGGCGACTCGTTCGAGTAAGCGCTGCCGGAGTTCGGTTCCCTCAGCCTCGTTGTATTGGGTGAACCCGAAGTTCACCGGGATAATCACACCGTTCCTGAGATCGAATCCAGGGTCTATGGCGAGGGTGTTTTGCAGACTGCGGACGAACAGCCCGGCTCCAGTGAGCAGCACCAGCGAGAGGGCTACTTGGGCGACCACTAGTGAGTTTTGCAGGTGCGCCTTCCCGGTGCTCCGGCTCGCCGAGAAGCTCTGCTCCTTGAGTGCGTCGGACTGGTTGCCTCTCAGCGCCTGAAGCGCAGGAGCCAATCCAAACAGCAGTCCGGTGGACAGAGCCACAACCAGAGTGAACCCGAGGACCCGCCAATCGATAGCGACGATGGTGTCCAGCGGGACCTCCGTCCGTGGTTGCAGCAGCTGCAGTGCATCAACGGCGAGGATGCCCAATCCCAGCCCGACGCCTCCGGCGATCAACGCCAGTAGCAGACTCTCAATCAAGAGCTGCCGCACGATACGCCAGCGAGACGCACCGAGTGAGAAGCGCAGTGCTATCTCGCGGCGCCGGCTGGTCGCCTTGGCGAGCTGCAGGTTAGCCACATTGAAGCACGCGACGAGCAGCACGAAGCCCACCACACCCAGTAGGACCGTGAACAGGCTCTTGACACCGCCCGTGGCTTCGGGCGTACCGAGACGGCCCCCGTCGAGTTTCTCCACTACGATGCCCTTACCTGCATTCAAATCGGGGTAGGCGCTCACCAGATTCGCGGCGAGCACGTTCAGCGAAGCCTGTGCGCCATTCATGGTCACGCCGGGTCTCAGGCGCCCCACGAGCTGCAACCAAGGATCGACGCGGCTCTGGACGTTCGGTGTGAACGGTAACGCCTGCTCTACCATCGCCAACGGAGCCCACAAGGCGGGCTCCAGAATTGTGGCCATTCCAGCGAAGCCCTCAGGCGCCACTCCGATCACGTTGAACGGGTAGTCGTTGATGCGGATCGTCTTGCCCACGATCTCGGGGTCAGAGCCGAACCGGTCTTGCCAGCTGCCGTGGCTCAGCACGGCCACCGCACCGGCACCGAACGCCTCATCTTCCTGAGGCAGAAAGGCCCGCCCCAAACGCGGCTCCACACCCAGCACGGAGAAGTAGTCCCAACTTACGAGCTGACCCCAGACTACGGCTGGCTGGTCAGATACCGTGATAGCCATTGGAGCGTAAGTATGCGCAACGAGCCCGGAAAAAGCCTCGTTCTGTTCCTTGTAGTCAAGGTAGTCGGGATAAGACGTGTTCCCGTGGAGCTGGCCGCCAATGCGGGACGTGAACACTGTGACCAGCCGTTCCGGCTCGGCCACGTTGAACGGTCGCATGAGCAAGGAGTTGACGAAACTGAAGATCGCCGTGTTGGCTCCAATGCCGAGGGCCAACGAGAGCACGGTGGCCAGGGTGAACGACCGGTGCTGCACGAGAACGCGCGCACCGTGTCTCAGGTCCTGTGCCACACCCATCACTCTAGCCCAACCGCTGCTTGCCGCTTGCGCCACGCGACCGCGATCGATGCGCTCCAGCTTCCGCCGGTAATGCCTGACATCACCGAAGCGCCGCTCGGTCTCCTTCACCGCATCGTCGCGAGAGAGTCCCTGCGCTACCAGCTGCTCGACGCTTTCCTCGAAGTGGTAACCGATCTCGGCGTCGAGATCCGCCCTGATTCGGTCGCTCCTGCTCGACTGCCGCTCCGACCAGCGTCCTCTGTTCCCACGTCTCATTGCGTCACTTCGTGCCGGTCAAGATGATTGCAGAACCTTTGCCACGGCCGCGGCGTACTCGTTCCAGCTATCTGATCGACTGTGGAGCTGTTCACGCCCGTCATCGGTGAGGCTATAGGTCTTCACTCTGCGGTTCGTCTCGGACAACCCCCATTTGGAGCTGAGCCACTTGCGCTTCTCCATGCGATGGAGGGCGGTGTACAGTGCGCCGTCCTCGATCTGAAGCACGCCGCTGGTAGTCTCTCGAATCCAGCTTGACAAGGCGTATCCATGGCGAGGCCCGTCCTGCAGTGACTTCAGGATCAACACGTCTAGCGTGCCTTGCAGCAGTCTTCCTTTGTGGTCGCCCATGATGACCCTTGATGTGATGATGGGTAGTATATATACTTAGCAATCAGATGGCTAAGCTAACGATGGGTATGATACATATGCATGCCGCTCAGGTCAAGGGCCGCTGCGGCCGCTCAGACAATCCTGACTGAGGCACTTGGAGGTAGAGATGAAACCACCTGCTCGTATCGTGATGGCTACATGGGGACTAGTTGCGCTGCTGGCTGCATGCAGCGATCCGGTATCCACTGGCGACGACATCTTCGGAGGTCCTGAGAACCCGGCACGGGATGGCAGCTACACTGCAGCGATAGTCAGCGAAAAGGGTGTTGCGTCGCTAGAACCCGTGATGCTCGGTGGTGTGGAACAGTGGATCCTGATCCGCGGGTACAACGTGGAAAATCCCGTACTGATTTACCTGCACGGTGGACCGGGGAGTCCGGCTATCCCGTACGGCCGGTTCGCGTTCAGCGCGTTGGAACAGCATTTCACGGTGGTGACCTGGGATCAAAGAGGCTGCGGCAAGTCGTACAGTCCGGCGATCGACGCCCAGTCGATCACACTAGAACAACTGCTGTCAGACACGCGAGAACTCATCGCGCTGATGCGACAGCGCTTCGCAGCGGACGCTGTGTACCTGATGGGCGCCTCATGGGGATCGGTGCTCGGCGCTTTCACTGCTAGGGACTATCCGGAGTTGCTGCACGCCTACGTCGGAGTCGGTCAGTTTGTCAATGCTGAGAGGACCATGAGAATCGCTCATGCAGCCGCCCTGAGCAAAGCCACCGAGCTCGGCAACCAGGAGGCGATCGATGAGCTTTCTGCCATCCTGCTATATCCGGAGATCGACTGGAACAAGTGGAGAGACCTGGTCCCGTGGCTGGAAGCGTTCGGTTTGGGGGACATTCACGACACGTCGGCGTACGCGGCGCTGATTGACTCGCTGCTGGCAGCCAGCGAGTACACCCAGCAAGATTTCGCAAACCAGGACGAGTGGGAACAACTCTACTGGGCGTCGCCGCTCAACGCCGATCCAGCGTGGGTGTACGGGCTGGAGGTACCGAGCGAAGTGCCCCGGTTGGAAGTTCCCGTGTTTCTCCTATCTGGGAGATTCGATTACAAGACTCCCGGCGAACTCGTCGCAGAGTACTTGGCCGTGCTCGAGGCTCCAGCGGGCAAGCAGATGATCTGGTTTGAGAACTCGGCACACGCGCTCTTCTTCGAGGAGCGGGGAGCATTCCGCAGTGTCATGCTCGACATGGTACTGGATGCATCCGGCGGCTAGCGCTTGCCGCGCCAACCGTCGCTGCCGACTGCCTTGATTCACGTGCCGCGGCGCAGGATTGCCGCGACGGTCTTTCCATCCGAGCTGTGTTGAAGGGCAGCTGACCTTCCGGCTGACGGTTCCGGTTTCCCTGCCTGACGCCGACCGGAGGCTGGCTAGGCATGCCTTGCGTCATCAGTCAGCCGAGCGAGCAACATATGCAAGATCGTAGCACGGTCAGCTCGATGTTGTCAGCCGTGGTTCTCACTGTCACGCTACGCCGAACAACCTTGTCCCGTCAGCAGTCGGCGCTGATTGCCACGGCAATCAACGCCCAGCTGCGGGCGAGGCCGCCCGGTCTGGCGTCGCTACTGCTGCCTCTCTGGTCTCGTTTCCTGCCCCCACAGCTTGGGGTCGTTGCCCATGTTCTTGCGCCACTCGTCGCGCCAGCGGTGCATGTCGACGACGCTGATGAACGGCTTCGGCGCACGCGCTGCCCGATCGGGTAGCTGCGGATACGGCTTCGGTTGGCCCGTCTGATACCAGTAGGCCACTGTGGCGATATCGAGTGTCAGGTTGTTGTTGTGCCCGTGCTCGATGGTGAACCTGAGAGACGCGTCGAAGTAGATCGGGTCGGTCACGTGAAAGCGGTATACGTGCGTGCGGCCCAGCCAGCCGATGTCGTTGTTGACGCGTCCGTAACCGTAGAACTGATGGCTGAACAGCGTGTTAGGCGACCATGAGGTATTGAAGTAATCCTCGGTACCGGTGCCGTGCAGCGATGGTGGCCAGGGCTCGCCGTCGATGAAGATCATGTCGTCGCCCTCGCCGTACCACATTGGGCTGGGCGAGTGGACGTAGTAGTTGACACCTACGAAATGACCCTTTCCTGCGATGTCGGCGATCAGGTAGTTGCCCGCTCCCGTTGTGTTGTTGCCCTGCGGGCCGAGCAGAGACCACTCGTTCTCGCCCTCGGGTAACGCTTCTGTCAGCTCGTGGTTGTACCACGCATGGAAGCGCCCCATGTCGTCAGGCAACTCATCGAGTTCTACGTAGTCGACGTAGTAGTAGAAAGCGTCGATGTCGCGTCCCGTGTCGTTCTCGATCTCGATGCGCGCGCCGTCGGCGAACGGCATTACGAAGTAGCTGACGAGTCCCCGCCCGTCACGAGGTCCGGCGGCGAGCGGCAACGACGCGAAGTCGTAGCTCTCATTCCACCCCTGGCCGAAGAACGGCCCGATCGGCGATTCCACCGCGGGCGCCTCCTGCCCGTCCCAGTACATGCGCAGGATGATGTCGTTGCGGCTCACGGCCGGAGGTGGTGGGGCGATCGTGATCCAGATATGGTTGATCATCCCGGTGCCTGCCACCTCGAACAGATCGAGCCGCTCTCCGTCCGGAATGTGCTCGAAGCGGTCGTTATTGCCACCGCTCCGGTCGAAGCTACTGATGCGCTTGCTGCGCACGTCCCGCTTGACACGCGCCAGGTCGAACAACGTTCCGTCGACCCCCTGTGCTTCGAGACTGGCCGGGGCGAGCAGCCACAGCGTCACCAGGCCGATCGCGCAGTGCTTTCTCATGGTCGTGCTCCTGTTCTGGTTTGCACTCGAGTCTCAGGTCTCTCACGCGCCGGTGCATCCGTCGATAGCTCTGCCTGCCGAATGTCCCAGCGCCCTGACAAGGCAGTTCATCCTGCCATATACTTGTGCTCTGATGACCTTCGCGCCACTGCTCAGCAACAACTGGACTGGGATCGATGCCGCCTAGCCAGCTCGGATCGGTCGTCATATGAAAGAAGCGATCACGGAAGTCCTGCGGGGGCGCTTCCTCCGGTTCACGAGGGCAGCGTTTGCAGCCCTGCCGAAGATGGAGCGGCCGCGACTGCTCGAGCTGGGTTGTGGCTCCGGCGCCGTCACCATCGAGCTCGCAGGCTTGACCGATGGAGAGATCATCGCGATTGACATCGACGAGTCACTCCTGAACCGGTTGAACGAGAGGTTGGCGCACAGCAACCTTACGGGGAGGGTCACGGCCAGGCGGATGGACCTGCTGCAGAACGACTTCCCGGACGGGTGTTTTGATATCGTCTGGGAGGAGGGCGTGGTGCACGTCATCGGTTTCAAGGAGAGCTTCGCGGCGTGCCACCGCATCCTGAGGGTCGGGGGGTACCTCGTGCTCGGGGAGACCATCAAGGCGATGGACCAGCACGAGGAGCTGATCACCCGGTGCGGGTTCAAGCTGGTACGGCGGCTAGACTGGCCAAAGGGTTGTTGGTGGACGGAGTATTACCAGCCGCTGGAAACGCTGATCGAGGACGCCCGGGCCGGCAAGAACGGCCTGCACTTCCTGCAAGACATCGACGCCATCGAGGCCGAGATCCAGATGGTGAAGGCGCATCCGAGGGAAAGTGATTGCGCGCACTACGTGCTGCTAAAGGAAGGATAGCAGGGCCGCCCTAACGAAGCACTTCATTCTGCCATATACTTGTGCGCTGATGACTCCTGCGCCACTGCCGAGCTGCAACTGGGCTGCAACGAATGAGGCCTAGCCCGCTCGTCACCATGCGGGGGATCCGCAAGACCTTCGGGCCAGTGGAAGTCCTACACGGCGTCGATTTCACATTGCAGCCAGGCGAAGTGCACGTGCTCGCCGGCGAGAACGGCGCCGGCAAGAGCACGCTGATCAATATCCTCTCCGGCGTTTTCGACGACTTCTCAGGCGAACTTCAAATGCGCGGCCGGCCAGTGCGGTTTGCCAGTCCAATGGACGCCGTGGGGGCCGGCATAGCAACGATTCACCAGGAACTCTCGCTAGTGGCATCGATGAGCGTGTCCGACAACCTGTTCTTGGGACACGAGATAGTGCGGCAATACGGCACGGTCGATTTCGGCGTCCAGGAGGCCCAAGCGGCAAGTGTGCTGGACGAGATGAGGCTCGACATCGCCCCCAGCACGTTGGTGGAGGAACTGCCGATCGCACGTCAGCAGCTCCTGGAAATCGCGCGAGCACTTGCGCGAGAGGCGAGCGTCATGATCTTCGACGAGCCAACGAGTGCGCTGAACGAGCGTGAAGTCGAGTTTCTGATCGAGCGCATCCACGAATTGCGCGGCCGCGGTCGAGGCATCGTCTACATCACCCACAAGATGGAGGAGATCTACCGGCTGGCTGATCGCATCACTGTGCTGCGTGACGGCAGGAGCGTGGGCACGACCACACCAGACGAGCTACCGCCGGGGGAACTCGTGCGCTGGATGGTTGGCCGCGAGTTGGCCGCGGACGATGAGAGGTCCCACGGCCCGGCAGAAGCGCCGGCGCTGGAGGTTGACGGTCTGCGCGTAGCCCATCCCGAACTGAGCGATCGTTACCTGGTCGATGATGTGTCGTTCACATTGAGGCGCGGAGAGATCCTGGGATTAGCGGGATTGCAGGGTTCGGGCACCAGCGATCTGCTGCACGCTCTCTTCGGCGCGCTCGGTAGGCGGGCTACGGGCAGCCTGTACCTCTTGGGGGAGCAGTTTGCGATCGGGAGCCCGCAGGACTCCGTCGAACACGGTGTCGTGTTGCTCACGAACGATCGCAAGGCACTCGGGCTCGCGCCGGAGATGGAGGTGGTGCACAGTGCGAGCTTGGCCAGCCTCGCTCGTTTCTGCAGTAGCGTGGGATGGGTGCGGCGGGATGTAGAGCGCGATGCAGTGGAGAGTCTCACCCGTGAGTTCAACTTGAACGCTCCGTCGCTCGATGCCCCGGTGCGCACGCTCTCGGGTGGAAACCAACAGAAGGTCTACCTGGCGCGTTGTCTCCTGACCGAGCCACGCGTGCTGTTGCTCGACGAGCCTACCAGGGGCGTCGATGTAGCTGCCAAGGCGGACATCTACCGCCTGATGCGGGAATGGGTCAGGCAGGGGATCTCCATCTTACTCACCACTTCTGAGCTGGAAGAACTCCTATTGCTTAGCGATCGGATCCTGGTGATGCATCGGGGCCGGGTCGCAGCGGAGTTCGCACAAGGAGAGGTGACCAAGGACGGCATTCTCGCTGCGGCGATGGGGGCTGCAAGTCCCGACGAGCGGGGAGAATCCGCATGAGGGAGGCCTGGCGCGAGCAGCTCAGCCGGCGGTGGGCCTTGCCTGTCACACGAGCGATGCTGGCGCTGTTGCTCATGATCGCCATCGGTTGCCTGTTCCATGCTGACGGAGCGTTCTTCAGGTGGAGTGTGCACCGCGACATGCTGAGGCAGGTATCGGTGTATGGCATCTTGGCGTGCGGCATGACAGTCGTGATCATCACCGCGGGGATCGATCTGTCAGTCAGCAGCTTGTTGGCACTGGCTGCGGTCTTCTTTGCCTGGTTCACGCTGCCACAGGGCTGGCCCGCAGCCGTGGCTATCCCTCTGGTGCTATTGATCTGCACCACGCTCGGTTCGGTATCGGGTGCGCTGGTCGCGCGGATGGGTATTCAGCCATTCATCGTCACCCTCGCGATGATGGTGTTTGCCCGGGGACTTGCCAAGGTCGTCTCGGGTGGGCAGAAGATCACCAACTACGTCACCGCAGCTGACGGAAGCACCCGGCTCATCGAGCACCCGCCGGTCTTCGGGATGATCGACAGCAGGGTCCTCGGCGGGAATATCTCGATCGTAACAGTCGTCTTTCTGGTCTGCGTCTTGGCCACATGGGTTGTGCTGGCGCGCTTGCGCCTCGGGCGGCACATCTATGCCGTGGGCGGCAACAAGGAGGCGGCCCGGCTGTCCGGTGTCCCGGTGAGCCGGACGCTGATAGCCGCTTACGCCCTGTCGGGTTTCTTCTCGGCGGTGGCCGGCATCTGTCAGGCCGCGCAGGAGACCCACGGCGATCCTGAGACCGGCATGGCCTACGAGCTCGACGCGATCGCCATGGTCGTGATCGGCGGCACCACACTCGCGGGAGGGAAGGGAAGCGTGGTGTTGACGTTGGTCGGCGTCCTGACTATTGGCTACTTGCAGAAGATTCTGTCACTCAACGCCGCCCCGGAGGCAACGCGCCTGATGCTGACAGGGGCGATCATAATCTGCGCGGTGTGGTTCCAACGCGGCAGGAAGAGATAGAGGGAATAGCAGCTGAACTGCCACGAGACAACCAGGGTCCCTAGGCGCACGGACATCGGCAGCGGAGAGATAAGGTGAAGACAACCGAGATGGTCCGGGTAGCCGGGTTGGCCTTCTTGGCCCTTCTGGCGCTACAGGGGGCTGGCTGCGGTCCACCGGGTGGGCCGCGAGACGCAGTGACCACTGGCAGCCTGTATGAGGAGATGATCGACCTCGTCGGCCTCGCGGAGTTTCCCGATCCGGCCTACGAGACCGTGCAGTACTCCTCGTACGACCGGCGTAGCAGCGTACCGGGTGGGCCCGACTGGTTCGCCAACTCGGACGGCTTCGGCGGCGAACCGCTCCCGGGTTTTGAGGCAGTGCTGCGTGAACCGGGCGCAGACAGCATCGGTCAGTACCTGATGGCCGATATCGCAGGACCCGGTGCCCTGGTGCGGTTGTGGACGGCTGCAATCGACGGATCGGTGCAGCTCTGGCTCGATGGAGCGAATGAACCGGTCTACGACGGGCCGGCCAACGACTTCTTCCAGAGACCGCTCGATGCGTACCCGCAATCGATGAACCTCAACCGGGAGAATCTGGAACGGACCGTCTATCAGCGAGATGCGGTCTACGCTCCCGTGCCGTTCGCACGACGGCTGCGGCTGGTTTGGACCGGCAACTTGGGGCATATCCACTTCTATCAGCTCGAGGTGCGCAAGTATGTGCCTGGCACTAGAGTCGTGACCTTTCGCCCCGAGGATATTGCGACCTATGGCGAGGCTGTTGACCGCGTGACGGCAGTGTTGGCGGATCCGGATTCGGGGCTGCTGACTAACGCTCAGAGCGAATCGCGCACCATCGGGCTGGAAGTCGCACCCGGGCAAGTTGAAGACGCCCTCGTTGTGGAGGGCTCGGCCGCCTTGGAGCGATTGGAGTTACGGTTGGAGGCGGAGCACATGGAGCGGGCGCTGCGCCAGACCGTATTGCACATCCATTTCGACGATCACGCCCGAGGCCAGGTTCAGTCTCCCTTGGGCGATTTCTTCGGCGCCGCGCCAGGCATCAACCCGTATCAGTCGCTGCCATTTTCGGTGCTGCCTGACGGCACGATGATTTGTCGGTTCGTGATGCCGTTCGAACGTTCCGTGAGAATTCGACTGGAGAACCTGGGTGAGCAGACCGTAACCGTCACGGGCTCCGCTCAGTTGACTCCGCACCAATGGGATCCCGCCCGCTCAATGCACTTCCGCGCCCGCTGGCGAGTGGACCACGATTTGATCGCGGATCCGAATGCGGTGCAGGATCTACCGTTCCTGGTGGCACGTGGGCAGGGGGTGTATGTGGGTACCACCTCCATTCTGCTAAATCCCAATCCCATCCCTACTCCGGGGGGCAACTGGTGGGGGGAAGGGGACGAGAAGGTCTTCGTGGATGAAGACGCACAGCCTTCTCTGTTCGGTACGGGCTCGGAGGACTACTACAACTACTCGTGGTCGTCACCCGACATTTTCACATATCCGTACTGCGGCCAGCCACGCAACGATGGGCCCGGCAATCGAGGCTTCGTCACCAACTACCGCTGGCATGTGCTCGATCCGTTGCCGTTCAAACGCAGCATCGGTTTCTACATGGAGTTGTACAGCCACGAGCGAACACCGGGACTTTCCTATGCGCGAATCGGCTACCATTACGGTCGCCCCGGTTTGACCGACGATCACGCTGCCATCATGCCGCAGGACGTGCGGGAGCTGCGCCTTCCGGACGGGTGGGTCCCCGCAGCGAGGGGCGGTGCCCGCAACTCTGTCTTCTACCAGGCAGAAGAGATGACGGGCGGCGTGCGGATGGCGCTCGCGTCAGGCCCACTGCACGCAGGTGGATGGCTACTCGTGTGGGCACCCCGCGCGGTGGGAGAGGTACTGAGACTCAACGTGCCGGTTGCGGCAAGCGGAGAACACCGCATCCACTTCGTTGCCCGGTTGGACGCGAACGGAGGTGCCGCTGAGGTCAAGTGGGATGGCGAAGCTGCGGAACTCACCACCGGGGCTTCCTCAGTCGATTTGTATCGACCGCACCGCACGCTGCTGCGCAACTACACTTTGAGGCAGAGAGAGGTCGCCGCCGGAACGCACGTGCTCGAGTTCGTCTTCACCGGGGCTCCCGCCGAAGTCGAGCGGCCGGAAATCGGCATCGACTTCGTGTGGGTGCAGGAGGTGAGGTGAAATGCCGTTGGCGGGGACCGTTTTCAACTAAGGACATAGAGACATGAGAAGCCGCACCGTCGTGTTCGCAAGTGTTTTTGTGGTCTTCCTGGCGAGTTGTGGCTCGCAGTCACACGGTGGGCACGCCGGTACAGCCGAGGACCCCTGGATCATCGGTATGAGTCAGTGCAACCTCGGCGAGCCATGGCGCGTGCAGATGGATGCCGATGTGAGGGTGGCGGCAGCCGGGCATCCGAACTTGAGAGTGATCTTCAAAGACGCACAGAACGAGTCGCTTACGCAGCGGGCCCAGGTTGAGGAACTCGTCGAGCAGGGCGTCGACCTGATAATCATCAGTCCCAAAGAGGCGGCGCCACTTACCAGGCCGGTGGCCGCAGCCTATCAACGGGGCATCCCCGTGATCGTGCTAGACCGCGCGGTGCAGGGTGATCAGTTCACCACCTTCATCGGGGCCGACAACGTGAAGATTGGTCGCGAGGCCGGGAAGTGGATCAGACAGAGACTTGATGGCAGGGGAAAGGTTGTCGAACTCAAGGGTCTCATGACCTCGGTTCCGGGGCAGGATCGGAACCGTGGATTCCTCGAAGGCATGGAATTCGATCGGCACCCCGGATTGGAGCTTGTCTTCACTGGCGAGATGAAGTGGCTCGAGCCGGACGCACGCAGAGAGATGGAGTCCGCTCTCGCCACCAATTCAGAGATAGATGTCGTGTATGCGCACAACGACCCGGGAGCCCACGGTGCCTGGCTCGCCACTCGTGCTGCCGGGAGGGAAGACGAGATGGTCTTCGTGGGGATCGATGCGCTACCGCACGAAGGTCAACAGTACGTACGGCAGGGAATCCTCGACGCCACCTTCCTCTACCCGACCGGGGGCGAGGAGGCAATTGAAGTCGCTCTGGCGATTCTGCGCGGTGAAGAGGTTCCGAAGCACATCGTGCTCGGTACACGCCTGTTTACCCAGGCGAACATCGATCGGGGCGGTGACCCGATTCAATAGACAGATCGAGGAGGCACGACCGTGAAGCAGCGAGTAGCGTTGTTCTGGCCCGGCGATGGGCGCGATCTGCCCAACGAGCTGGCAGTGCCCAGTGTGACCGAGGCCACTCGCCAGATGGAGACGGCTCTCAAGAAGCTCGGCAAAGAACCGTACCTCGTCGAGGGTTTCCTCTCCAAACCGCATCACGCGATTGAGAGACTGCGGCCGATCGACGATCCGATGATAGGCATATGCGTGCACTGGTTCTACGGACCGCACACGACCGAGGGCGTGGTCGGCAAAGAGAACCCTCTCTTGCTCGCCAGCAATTTTTCCGGTGAGTGGCCCGGCCTCGTTGGCTTGCTCAACACCGCTGCTTGTCTCGAGAGTCTCGGCAGGAAGTTCTCACGCGTGTGGACCGACGCGGCAGACTGGACCGCCGATGACGTGTTCATGACGCGGCTCGAGGAGTGGTGTGCGTCCGGTCGCATCGACTACGGGAATGCCGGGATCGCCTACAGCGCACCGGTGACTGTTGAGGCCGGTAACGCGGCTCGTCAGGTGGCGCAGGAACTGCGGCAGAGGCAGGTGCTCATTCTCATGCTGGGTGACACGTCGATGGGCATGATCAACGGCTACTTCGGACCGCGTCTGCTGAATCGTCACGGGTTTACCGAGCACAAAATCGATCAAGCCTGGGTCATTCACCGCGGGCGCGACATCACCGACGCTCGTCTTGATGCCGCACTGGCTTTCGTCAAAGAGAGGGGCTTGACGTTTCACTGGGGTGAGGAGGGAGCGGAGGACTTCACCGAAGATGCCACCCGCGAGCAGCTGCGCGACTACCTCACCGTGCTGGACCTCATCGAAGAAGAAAAGGCCGACTGTCTGGGCTGGCAGTATCAGTTGGGACTGCTGCACCTGCGGCCGCCGTCGGATTTCTCCGAAGGGCTGTTCAACTCCGTGTGCCGCCCTGAGTCGAATGGCGACACCGTGGTCTGTGCCACCGAGGCGGACCAGGGGAACGCGGTCCCCATGGAGCTGATGAAGCGCCTGCTCAAGGCCAAAGGTCTGCATCAATCGGTCATGTTCCACGATGTGCGGTGGGGTGCGGAACACGATGGCCGATTCCTCTGGCTACTGCTCAATTCCGGCTCGAGCGGTGCCTACCCGTTCAACAAGGACCCCGATACGCTGACGGGTGTTCACAGCTACCGGCAGCCGCGGGAGTATTTCCCGGTGCCGGGCGGCACCTTCACAGGTGAGAGCTTACCGGGCGAAATGACGTGGGCGAGATGTGTTATCAGGAACGGCGAACTGTGGATGGACATCGGCCGAGGGCAAGTGGTGCAACTGCCGCCCGAGAAGCGTGATGCGTGGTGGGAGGGCACCAACCGCCAGTGGCCGTTCATGGCCGCCGACATGGGAATCGGTCGCGACACGTTGATGGCGCACTATCTCTCCAATCATGCCGCGGTTGCCTACGGGGACATCTTCAGCGAGATGGTAGCGCTGTCCCAGGAGCTGGGATTCCGCGTGAGAATCCTGAGCGATCGCGGCTGAAGCAAAGGTGAGGCTGTTATGTACAAATGGAAGTATGCCGTAGCGGTTGGCTGTGCTGCCACCGGCTTGCTCTCGGCCTGTACTACCGACGAAGACCGCAGCGACGCGCTCCATCGCGAGGAGTCCTGCGGCACCCACTTCCGGGAGGAGCATCAGACGCCGGAAGGCGAGGCCCTCCGCAACGACGACGACTTCACCTACGCGGCGGCGTGGGAGTTCGCCGGCGACGGTCGGCA
>Ga0209536_100009465_pt1 | contig 14479 bp, 11 predicted proteins | sample DeeMarSeWOR28_12_FD_187461 | JGI IMG/M metagenome (GOLD analysis project Ga0209536, IMG submission 187461) | Marine sediment microbial communities from White Oak River estuary, North Carolina - WOR-2-8_12 (SPAdes) (version 2) | ecosystem: Environmental > Aquatic > Marine > Intertidal zone >...
TACCCGGAATTAATCAACGGAGGAATTGAAGCTCCGGAAGGAAGAGATTTTCAAATAGATCCTGTTGAAACGCCATCCCTTCGTGACCTAATGCCCGGAAAATATAAATTCGTTCTCGGAATGACCAATGATGCGATTGGATATATTATTCCAAAGAGCGAATGGGATGAAAAGAAACCCTTTATTTACCAGGAAGAAGAATCACCTTATGGCGAAATCAATTCGGTCGGTTATAATACGGCCCCCCTGCTGTACAAAGAATTGTCGGACATGATCCGCCATAAGGATCACTAACCATTGAATAAATCCATTTTTTTTAAGATTTAAGGCGAAAAAAACAGGAAGAGGCATTCCGGGATCATTTTCATATAATGGATTTCGACTTTTTTATTTAGAACAACAGTAATAATTACCTGTAATTCAATTCTTTGCAACCGTTGTTTCCATCTCCTACCATCCGTGTGAATCTCAAAATTCCAGATTTCAGAGAGCCTAACGTGAGCGTCGACTTCTGGCGAACATCTTTATTTTAGATAGTAAATTTGATATACCAGCGCTGATAGATCACAATAAATATTAATTAGTATAAATAGACTTATACTAACATATCAAAAGCTTACGGATTTAAAATTCATATATCGACCTGAGAATTATCATTTTCATTTACCAGGAATGTTTCTATATTTGATCAAATAGATTTTTTTACCTTTATTTTTTAATCCATGAATTCCAGGGAACGGGTCATCGCATCAATTAACCATCAAACTCCGGATAAGATACCTATCGATGTTGGATCGACCGGAGTGACGGGCATTCATGCACTCGCAGTTGAAAAACTCCGTGAATATTACGGACTGGAAAAAAGGCCGGTCAGGATAATTGAACCCTACCAGATGCTTGGTGAGGTTGAAAAAGATCTTAGTGAAATACTGGGCCTCGATGTAATCGGTTTAAGTCCAAAAAAGAATATGTTCGGCATCCCTAATAACGGTAATCTGAAAGAATTTAAGACTTTCTGGGGTCAGGTGGTATTGGTGCCATCCGGATTCAATACCTCAACCGATGATCAGGGAAATCTGTTGATTCACCCTGAGGGGGATATTAATGCCCCGCCTTCAGGAAAAATGCCAAAAGCGAGTTATTTTTTCGATGCCCTCATACGCCAAAAGCCTGTAATCGAGGAAAATCTGAATCCGGAAGATAATCTCGAAGAATTCAGTGAAATTGGGGAGGGTGATCTAAGTTACTGGAAGGCGGAAATCGAAAAAGTAAAAGGTTCAGAAAAGGCCATTATTGCTAATTTCGGAGGCACAGCCGTTGGCGACATCGCATTAGTACCTGCCATGAACCTGAAAGATCCCAAAGGGATCCGGGATATTGCGGAGTGGTATATGTCGATTATAATGCGTCCGGACTATATCCATGAGATTTTCAGCAGGCAAACCGATATCGCTATTAAAAACCTGGAAAAACTTTACAATGTGGTATATAATCACATCGATCTGGTTTTCATTTGCGGTACGGATTTTGGCACCCAGGATTCCCAATTCTGCGGTGTGGAGACTCTCGAGGAAATGTATCTCCCCTATTATAAAAAAATGAATGACTGGATTCATACACATACCACGTGGAAGACATTCAAACATTCCTGCGGGGCCGTTGAACCTTTCATCAGTAAATTTATTGAGGCAGGATTCGATGTCCTGAATCCGGTCCAGATCAATGCCAAGGGGATGGATCCGGCACATCTGAAAAAAACATATGGCAATGAAATCACTTTCTGGGGAGGAGGAGTGGATACCCAAAAAGTACTCGCATTCGGTTCTCCTTCAGAGGTTAAAGACCAGGTGAATGAAAATCTCAGGATCTTCGGAGAAAATGGCGGATTTGTCTTTAATACCGTCCATAATATCCAGGCGAATGTCCCGCTGGAAAATATGGTAGCCATGTTTGAAACCATTGATGATTATAACAGATCCCTTTAATTCCGTGAAATTTTATACTTTTTTGATAATCAGTCCATTGCTCATTTCCCTGTTTATTGGGACCACCCCTGAAATCCGGGCCCAGTCAAATAATATCGTATACCAGGCCGAAGACAGGGAATTTATTCTTTCAAATGACTTATTCGAAAGAAAAATCCAGGTTAGTGATCAGGGAAATACCATTTCCACGACTTCCTTCCGTCTTTCCTCGTCCGGTCACCAATATATCCAGCCTGAAACCCGGGAATTCAGTCTGTCAGTGAATGGGAAAACCATTTCCGGCCGGGATGGATTTTTCAAAATTACCGATTATACGATTGAGAACCCTGCGGACAGGAGCATTTTGGAAATAGAACTTACCGGAATTCCGGGAACCCCGGCTGAAAACTTACTCTTGAAACTTTATTATGAGGAGTATGATGACCTTCCGATGGTTAGAAAATGGATGCAGATCACTAATTCGGGACCTATTGAAATGCGGATTGAAAACGTGTTTGTGGAGGATTTGTTTATTGATCCAGGGGATTTTGCCGGTTCCGACATTTTCAAAACGTATGGTAGGGAATGGACAAAACCTCCCTTTATTGGCGGTAAGGATGATCCTTCTATTTTCATCAGGGGAAGATCGGGATCTTTTATCACGGGAAATGAAGGTCCCGGCATGATGAAATACACCTCTTTGTATCAGCGTTTGAACGAAATCCGGATTGGGCTCAACCCCGTGGATCATGCGTATCCCTTCAGAAGGTATCTAAGTAAAAATGAATCATTTAAATCTCCTGAGGTATTTATTATCCTGACGATGGAAGCCGATCCTGCCATCGCCCTCGAAAAATTATTAGGAAGGTACCTGAGGAATCATTTGGGAATAAAACTGTATAAAAGGGAAATCCCTCCCGTTTTTTTGTATAATACCTGGAATCCATTCCGGATTAATATCAATGATAAACTGATCAGGGAACTTGCCGACGCCCTTGAAAATACCGGCATTGAATATCTTATCATCGACGATGGATGGCAGGATCATAATGGGGATTGGAATGTAAATAGGGATAAATTTCCGGACGGTTTAAAGCCGGTAACCGATTACATCCGGCAGAAAGGAATGAAACCAGGTCTCTGGATCTCACTCACCATTGCCGAAAAGGAAAGTGAGGCATTTCAGGAATATCAGGACCTGGCCGTTGTGGATGTTTCCGGAAATCCGGCCAATCTTCACGGCTGGAGCAACAACTTGGAAATATTGACCATGAAAATTGCTTCTCCCTGGTACGATCATATCAAGAAAAAAATGAGAGCCTTGATCCTTGATTACGGCATACAATATTTTAAGATCGACCTGGGAATGGTGAAATCAGCCTATATCATGGAAATGGAACGTTCTGGTTCCTATGATGCGAATGAACAATTCAACGGCAGGGAGGAATACCTTTATATCGCGTTCGAAAAGACGAATCAACTCTTTGATGAATTGGCTGCTGAATTTCCCGAATTGATCATTGATTGTACCTTCGAATTATGGGGTGACTGGCATATGATCGATTACGCATTGGTGAAACATGCTGATGTGGATTGGATTTCCAATTTCGAGGCGCCCCCGCCGGAAGGCTCCCGGACAGTCAGACAACTCGCTTATCATCATGGACTGGCGGTGCCTACCTCCTGCATGGTCATCGGCAACCAGAAACTGGAAGCTGAAAATCATGAATTGTCGTTTATTTCGAACCTGGCTTCCACCCCGATCATGCTGGGGGATCCGCGGCAACTCAACCCGGAAGAAAAGGCCTGGTATAAAAAAATGTCCACCTGGCTGGAAAAAATGCACCGAAACTACCAGATCTTTAAATTTTACCAGACGAGTGTCGTCTTCGATGTACCCACGGAACATAACTGGGATGGTTTCGCCAGGTTTAACCCGGATGCCGATGGTGGCATCGTATGCATATTCCGGAATGATCAGAAAGATACGTTCCGCACATTTACCCTGCCCTGGTGCAACCAGGAAAATCGGTACATGATTATCGATGCCGAATCAAATAAAGAATTAGGCAAATTTTCAGGAAAAGAATTGATGGATTTTGGAATTAAAGTACAAATTGACCGCATCCATTCGGCCAGGGTATTTGAAATCAAACCCCTTGGAAAGGGGGGGGAATCTGAATTATCCGATTAAAAATTTCAGGTCAATATGGAGTTTTATCATGTTTTTTTTGACTTTTTTAACTTTATTTCCAGAACATTAGAGAGCAGGAATATTCAGCGCCACATTTATTTTTAAGGAATGACCAAAAAGGATAAACTCGAGTTTTTATTTAAAGGGAAAAAAATCGAAACATTTAAGCTTTTCAGGCCCATTCTTATGCATTTCGCGGCTCGCTTTAGTAACCACACGTATGCCGAATTTGCATCGGATTACCGGATTCTGGTGGAAAGCAACCTCAAAGCGATGGAATATTTTGACATGGACATGGTAGGGCTTATATCAGACCCTTATCGCGAAACCTCAGCCTTTGGAGCAAAAATAACGTTTCCTGCCGAGGCAGTCCCTGTATGTGAGGCGCCTATTATCCAGACCTATGAAGATGTAAAATCCCTGAAGAACCCGGATGTATATCAGAATTTTCGAACCAGGGACCGGATCGATGGCGCCGCGTATTTTCAGAAACTACTTAATGGAAAAGTACCTGTCATCGGGTGGATCGAAGGTCCGCTTGCGGAGGCCTGCGATCTGTCCGGGGTCAGTTATATGTTGATGCAGCTTATGATGGATCCTGATTACTCAAATGCCGTATTGGATAAATGTATTGTCACCGCAAAAGATTTTGCCAGGGCACAGATTGAAGCAGGTTGTGATATAATCGGAATTGGAGATGCCATCTGTTCTCAAATTGACCGGGATACCTATGATCTGTACGTAAAAGATCGGCACCGGGAAATAATAGAATACATTCACGACCGGGGGGCTCGCGTTAAATTGCACATTTGTGGGAATATCACCCATCTATTGCCTTCCATTAAGGAGGTTGGCATGGATATTCTGGACCTGGACTGGCAGGTAGATATGGATTATGCATATGAAATAGTCGGTCCGGAAGTGGTACGTTGCGGAAATATAGATCCAGTTCTTATTCAAAATAAAAGTAAAGATGTGGTGGTTGCCTTGACACAAAACCTACTTCAGAAAGAATCCGGAAGGAAACATATATTATCCGCCGGGTGTGAAATTACCGTCAATACGCCGGTTGAAAACCTCCTGGCCATGAGAAAGGAATCCTATGTCAATAAAATATAAACAAAGAAAATATGGATGAGCTATTGAATCAAATCGCCTACTGTGTAGAATTCGGAAAAATCAACCTCCAATCTCCCTATCCTCCGGATATGAAGGGGCAACCCGGGGCGGATGAACTCACCAAAGAGGCGCTGGACAAGGGTGTCGATGCGGATATGATACTTCAGAAAGGGCTCGTAGTCGGAATGGAAAAGGTGGGTATCAAATTCAGGGAAAATAAAATTTTCGTTCCCCAGGTATTGATGTCGGCAAAAGCCATGAATACGGCCATTAATCACCTGAAACCTTATTTTCTGGAAGGTAATATCAAAAGAAAAGGGACCTTTGTAATTGGAACGGTAGCCGGTGATCTGCACGATATCGGGAAAAACCTGGTAGCCATGATGTTCGAAGGGAATGGATGGGAAGTAATTGATTTGGGTACGGACGTGAGTTCAAATAAATTTGTGGAGGAACTGAAAAATCGTCCGGGATCCCACGTAGGCCTGTCTGCCTTATTGACAACAACCATGGTCAATATGGAACAGATTGTACAGGAAGTTAGAAAGACCGCTCCAAATTCAAAAATCCTGATTGGAGGCGCCCCTGTTAACGAAGAATTCAAAACCAAAATAGGCGCAGATTTTTATTCTCCGGACCCGCAGGGAGCCGTTGAATACCTCAATTCCATTGCTTCTAACTGAAAAAATGAATAAAAAGCAGGCTTTCACAAACGCATTGCGGTTTAAAAAGGTTTTTCCGGTGCCCTATGTCATACGGTTCACCATTGAAGCTGAAGAAGATTATACTTCCTATTGCGGTGGAAATTTCGATCCGATGGAAAATACGGGTACCTATGCCGTTTTTTCACAGACAAACAGTGGATGGGAAGAAGTGAAGCCTGGTTTTTTCAGGGATTATTTTGGTGTCGTCTGGAATAAAACGAAAGACAGAACGCTGGGCATCGTGGAAGATCCCCCCTTGAAATCCCCGAGTTTTCAAAACTTTCATTATCCCGAAACCGGAAATCTCCCCGTATTCCGATTTCAAATTGATAACAACCGGGATTACCCGGATCATTTCCACATTCTTTCCATTGGCTTTACATTATTTGAAAGAGCCTGGTCGCTGACAGGTATGGAAAATCTGATGACCTGGATGCTGACTGAACCCGATTTTGTGCATGACCTGTTGGATAGAATCGCTGATTATAACATCAAACTGATCCGTCAGTCGGCTGCAATTGGAGGTATCGATTGCGTCCGGTTCGGCGATGACTGGGCAGGCCAGCAGGGATTGCTCTTTGGGAAGGATCTCTGGATTGAATTCATAAAACCGCCTCTCAAAAGAATGACCGATGTAGCCAGGGAGGAAGGTCTGTATGTGGCCCAGCATTGTTGTGGTAAAGTGGATGAACTGATCCCGGAGATGATCGATGTAGGCATTCATCTGTTCGATCCTTTTCAGCCTGACGTAATGGATGTTTACGAAATCTTTGAGAAATTCTATGGAAAAATTGCTTTTATGGGTGGATTGAGCATACAACATACCCTCCCCCTTGGTTCACCTCAGGAAGTGATCGAGGAGAGCATCCGCTTAATCTTTCAATTGGGCCGGAAGGGAGGATATATATTTTCACCCTCTCATGCATTGACAAGAGACATCCCTGCCCATAATATCGATACGATGATAAATCTTGCTAAACACCAGGATATGTACCTGAACGAGTACCATGGGAAAGGATATTTTATTTAAAGCTTTCCGGAATGAAAAAACGGATCGAACGCCGTGGGTCCCTTTTGTCGGATGTCACGGGGCAAAGCTTATTGATGTACCCTCAAATCAATATCTAAAATCCTCCGACCTCATGGTTCAGGGAATTTCCAAAGCCATAAATCGATATAAACCGGACGGCATCCCGGTCGCGTTTGACCTGCAAATTGAAGCTGAAGCCCTTGGATGTGAACTTAAATGGAGTGAAAAAACACCTCCTGCGGTGGTTTCACATCCACTGGCGGATGGTTGTAAACTTAAGGATTTAAAAATTCCTTCTCTTGCAGACGGCCGGATTGGGGCGGTGATGGATACTGCAACACAGCTTAGGGAAAAATTTACCGATGTGGCCCTTTACGGATTGGTTACGGGACCATTTACCCTTGGATTACATCTGCTTGGAACCGATATTTTTATCAAAATGATGGAAGATCCCGCACAGGTTCATGAACTGATGACTTTCACTTCTGCCGTTTGCCGCCGGCTGTCCGATTATTACATGGATTCCGGTTGCGACATTATTGCCCTGGTCGATCCGATGACCAGCCAGATTGATCCGGTCTCTTTTCAACAATTTGTATCCGGCTACGTCACTCCGGTTTTTGACCACATCAGGTTACAGAACTGCTTAAGTTCCTTTTTTGTATGCGGTCATGCGCAGCAGAATATCGAAGCCATGTGCCAGTGTCGGCCGGATAATATTTCCATCGATGAGAATATTCCTCTCGATTATGTTAAAGATCAGGCATTTAAATATAACCTAAGCTATGGAGGGAACCTGAAACTTACCATGGTCCTGTTGTACGGAACCCGCGAAAAAGTAATGAAAGAAGCGTTGGAATGCATGGATATAGGAAACAATTCCGGTTTTGTGTTATCGCCCGGATGCGATCTCCCGATGGATACTCCTTTTGAAAATCTGGAAGCCATTGCCTCGCTGATCCATGATCCATATCAGCAGGATGTAACCCGGGCTATGGAACAGGAAAAAGAGGGAGTTGAACTCCTGAACATGAGAGATTACGGTAAGACAGATAAAGTGATCGTGGATATCATTACGCTGGATTCAGAATCCTGTGCACCCTGTCAATATATGGTGGAAGCTGTGAAAAAAGTGGCTCCCCAATTTGAAGGGATTGTGGAATGGCGTGAACATCCCATCAAAAAGATTGAAGGGATCTCATTTATGTCATCCCTGATGGTTAAAAATATCCCGACGATCTGTATAGATGGAAAAATTTCGTTTGTATCGAAAATCCCCCCTAAAAACGAGCTTATTGAGGCCATTCAGAGGCGGATTAATGAAAAACTGAAACTTAAAATAAAATCGAAAAAAGGTGAATTCATGATTCTGGGAAAGGATGAAGCGGAATGCAAGACGGTTTCAGTGCAGGTTAAAAAAGCGATGGAAGAAATAGGCAAGGAATTCGATATTTCCTTTATTACGGACGTTAATTTGATTTCTTCATTCGGAATCATTAAAACTCCTGCGCTAATTCTGGCTGAATATAAACTGAAGATCGAAGGAGAGGTTCCGGAAGTGATCGTTATCAAAGAATGGATCAAAGAAATTTAAATCAATGAGGAAAAAAATAAAAGAAGTAGTATTAGACGGCAAAACATTGATCTCGGATGGTGCCTGGGGCACATTTCTGCAGGCAAAAGGACTACAGGCCGGTGAATGTCCTGAATTATGGAATGTGGAACACCCGGATATTGTATATGAAATAGCACAAAGTTACATTGTCGCAGGCTCCGATATGATTGAAACCAACAGCTTCGGAGGAAGCAGCATTAAACTGGATCATTATAAGCTGGCGGAAAGAGCTATCGAACTGAATGAGGCCGCGGCAAGGATCTCCAGGCAGGCGGCTGGAGATGATCATTATGTGCTGGGATCCATTGGGCCCACAGGAAAAATACTGATGATGGCAGAACTAACCGAAGGTGATTTTTACCGGTCTTTTTCCGAACAGGCTCAAGCCCTTGAAGCGGGAGGAGCGGATGCGATCGTGATTGAAACCATGACGGATATTGAAGAAGCCCGGCAGGCAATCCGGGCAGCCAAGGAAAATACTGATCTTGAGGTCATCTGTACCATGACATTTGAAAAAACGAAAAATGAGGATTTCAGAACCATGATGGGCTTCACTCCCAGGGATATGGTAATGGAACTCAAGCGGGAAGGAGTGGATATCATGGGAGCCAATTGCGGAAACGGCATCAGGGATATGATCGATATTGTGAGGGAGATCAGGAAGGTGGATAAGAAGGTACCGGTACTTATCCATGCTAATGCCGGGATGCCAATTTACCGGGATGGTCATACGCTCTTCCCCGAAACACCGGATGAAATGGCATCACTGGTCATCCCGGTCATGGAGGCTGGAGCCAATATTGTAGGCGGATGCTGTGGCACCACTCCCGAACATATCCGTCGCATAAAAGAAATCGTCAATAGAAACTCATGAAGATCCCTATTTATCTGATTACCGGATTTCTTGGAAGCGGTAAAACGACCTGCATCGACCGGATATTAAAAACCTTCGATCAAAAATACCGGGTAGGCATTGTCCAGAATGAATTCGCACCCGCAAACGTTGATGGACTGGAGCTGCGCAACAGCGGGAGGTCTTTTGAAATGCTGGAGATTAATAACGGATCCATTTTCTGCATCTGTCTGCTGGATAACTTCATCCAGGCACTTGATTCATTTATTATTGAAAAAAAGCCGGATCTCATCATCATCGAAGCTTCAGGATTGTCCGATCCTTCGTCCATCATTGAAATATTGCATAATCCACTCATAAAGGATCTTGTTTTTCTCAAAGAAACCTGGTGTATTGTTGATGCCTTTCATTTCTTAAAAATGGAGAAATTAATGAACCGGATCAGGCACCAGGTAGTGATAGCCGACAGGATTCTAATCAATAAAACGGATCTCATTTCCCCTGCTATTGTTTCCCGGGTCAGGGAAAAGATTAAAGAGATTAACCCAATGGCAGGCCTCCTTGAAACCCAATTCTGCAATATAACCCTACCTGTTTCCGAAGGTAATCCCGATTTCGTTCCTCTCGCCGGTAAGATTGAAAGAGAAATTCGAGAAATTGAACAATACCGGCCGGAAATGGGCGTGGGAGTCTTTAAATCAGGGAGAAAAATCAGTTATGAGGCTCTGAAAAAACTGATCCATGATTACACACGAAACACCATAAGAATTAAAGGTAATGTTTTACTGGAAAATGGGAAAACGGTAATCGTTCAAACGGTATATAAGAAAATTAATATAAAAACAACGGATAAAATGTTGGGGAACACCTGCTTGATATTAATGGGGCAAAATTTTAACTTATCCGAATTCAGCAGGGAATACCGGGCCATGACCCTAGAAAAGTGAATATAAGATCTTTTGCATACAGCTTGAAAGACCTCGAACTGGATCCCATTGCGATCGAACATTACATGGGATATAAGCCTGGAGAAGCACCCGATCCTTTTCCTGGACTGATCCGGGAGGTCCTGAATGAAATATCCCCCTATTGCGATATACAGGGAGGATACCGTATTTTCAAGAAGATTGAGATGGAAAAAAAACCTTATCGGATCAGGCTGGAGGATCAATCTTTCCTTATCAAAAGAATTATTTCCAATCAGATGGGAGAATCGGAAAGGGCTGCCTTATTCATATGCACGGCTGGGGCGGGTATCGGTGAATGGTCTAAAAAACTGATGCGCGAGGGAGATCTCATGAAAGGTTATGTGGTGGATGTGATTGGTTCTGAAGTGGTGGAAGGGGCCATGGATAAAATACAGGATGAACTTGAAAACGAAATGAAATTAAAGGGATTTACGATTACCGACCGCTTTAGCCCCGGATATTGCGGCTGGCAGGTGAGCGAGCAACCGAAATTGTTCTCTATGTTTCCTCCCGGTTTTTGCGGGGTACAGTTATCGGATTCCTGCCTCATGTATCCGATTAAATCGGTAAGTGGGATCATTGGGATTGGAAGCAATGTCGAAAGAAAAGGGTATATATGCAGTTTTTGCGAAATGAAAAACTGCATATATCGAAACAAACGTTATGAGATCGGTTGTTAATCGCTCTTTCTAAAGTCGAAGAAAGTAATCCCTGTTGGCACAGGTAGGCCTCCCGGACCGATCCCTGTACGCTGATTTAATCCGAAAACAATGACAGAAATACCTGCCTGTTCCCCTGGAGAAACCTTCCTTAAGCAGACCGGTATATACAGAAATAAGGCATCTCCTGACTCTTGAAAAAGGCTGTAGTTCCTGTCATCCTAGTTACAAGGATCATTCATGGTTCCCGGTGTTCCCTGATCTCCCGTCTCGAAGACCGGGTTGGACAAACACCAGTTGGATCCTGATTTGGCCGATTCCACTTCAAATGCTCCCGGATCCAGGCTCAGCGAAGCCCCGTTTGCATCCGGAAACCCCGCCAATCCGTAATTCACCGAACAGATCTCCGATCCGTTGGTTCCATCATCCCCATAATTGGACAGAACCAGATGGTCTCCGGAATTGATAAGGGAAAAGGAAGAACCGTAAATATATCCGGCGGCGGCGGTAGCATTGAGATTCCTTGCCAGCACCAGAAATTCACCGGGCTGGAGAAGGAGGTTTTCGCTGATTATATGTTGCACTTCGCTTCCTTTCTTTATGACCACTTCGAAAAGATCGATGACCTGGGAACTGGTATTGTAAATTTCGAACCATTCCCCTTCTGTGTCGGATAAGGCAGCGGGATCATACATGATTTCAGTAAGGATAAGATCCCCGTAAAGTATGGGGCCTTCGGCGGGTATACTGGTTTCTTCACGGATAGTTATAGCCTCAGTGAACAGGCTTTCATCCACCATCACCGAAAGACCGGCAGCCCCTGAAAGCTGATCCGCATCCAGGCTGACAAGATAATGGGTCTGTGGATTTGGGTTGGGAAGGCTGCCGGTCAATGTTTTAGTTCCGGTCGTTCCATCCGCATTCAGGAATGATAATGTGGCAACGATATCCAGTGGTGCTAGCGGAAAATAACCGGGACGCGATTCGTCCTTCCCAAAAAGCAGGGTGCCAAATGAATTGGTAACGGATGTGCTGTAATCCTGGTATTGATCCGTTATCGAGGACTCATAGATAACGGAAACCATACAATTGGCCATTACCGCAGTGACAGATATCATTTTCATTTCTCCATAATTGAGTGAAAATATATCCGACTCACCTGCATAATAAGGATTCTCAAAGGCAACGATATTTTCATTCGGCGAATGAACAGAAACATAGTAATTCCCGGGTTCCAATGGAATTTCAGCCGGAACTTCAGCGAGCCTATCGAAACTTTGATATAACGAACCATCCGCATTCAGGATATCTACCTTGAAATCATCCGTGAGGACTTCCGCATATCTGGCATGACTTTCGCTGATTTTTAACTCTACATCCATTTTGATGCTAATCGAGCCGTAGAGATCCGATGGTTCGATTTTTCCCATCGGATTTTCACAGGAATGTACGACGAGTGAAAGGCATACTACTATAGCACACCTTTTCAGGTTTTTAATTTGCTGGTTTTTCATAACTGGTTAAATTTGGTCGATCAATTATAAGTAAAAATTCAGTTTACTAAAAATTTATCAACTTAATTATCCGTATCGTAAATGCTTAATTTTTTTTTGTATTCTATTCTTGCTGCAGTCGTTATTTTTTCCTGCAAAAACTCGGCGAATACCCGGTTGGCTGACAATCTGAGACCAAATTTAATATACATTCTGGCCGATGACCTTGGATATAATGAACTGGGGTGTTACGGCCAGGAAGAGATCCTCACCCCGCATATCGATAAACTGGCTTCGGAAGGGATGAAGTTCACCCAGCATTATGCCGGGACATCGGTTTGTGCTCCTTCAAGAAGTGTACTAATGACCGGGCTACACACCGGTCATACGCCATCCAGGGGAAATATGGAAGTAGATCCATATGGACAGTTTCAGATTCCCGAACAAACGGTTACGCTCGCTGAATTACTGCAAGAAGCGGGTTATACGACCGCCATGTATGGAAAATGGGGATTGGGAGTTGAAAATACCTCCGGTGATCCGCAGAAGCAGGGTTTTGATGTGTTTTTCGGATATTACGGACAAGTTCATGCCCACAATTCTTTCCCGGAGTATTTATTTACAAACGGTCAGAAAATATATCTCAAAAATGAGGTTGTCTATCTTCCGGAAGACCATTGGACAAGGGGACTTGGCAGCTATTCAACTACTAAGATTGACTATTCCAATGACATTTTCGCTCAAAAAGCGATCGAGTTTATTGATGCGCACACTCATAATCCTTTTTTCCTTTATTTACCTGTAACCATGCCGCATAATAACGGAGAAGCACCCGAAGGCCAGAAATTTGAGACGCCAACCCTGGAGCCTTATGAAAAAAAAGATTGGCCCTATGAAAAGAAATCCTATGCCGCCATGATTTCCCGACTGGATTTATACGTAGGTCAGATTTTAGATAAATTGAAATCCGAAGGTATTGATCGGCGTACCCTGGTGATTTTTTCCAGCGATAACGGTTGTGCCGAACCACAGCTTTTTAACGGTAGCAGACCGCTTCGTGGTATGAAAAGGGACCTTTATGAGGGAGGAATCCGGGTGCCCATGATTGCCTGGTGGCCAGGAAAGATAAAACCGGAAAGTATTTCAGATCATATATCCGCGTTCTGGGATGTGTTACCCACTTTTTGTGATCTGGCTGGAATTGATGCCCCAAACTCGATTGATGGAATTTCTTTTCTTCCGGAACTGATTGGTCAGCCACAGTCACCACATGAATACCTTTACTGGGAGTTTCATGAATCAGGTAAAAAACAGGCAGCCAGGAAGGGTCCATGGAAAGCCGTACGATTGAATGTGTGGGAAAATCCGAAAAATCCCATTGAACTTTATAACCTTGAAAAAGACCCGGGAGAATTGGAGAACCTGGCGGATCAACATCCCGAGATGGTTGAGGAAATGATTAAAATCATGGAGGAAGCACATATTCCCGATCCGAACTGGCCTTTGTATAAGGGAGAATTTTGAAATAGGATTTTCCTGTATAACTGCCGGAATAACGGATCAACAACTTGATTTGTTCTAAAGAAAGTAATAAAAAACCACACGCTTGATCCTTACTGTATCGGAGGGATTGAATTAGTTTAAATATCAATGCATAAATTTAATAATCCCGGAGAGTTTACATTTCTGAAAGAAAAGGAAACGTAGCCAGCAGCACCTCGGTGAGGTTGCATTATTGTAACTAAACAAACAACAAATAAGAAACAACCTCGGGGAGGTTGAATTATCGATTCGCGAAACCAATTCCCAATGGATTGTCTGATGACCTTCGGGAATAATGGACAACAAGGCACCGTAAATTACAAAAGATAATCAAGCAT
>Ga0209536_100009466_pt1 | contig 14478 bp, 14 predicted proteins | sample DeeMarSeWOR28_12_FD_187461 | JGI IMG/M metagenome (GOLD analysis project Ga0209536, IMG submission 187461) | Marine sediment microbial communities from White Oak River estuary, North Carolina - WOR-2-8_12 (SPAdes) (version 2) | ecosystem: Environmental > Aquatic > Marine > Intertidal zone >...
TTAGAGCCACTAACCCATTGGCTTCGCTACCAAAGGCCTGTCGTGAGCTCGGTCGAACGGGTCGCCCCAGGCTCCCCAAGCAGCTTTCTATGGCGGCATCCGGGCTAAAATCTCCAAAGTACGCGTAACGCCAATCGGGTCGTCCGGTGCCACCCTTACAAAGCTCGCAACAACCGGGGCAAATGCGTGGCGTCTGAGTCTTTCTAAGGAAGATTTGGGAATTCTGATAAAGAACCCAGTGCAAGCGACCGATATTACTTACATGAGAATCGATCCGCCGCGTTCTAATCGTGTAAGTTTACAGGAACCCGAGGAGACGTCGGCCATTGCAACTCACCGCTTCCCGAAGAACACCGCAGAAGCCCCGCTTTTAACTGCGCAGCTGCCAGCGCTTGAGTTGGGACAAGAAATCAGCGGCCTTGTCGTTCGAGAACTGGCGGACGGTCGGATCGCCCTGAACCTCGGGGGAGCGCTGATCGAAGCGAACAATCCAGGGGGACTGGTTGCCGGTGAGGCCCTCCGGCTCCGTGTCGAATTGCTTGAGCCCCAGATTATGCTACAGATTGTTGCGCAGGAACCGACGCTGGAGGAGGAGACGGCCAGGCTTCTTCGTCAACACCTGCCGGGACCGGTCGCCGAGAGGGATTCTTTGCTGACATTGCAAGAGAAGCTCACGGCGGGGCCAGACCCTAGGGCTGGTGATGCAGTGCAACTCCGGCTGGAAAAGCTTAAGAGTTTTATTGGCAATCTTCTCCGCAGTGAAGAGCCCATCCACTCGCAGCGCTTGGTCGAGTTGGTGCGCGACAGTGGCCTGCAGTATGAAGCCAAGCTCTTTCGGGCCCTAACCGACAACCCTCAAAGCCTCGCACAGGTCGCCGACGGCGATCTCAAAGGTCTCTTGCTGGGAGCCCTTAAAGAATTGGAAACAGCGGCTCTGACCGGCGAGCCCCGCAATACGATTCTCGGGCAATTAAACACGCTCGAGGGACAGCAGGCCGTGAATCTTCTCGCCCAGATCGAGGGGCACGCCTTCCAGCTTCAGCTTCCACTGTTCATCGGCTCCGGCTTTGCTACGGTCGCCCTCTCCATAGAGCGCGACAGCCAGGAGGCGTGCGAGCCGGGAACAAAAAAACCCCAAGGCTACCGGATTCTATTCTTACTTGACCTGGAGAATTTTGGCCATACGTGTATTGACACCTATGTGAACGCCAATGGGCTGAATGTCATTTTTTATGTTGACCAGGAAGGCTCGGTGGCGCTGCTGAAACGTGAGTTGCCTCAATTTCGCGATGCTTTGAAGGCTATGGGATACCGTGAGGTATGGCTTGCAGCCAGAGGGATGCGGCAGATGACGCAAGACCAGGAAGCCAAATTCAATGCTTTGGCTATGGGGATCCCCCTGAGCTTAAACCTGCTCAACGTGAAGGTATAAGAACTTGACTCGTGATCATAATCCGCCACGACAAGCTGTGGCTCTGCGCTACCAGCCAACAAAAGACCGGGCGCCGAAATTGGTTGCCAAGGGACGTGGTTATTTGGCAGACAAAATCCTGGAACTCGCGCGAGAGCATGACATCCCTGTGCGGCAGGATAGGAACCTTCTGCAAATCCTTTCCCATTTCGATCTCAACGAAGAAATTCCGCCTGAAGTCTACAAAGCAGTGGCGGAGATTCTCGCATTCATTTATCGGCTGAGCAACCGACGGCTCGGCCGCTAAAAAACCGGGTGACAGATTTCCTAACCCGTGGAGCGAGTTCTCCACATCCCCATGCAGCTCAAGCATTCAACCCGGATTCCGCAGTTGGAAGTTGACGCACGTAAATGGGTGTGGGCTCGCCACAGCAAGGGCCTTGAGCCTCTACGAACAAGGAGGATCACATCGCCAGTGGGCTGCATGGAATTCGTTACCCAATGACCACAAAAGCGAAGCCCCGAAAAAGACTTTGACGCGGCGGGGTTCGATAGCTTTGCGGCGCTATTCTCACCCCTCCCAGGACCAAGGCTGAAACTCCCTCCGGGGAAACCGGGTTTGGACAGGGGGCGTTTCCGCTCACCCCTGCCGGCGCTATAGGAAATCCACGAGTTGAGAAAAGCGCGGTAAGGGGTTAGGAAGGACAAAGAGGTATGGGAGCCCTATAGGATAAGGTGACGGCACAGATTTTCCGCCGGAGGTCTGAGTCATGAATATTTTGCTCATTGAAGCCATTCTCGATCGCTACGTCGCCAAAGTGGAGAGGCGCAAGAAAGACTGGAGCCCCACAGAAGTTGAAGCAGTGATTTTAAAGCTCCGGGAAGAAATTCTCGACTGCCTTAGATAAACGACGGCTCGCCAGATCCGTGTCAGCTCCCAAAGGTTGCTGGTTCAGGCCTGTTCTCGGCAATTCGCCGTACTCCTGATTCGCTCTAACGGTCACCCAAAGAAAACGCCTTCGGCACCGGGGCCGACGCGTGCTCGCCGTAGGTGAGAGGAAAATGATTTGCTTTACGACTTAACAAAAGACCCACTTCGGGGACATTGTTGGAATAGAAAGTCATGCACTTAGCTGCCCAAGCCGTGGCCGTCTGCTGCGCGATGTCCTATGCAGCCTCAACCATATCCGCCCGCTTCGGCATGAGGCACTCCAATCCGGTCACGATGACGCTTATTTCTTTCACGACCCAGACCGTGGTCCTTTGGGCGATCGTGCTGTTATCGGGCAGCATTCCGCCTCCATCCTATTTTCCTGCCGTCTTGTTCGTGGGGATTGGCTTTGTAATGCCAGGGCTTCGCCTGCTCACCTACATCGGTGTTAGCACCTTAGGCGCTTCCCGCAGCATTGCGCTGAGATCGAGTCATCCGCTTTTTAGCGCTTTCTTTGCCCTTCTATTTCTCCGAGAAACGCTTACGGCGTTGGTATTATCGGGTACGATTCTGGTCGTCCTCGGAACTTTTTTGATCACCTGGCAAAAGGATGAAGGCGTGTCATCAAACCGTTGGTGGTATGTCCTGTTTCCTCTAACCGCGGCTGCCGTGTCCGGATTGATTCAGCCCGCGGTACGTTACGGACTCGGTGTGTCCCCTTATCCCGTTTTCTTCACGGCATTGGTCGGTATCACATCGCTTTCGGCTTATGGTGCCTCGTTACCCTTGATAAAAAGGTACCAGCGCCCTATCTGGAACCGGCATGGCTTGAGACCTCTCATTATCGCGGCTCTGTTTGAGAACCTTGGATTTCTTCTCTTCATTACTGCCTTCGGTCTGGCGCCGGTGGTCACCGTTTCACCCCTCATTGCGACGAGTCCTATGTGGGTTGTGCTTGCAGCCCTGGTCCTATTCCGCGACCTCGAACACGTGAGCCGGCGCACGATCCTGGGCACTCTCTTAACCGTCACCGGGACCATCGCCATTACTTTGAGTCACTGAATTGATTCGGGGGCCGTGGTTTAGGCAACGCATGAGGCCGCTCGAAATCCCAGAGCTAACCAGTTTTGTATCCGATGGTTCTTTTTCGTCAGTTGCTTTGCAAAACTGTCCCCGTGGACAAGTAAGGTGATATTTGCCATTACTGTCACGGGATCCGATCGCACCAGGAAACAAACCATGGTGGTGCTGCCGCCAAGCCGAATGCAGGACGACAGAGCGCCAATGGCTATATTGCCGTTAGCGGACCGATTATAACGAAAGCGCTTGGGCGGTAGCCTGATCGTGGGAGTAGACACTCAAAGGGCGGCGGACTCCTGGCTGGTCGACCGGCATTAAGCTCCTCCTCGCCGAGTCTCCAGCGTTGGAAAACTTATTGCCGTGCCGGTTTGCAGGATTCGTCAAAACCGAGTCAACGTTTACTAACTCACGCTGCCGCCCGGAAGGCGTCGATTGGTAGGAACGTCAGTTTGTGCTGATCGGACACCTTTAGGGATCATGAGCGGCTTGGGGAAGGAGAAACCATGATCATCGATACTCACTTTCACGCCTTTCCAGGAAAGTTTCTCGAACTCGTTCCGGAGCAATCGAAGAATGACCCCCGGGGTGCCGGTTTCCACGCTTTCGATCACCAAGAATACCTTGACACGATGGACCGGCACGGCATCGATATCGGCGTTCTTTCCAATACCGGCGGCAGGATTGAGCGGGGCGGCGACCGAGGGAGAGCGCTGGAACTGTGCAAAATCCTCAACGACTCCTTTGCCGAGGCGCACGCCAAGTACCCGCACCGCTTCAAGGCATTTGCCCGGCCGCCAATGGCGAACCTGGATGACTGCATGCGAGAACTCGAGCGCTGCTACAAAGATCTCGGTATGCATGGCGTCATGTTGCCGACCAATCTCGCCGGCAAGTATCTTGACGAAGCGGAGTTCAAACCCTTTTGGGATGCGGTGGCGGCCAGCGGAAAACCGCTATTTCTTCATCCCGCCAACGCTCCCTGCCAAGCGAATTGGGACAAATACTCCCTGCACCAGAAAATTCTCTGGCCCACGGATAGCACTCTGGCCATTGCGCGCATCGTCTACAGCGGCATCTTTGACCGCTATCCCGGCATCAAACTCATCGCCTCTCATCTTGGCGGAATGATTCTGATTTACCTTGACCGGCTCAATTGGCGTGAGGGAAACCCGATTTGCCAGCAGGAACCGGAAGAGTATTTCAAAAAAATCTATTACGACACCGCCGGACCGATACGTGCTTCTTTCATCAAGCTCGTCTACGATACCGTCGGAGCGGACCAGATTCTTTTCGGTGCCGACTATCCCCACGGACGCGGCGGCAGAGATGATCAATTCTATCCGATGACACTCAGAGCGATGGATGAAGTCGATATCCCGCAAGCGGACAAGGAAAAGATCTACTGCAAAAACGCCCAAACGTTGGGGTTTTGACAAAGGGAATAACTGACGCCCGAGCGGACGGTGGCTAAAAAACCATAGTTCTCGATCAGTCGTGCCCGATGTCCAAAGCCGCAGTTCTCGCCAGACAAAATTCCCGTTAGCATCGTCTTTGCATGTCAAGCCGGCGTTGAGTCCTCATGGGTGTGCAAGAAGCGTTGCCACGCAGAACGGGAGGGAGCAAGCTGCTGGCGCAGTTGGTGTTTCTCCTTTTCGTTCATTGGCGTGAAGGCTCGGGCCGCCCGCGCGTTTTCCTCTAGAAAACGTAACTGATCGACGCCAATGACGACGGAAGCGACGGGCAGACTCAAGCCAAAGCGGAGCAGATCCGCTGCCGCCGCTTGGCCGGGATCCGTGCCGACCAGTCGTTTCGTTCCCATAACTTTCATGGCAACGATGCCCATCCGTTTGTCGACTGCTTCCGGCAACGCCGAATGCTCGAAGGCGGGAATTGGTTCCATGCGCCTGGCGGCGACGGGATTAGCGGACTCAGCGGCATTAAGGGCCATCAGGACAACATCGAACTCGTAGCGCCTGAGTGCCTCGGCCATTGCCTCGCCGTCATTGTGGCCGGTGATGCCGATAAAGCGCGCGATTTTTTTTCTTTCAACTCACGCGCTGCGACGAGGGCTCCATTCGGCTCTCCCAAGCGCTTGACATCATTAAGGTCGCGCAGACTGTGGATTTGAAGTAGGTCCAGGTAGTCTGTGCGCAGACAGGCAAGGCTCTTTTCCACGGACCTGAGCACGCCGTCTCGATGCCGCGGGAGCGCCTTGGTCGCGAGAAAGAGCTGGTTTCGCCGGCGCTCCGAAAACTCCCCAATACGTTTCTCGCTTAGCCGATCGATCCCATTGCCGGAATAGTCCGCAGCCGTGTCAAAATAGTTGATCCCCAACTCCCACGCGCGCTCGAGCAGCGCCATGGCGGTTCCTTCCTCCTCCACCGAGCAGAAGCGACCACCGCCGCCAAAGCCGATTACGGAGACCATGGCTCCGGTTTTACCGAGCACTCGCCTGGGTAGCCATCCTTTGGGTGTCTGACTGGCTGCCAGCGCCGCCTCTGCTGTGCCCAAGGCGACCGCAGCGACCGAGCTTTTCAGGAACTTACGACGTGACCAATGGGACATTGAAAAACTCCCCTTTCGCCTTTGCCCTGCCTTTCGCAGTACCTCGGGGTCGCCGAGATGACACCCCATCGTTAGGAGCGTATTTCATAACAGATTTATCCGTCGAGCTCGAATTCACGGGCTCGGTAAGCCATGACGAGTGTTCTTGCTCGAATGCACGCGCGGAAATCTATCGGCGGATTTGATCGATGCGGATCTGTACTGGCTGTGGCCTTCACATTCCTTCGACCACCGGGACTTTGTTGATGGCCGAAAATACGTCGGCTTGACCCCTTAGCAGCCATATGAAAGGATATCGCGTTATTTCGTGAAGAGCGAGTGTGAGCTTGCGGACGATCTCTCTCCGGATCAAGATCCCCTATACTGTTTTCGTGCTGGTTTTAATTCCGATCTATTGGGTAAGATACGGGCCGGCGAATTTTCTCTGGTTTTCAGACATCGCGCTTATTGTAACGCTGGCGGCGCTATGGCTTGAAAGCCGCTTTCTCGCCAGCATGATGACGAGCGGCGTCTTACTTTTCGACGTCGTTTGGAATTTTATCTATTTCCCCAAGCTCTTGCTCGGCGTCGGCCCCGATGGGCTCGTCGACTATATGTTCGACCCGCAAATTTCGTTGTTTATTCGGGCGCTGTCTCTATTTCACGTCGGCCTTCCCATCGTGCAGCTCTGGGCTCTGAGCAAACTTGGCTACGACGAGAGGGCCTGGAAGTACCAGGTGGTTTTGGGGTGGATCCTCCTGCCGCTGACCTATGCCGTCAGCGGTCCGGAACAAAATATCAACTGGGTTTTCGGCGTAACAGAGGTGCCGCAGCGATGGCTGCCGGCTCCCGTATATGTGGCTGTACTCATGGTCATATACCCCACCCTGGTGTGCTTTCCCACGCACCTCTTTCTGAAAAGGATTTTTGCAAGGTAGCGGTGCCAGCACCACACCAGCGCCGGCACCGTATTGACACTATCTGTGCTGACACTATAAAAGTATCAGAGGAGGAATTTTGCATGAAATTCACAGGATTATTGTTGATACTCAGTTTATTGATTCCTATAAACGGAAATGTTTTCGCCGACGATTTTTACAAAGGCAAGACCATCCGGATCATCAACGGTGGATCGGCTGGAGGTGGCTTCGATACCTATTCCCGGGCGATTGCCCGCCATATGGGGAAACATATCCCTGGAAATCCAACGCTTATTGTCGAGGTGATGAGCGGTGCGGCCACACGGATTGCGGCGAAGTATCTGTTCAGCGCAGCCCAGCCCGATGGCCTCGCCTTCGGCATTTTCAACGGCTATCTTCTTTTAGGGCGAGTCCTTGGGATGAAAGGGCTCGATTTTGATGTGCGGCAGTACGAGTGGATCGGCGTGCCGGTCCAGGACCATCTCGCATGCGCCGTCACGAAGGCGAGCGGTATTACCAACCTGGAGCAATGGCGCGCGGCGAAGAGTCCCGTAAAGATCGGCGCTCTTGGTCCGGGAAATAGCACCGCGGATGCACCGCGGCTTCTCAGAGGCATCCTCAAACTGCCCATCCAGATGGTCGAAGGCTACAAAGGGACCGCCGATATTCGGATCGCTGCGGATTCCAACGAAGTCGGCGGCGGCTGCTGGGCATGGCAGTCCATCGAGGTAACCTGGCGGAAAGCCTTGCAAACCGGCGACGTCAACGTAGTCATCCAAGTTGCGCCCAAATCGCATCCGGATCTGAAAAAGGTGCCGAACGCATTTGATCTGGTAAAGACCGACGAGGAGAAACGCTTGCTCGCCACCGGCGTGGTATTGCCTTCTTCCGTAACACGAGTTTATGCGACGACGCCCGGGACACCCAAGGATCGAGTCCGCATTCTGCAGAAGGCTTTTGCGGACACCCTCAAAGATCCGGAATTCTTAGCAGAGGCCAAGAAAGCTCAGCTTGAAATCGACCCGTTGACCGGTGACGAGGTTGGTAAAGCCGTCTCGGAAATGTTCGATCTTTCCCCATCGCTGCAAGGTAAACTCAAGGATATCCTGACGGCAAAATAATCGGTGCTCAGAACGGCGGCGAGTGAAACGACGCTCGCCGCCGTCGCGACGGTTATTTCTCAACTTTATTGTTGCTAATTGCTCGCGAATTTAAGCCCTTTAGGTTCAGTAGGCAGTTCAAGCAGAAGAAACGGATTGGGGGCTTAGATGGAGGTTCAGGGCTCCGGGCGCCTCTCCGTAAAGGTTTGCCATGTATCAGTTCATTCCAGAAAAAAGGAGGTGGAGAATGAAAAAATCGATGATTGTCATGGCAGGTTTGCTCGCACTAAGCGTTTTGGGGACTTGGTCAATTTACGCACTGGCCGGCGCTCAAGATGACCTGGTCGCTGCGGCAAAAAAGGAAGGAACCATAGAGTTTTACGGCCCAACCACTCTAACCCCGAAGGGCGCCCAAGAGCTCTCCGTGGCATTTAACAAACGATACGGATTCAACATCGTGCTGCAATACAACCCCTCTGGAAACATGGTGAGAGACGTGTCGAAGATTGTCAGCCAGGCTCTCACCGGAGTTCGCCCTCAGTGGGATGCGATGGTGGTGACGGATGCCCACCATGCGACCCTCTATCTGAGGAAGCTCCACGAAACCTACGATTACACGAAATTGGGCGTGGACCGGAAATTCGTCGAATACAAAAATGGCACCGTTGCTGTCCTCAATCAGTTCATCCTTCCCGCTTACAATACAAAGGTCCTGCCGGCGAAGGACGTTCCCAAAAGCTGGGAGGACCTCCTAGACCCGAAATGGAAAGGGGGCAAATTGGGTGTGAACACCGCGACCCACCACTTCGCTCGCCTGGCGGCAGCGTGGGGAGAGGAGAAAACGACGAATTACGTCAAGGCCATAGCCAAGCAGGAACCGCTCCTGGGAAGGCTCGGCGAGATGATGACGCGGCTCCAGCTGGGGGAAATTCTCATCGCCGTTACCCTGACCGACGGACATGTTGAGAGGTCGAAAAAGAAAGGCGCTCCCCTTACTTTTGCGGAGATCCAGCCGGTGATCTCGCCTGGTTATCAGTGTGGCGTGCCGAAAAATGTTGCCCACCCCAATGTGGGGCATCTATTTTGCGCCTTTCTGTTAAGCCCAGAGTCGCAGAAAATCTGGGCGAAATACACGGGACAGAGCTCGGCCTTAATTCCTGGAACCCCGGCCTACGAATACGCTCAGGGCAAACAAGTTTTGTTTATGACCGAGGATCAGGCCGAGAAAGTGGACAAGCTCGCCAGGGAATACGGGAAGATTCTCGGTTTCGGAAAAAGGAAAAAATAATCGCCCGCCTCCCGTCTGCAAAAGCGGTTCGCTAAAACCCAACGACGCCTTCCAGGGCGCCAAGAGCGGCGCCCTGGAAGGTCCGGCTCTGGGGCAGAAGAAGGTGCCTTATTGCAGACGTTAGAATTTGTATCTCTGTTAGCCTCCCTGACGCAACATTTCATGTAATCGGTTGACTGTCGACCCTGCCAGTGGACTCACGGTAAGTTAGAGGGTCTTATAGGCGGAAACCCTTAGCGTTGCCGTCAGTCATCGGGAAACCCCCGAAACCCGACGATCTGACGGACTGAGGTCAATTGACGGCGATCCAAGAACAATGATAAGGCAACCCCACCTCCATGAAAGCGTTGATTCAATTAAAGACGCAAAAACTAACATCAATATCCCTTTCCCCCCTCCGTATATGAAAATCCAATAGACCTTACCTTCGCTCGCCCCTCAGTCCAAAGCTTCGCCCAAACTCTATCGAACACATAGTCAATCAGGAGGTCACCAGACATGTTTCCCTATGATGTTGCGCTGATTCAAAGCCCTTGCCAGGTCATTCGTCGCCTTGACGAACGAGACGATAGGCTCAAGCAGAACATCAAGCGCATCACGGAGCTCACGGGTTGGGCGGCAAACCGCGTCGGCGAAGTGAAGCTTGCCGTCACGGGCGAGTATTCGCTGTACGGTATGTATCGCCCGAGATCGTTGGAGGAATGGATCGAGCTAGCCTTGCCGGTTCCCAACTTCGCCACCGAAATGCTGGGCGAGTTTGCCGCCAAGTCGGCGATTTATATCACCGGACACTTCATGGAAACACACCCGGAGTTTCCCGGGCGTTATTTCAACACCACGGTACTCATCGATCCTAACGGCAAGATCGTTCTCACGTACCGCAAGCACAACGGTCCCAACAATCTGAACACATCCTACACCGGCCCGGGGGACGTGTATCAGAAATTCGTTGCCGTGTTCGGCGAAGAGGCCTTCTTTCCGGTGGTCGACACACCGATAGGCCGCATCGGCATTCTGGTATGCGGCGACATTCAGTATCCGGAGGTCGCGCGCGCGCTTTGTTTAAAGGGAGCGGAAATTCTTCTCCATCCCACCGCCGAGATCTACCGGCGTTCGCACGCCGGCTGGGAAGCCATGCGTGTGGCGCGAGCCGCGGAAAACAAAGCCTATCTTCTCTCCTGCACGACAGCTTCGTTTCTAGGCACGGACCGGCCGGAATTCGGCTATCGCGGTCGCTCGCAAATCATTTCGCCGGATGGGGATATTCTTGCGATCGTCGATGGTCCCGGCGAAGCCGTCATCTCTGCCGCCGTCGACATCGATCGCTTGCGCTGGCGCAAAACCCGCGTCGCCGCCAGCGGCCACAACTATAATCCCACCGTTCTCTGCCGCGCCGATCTGTACGGTCGCGAATACATGAAGGCTATCTCGTGGCCCACCGGGGCCTTTGAGGAAAAGCCGTTTCGTTCGACCGGTGAGTGCCAGGCCGTGGCGGCGAAAATCATCGAGCGGCAAATCGCCGACGGCCGGTTGCGAAAGCCGAGCGGAACTGAAACTTGATACGGATATCAATTGGAAAATCAAAAGTTCGTTTTAGAAAGGAATGTAAGATGCTAGGCAGGCTGAAAGTCTTAAAGACAGTTACGGTTTTGGCGCTCCTCGGCTTTCATGCGCCGATTTTGGCCCAGCCCGTGAAGGTCGCCATTGGCTACAGCGGCATCAGCGCCGACCAGCTCGTCATCTGGGTTGCCAAAGAGACGGGGATCTTCGCGAACAACAATATCGACGCGCAGCTCATTTACTTTACGGGTGGGACGACCTCAGCGATGGCCCTGGTTTCAGGAGACACACCGCTGATCCAGGCGTCCGGCCCGGGGATCGTCAGCCTCGGACTGTCCGGCGCGGACCCGGTCTACGTGGTCGGCGGCATCACGACGCTGGACTACTGGTTAATGACCCAGCCGCAGATCAAAACTGCCGAGCAGCTCAAGGGTGGCTCCATCGCCGTAGCGCGCTTCGGTGGCGCCGCGGACTTTGTGGCGCGCTACGCGCTTGCCCGGCTCGGGCTCAACCCCGGCAAGGACGTGACGATCATTCAGGTCGGCAGCACGCCCGAACGTCTGGCGGCGTTGGAAACGGGGCGCGTTCAGGGCACCGTCTTTCCTCCTCCCGCGAGCTTTTTGGCGCAGAAGCGCGGCTTCCATCTCTTAGCCGACGTGACATCCTTGGGATTGGCCTATCAGCATCAGGGAGGGGTGACGACGCGCCGCTATCTGCGCGAGCGGCCGGATGTCGTGCGCAACTTCGTAAAATCCTATATTGAAGCAACGCACCGCACCAAGACCGACCGAAAAGAAGGGCGTCGTATCCTGGCCAAGTACCTGCGTCTCAGCGACAAGGAGCTCTTGGAACAAACCTACGAGAGCTCGATTTTAGATTCCAAGCTGCCGCGTAAACAGTATCCTACCCTGGAAGGAATCAAGACGATACTGGATCAGGCCGCGCTGAAAGACCCAAAGGCGAAAGCAGCCAAGCCGTCGGACTTTGTCGACGCTCGCTTTGTTGAGGAGTTCAATAAGAGTGGTTTGATCGACAAGCTGTACGGTCAAAAGAAGTAAGCGTGCGGCAGGCAGCGCCGCGCAGCACGGAAGCACCCGTTCCAGCGGGCAACGTACAGTGGGCCACGTTGGCTTTACTTTGTGACGGCGGAGAAGCTCGGCTAATTTACTCGCATTGAAGGCAGAATTTACCGTCGCACCTTGCTCCATGCGTCAACTTCCAACTGCGGCATCCGGGTTGAAGCGTACCCGTCCCCACAAAGTGATCGGAGAAACAGACTTTTTGTACTCGCCTTTTGCTCTCAGCGAAAAATGGCCCGATAGTCCTTTTGAAATTCTTCGAACCTTGCGGGAACGGACGTATCGACAAAAAACGCCTTCAGGTTCTTGAGGTCGAGTTTCGGCACAGGGGCCGGAACCTCCATATGCGCCGTGACTCGATCGAAGGTTTTCAGCAAGGACTGACCCTCCCGCGAAAGCGCGAAATCGATAAAAAGCTGCGCGGCGTTTGGGTGAGGCGCGTTGGCGAACATGGCGACCACGCTCGGCGAAGCGACGACGGGGTCGGCCGTGTCCGCCCAATCCACGGGCGCACCTTTTCCTTTCATTTCTTCAATCCGATTTCCGTAAGCGATCGACACCGGGAACTCCCCGGCCGCCATCATCTGGGCGATGAGGGTGTGACCGCGCCTTTCCATGGGCGCTTGAGCGGCAAGCCCTTTGAAAAGTTTCTGGGCACGGTCTTTGCCCCAGCGAACGGACAGGGCGCCGTACAACTCGATCTCTTCGTCTAACCCTATCTTTTGTCCTTTCCACTTCGGGTCAAGAAGATCCCACCAGTTGGTGGGGGCGTCTTTTGGCGCGACCATTTTGGTATTGTATGCGATGACATAGAGCCGGACATACAGGGCGGTCCACAAACCGTCGCGGTCTTTAAGCCCGGGCCAAATGTGCTCGCGCGCCGGAGACTTATACGGCGCAACCATGCCGTCCCGCATGAGCAGCCCAACATTGGTGATGCTGTTGGAATTGACATCGACGCTGTAGCGGCCAGCCCTCGCTTCCGTGGCGATCTTCGAGCGCATCTTTTCGCCTTCGAGGCGGAACAGTTCGGTTTTAACGAAGGGCTATTTTTTCTCGAACGCCGCGACGAGCGCCCGGCTCTCGAGAAGGGTGAGGACCGTGTAGTAGACGAGTTTTCCTTCTTTTTTTGCTCCTTCGATGACCGATGGGCTCGATTGTGCGTAGAGCGAAGTCGCTGTGAACAGTGCCGCGTAACAAAAAGCCCACCAAGCTTTATAAAGAACTTTCATGATTCACTCCCGGTAAATATGCTGTCTGGATCCAAAATAGCGAGACTTGATCCCCCAATTTTTGAAAATGCGCCTGAGTATAAGCTTGCCCGCTGACTTTAGTAGACGTTGACATTAGATGGATCGCACAACCCTGTGTCTTCTGTCAATTTAAATTGCTGAAGCACTCTCCCTCACTGGGATCGATCCGATCCGGGCCAGACGGTCTATAAGTTGGTTTCCGAAAAGAAATGAGTTATGTGTTGCAACACTCAAACCACAAAACATATCAACCACGTTCGGGGATAGCGGGATAACCGGTGAGGATGAAAAGCCGTCGATTCGTAATCGTCACTGCCTTTGCATTCGGGGTTCAGCCACTTACGCGAACTTTGACCATGGGGTCAGAATAGGAAGCGGAGCGGTTGACCGCTTTTTAGCCTTCGGGAGACGTATGAGCGAGATTCAGTTCGTTGACACGACGCTGCGTGACGGCCAGCAGAGCCTGTGGGCGCTGGGGATGCGAACGGCGGGCATGCTTTCCATCGCCGAGCGCATGGATCGAGTCGGATTCGAGTCGATGGAGTTTTTTGTCTCCATCATGATCAAGAAATACGTGCGCGAGCTCAAGGAAAACCCATGGGTGTGGATACGGGAAGGGACGAAGCGATTCCGGCGCACGCGGCTCCGCAATCATGGTGGCATGCACGGCTCCGGCGCTTTTGAGAAGCTGCCGAGCGCCGTGATGAAACTCCTCGTCGAGCGAATCGTTTCCTACGGCATCACGCTGACGCGAACCTCGAATTGCTGGAACGACTTTGAAAGCTTCAAGGAGGAACTGCGGGATCTCCGCGCCATCGGCATGGAGACGATCGTCAATCTGATCTACACGGTTTCGCCGCGCCACACGGACGACTATTTTGCCGAAAAAGCCCGCCAGGCCGCCGCTATCCGGCCGTATCGAATTTGCTTTAAAGATGTCGGCGGCCTGCTCACGCCGGCGCGCGCTCGAACCCTTCTGCCGGCGATCCTGAAAAACGCCGGTGACGTTCCCGTCGAGTATCATGCCCACTGCAATAACGGACTGGCGCCGCTATGCTACCTCGAGGCGGTAAAAGTCGGCATCACCACCCTGCACATGAAAGAACCTCTCAGCAATTTGAAGGCCATCATCAAAAACGAACAGCGTCTGACGATTCGAATCAAACCGATGATTATCAGCAGATCGCCGAATCACGAGGATCTCGATGAGATCCTCCTCTCGGTATTCCGCAGACCCAATTCCTATACTGGTGAAGATGTCATCGAGTTGAGCTTCCACGGATCTCCGGCAGTTCTCTCCACGGCAATCCAG
>Ga0209536_100009467_pt1 | contig 14477 bp, 13 predicted proteins | sample DeeMarSeWOR28_12_FD_187461 | JGI IMG/M metagenome (GOLD analysis project Ga0209536, IMG submission 187461) | Marine sediment microbial communities from White Oak River estuary, North Carolina - WOR-2-8_12 (SPAdes) (version 2) | ecosystem: Environmental > Aquatic > Marine > Intertidal zone >...
GGGGTGGTTTCCCCCACGCACAGCTGCGCTAGAAGTGACCCGGCCGGGAGCCTCGGAACCACAGAAAAGACTTCATGATCCGTACCTGATAAGAATGTAATCTATTTGATGCTCTCATTAGTAACTCGGGGAGCTATTCATCTCGGGGCCGCTTTTGTGCTACGATGTGATTCGTCATGTGCGTTTTGAAACGTTAGGGGTCATGGACCTTGCACTAGTTCATCAGATATGTCTCGAGCGCGGCCACATCGTCCTCACTTGCGTCGGTAAAGGCCGCGCCGATTTGAATCTCGTTTCCTGTGTCACGGATGTGACGACCGTCACACTTGAGAGATATCTTTCGAGCCGCGCTCGGCGGATTAAAATTGATCTCAAACTCAGGCAGTTCCCCTATAGATGAAAATCGCATTTGAGCGGGTTTGGGGTGGGTAACCAGGACTCCTCCCGGCGAGATATCTAAGATCACACTGGCAAAAGCCACCACCTCAGACCCCTGCCGCAAGATGGTTTCGGCAGGCAAGGGGACCTTTTTCCGGGAAAATCTGCGCTTCTCTTCGCCGGCCGTCGAATCCTTGAGGAATCCCGCAGCTTCCAAATAGTCTGAGATGATCTTATCCAACAAGGAGGCGACGGTGCGCCGCTCTTTTTGAGCCGCCAATTTGAGGCTGTCCCTTACCCTGCTGCTCATTCTCATGGTGTAGACGACATCTTTTTTCATGATTCAAGACCGTTCCTTCTTAGGCTTAGGTAAAAAAATAGCCGAGTTGCCTAGCCCAGGCAACTCGGCTATCCGCCTCCGGCGGATCCACAGCTTTCCGTCCCCACCTTACGGTGAGTTTGGCTTTGTCAGGGCGTGATTGGATTGATCTGATATGGATTATTGTATTCTATATACTACTAAATGTAATACTATGTCAACCATAAAATGCGCTGAACAGAAATTTTTACCATAATGCCGACCTGTTTTTTCCAAATTCTCCGCTTCCATTGACACTCTCCCAGGGCCATGATAGATAGGTGAGCATGCAGTGGCGGAAGCGGGGAAACCTTTATTTGGAGCGGAATCGCAGTTTGCGAGTGGGACGGTTTACCGTGCTGGGCGTCTCGCTGGCGGCGCTGGTGGCTGTGGGTTTTCATATGGCGCCGCGGGAGCGACCCCCACAAATGGATTTGCCCACCACCCCATACACAGACCGGTTTGCTCAAAAGAAGGAATACCGTCAGAGGTTCCGTCACATCGTCCATCGGATCAAGCCCGGTGACACCCTCTATCAAATACTGGTGAACCATGGGGTTCAGTCTCGAGAGGTTGGAGCGCTGATCGCCGCCTCAAAGTCACAGCCGGATTTCCAACAGCTGAGAGCAGGAGAAAGTCTAGAGCTTTTCCTCAACCGAAACTCCCAACGTTTGGAGAAGATTCGTTACCAGGATATGCATGGCCAGGTGCTGACGATGAGCCGGCTGGACAGGGAGTGGGTGAGCAGTCGATATGACAAACCGTTCGTTGTGACCACAGCATTGGCGCGGGGCACCATCAGAGACTCTCTGTATCAAAGTGCGATTGATGAAGGTGTCGATTTTGAGCTGGCACTGGCACTGGCTGACATTTTCGCCTGGGATATCGACTTTTTTGTAGACCTCAGACATCAAGACAGCTATCAATTATTGTATGAACAGAGATTCAGAGACGGCAAGTTGATCGGAAACGGCCGCATTATCGCGGCGCATTTTCTTAACAATGGCACCCACCACCAAGCCTATTATTATCAAGTTCCAGGGCGAGTTGACGATTACTACACCAGTGACGGACGCTCACTGCGCAAGATATTCCTCAAGTCTCCTCTGCGCTACTCGCGTATCAGTTCCGGGTTTTCCAGGCGCAGATTGCACCCCATACTGAAAATCTACCGGCCTCATCTGGGCATCGATTACGCTGCACCAGCGGGCACGCCTGTGGTGGCAGTGGGAGACGGACGGGTGATATTCAAGGGGTGGAAAGAAGGTTATGGGCGCTTCATCGCCATTCGACATAACAGTCATTACACGACCACCTATGGACATCTATCTCGCTATGCTTCCAGAATTTCGAAAGGCTCCGCGGTGAAGCAAGGTCATGTGATTGGCTACGTGGGGGCGTCTGGGCTTGCCACTGGTGCACATCTTGACTATCGCATGAAAAAAGATGGTCGTTTCATCAACCCTCTGAAGGTTCGGTTTCCAGCTGCGCGGCCAATTCCCCCAGACCATCTAGAACCATTTCGGCAGCGGGCGGCTTATCTGGAGGACAAAATAGACCAATTGCTGGCGCAGGCAGAGCCACTGAGCGTTGCGGCGGCGCGATGAGGCAGAACCTATAACAAGGGGAAAATGGAGTATCTATGTTGATCAGGCGTTGGCTTTTGATCATGACCTATGCACTGCTGCTGAACCTTACAATTTCTGGTGTAAAGCCTGCTCACAGCTACCTTCTCCCATCCGAACAGATATTAGAGTTCGTTGCCAGACAGACAGCGAAGCTCTACAATTTTCGTTTGAACGTACTGGCGGAAAGCCCTGATCCCGCCCGGCCTGAAGCAGCGTTGGTGAGAGAGATGGTGTACTATGCGGCCAGACCCGATTTACTGCGACAAGAAGTGGTCCAGGAGGCTGAAGATGGCACCATTCTTGTGGGTTCAGGCCGGAGGCTCTCGGTTATCAATGGCCATCTGCTCGAAGAGCACCCTCGCCATGAGGAGATCTTTCCTATTCTGTTGTTTGCCAACTCAGCGAAGGCTCTCCGGACACTCCTGGAAGAAGAACAGGTGGATCTCAGTCAGGTGAGGTTGAGTCGTATGGGAAGGCAGATTGCCTACGTAATCGGTGGCCCGCCCGGACAGCCCGGGACTGCAGAGTTCTGGTGCGACAAGGAGCGGTTCTTGCCGCTAAGGCTGGTTGGGCGTAGATCAAAGCAGGGGGTTACCGATCTGGTGGACATCCGTTTTCTCTCCTACCCAGAGGTGGCAGAATCCGTCTGGTTGCCGACGACCATCGAGTTTTACCGCCAGGATCAGCTATCCTTGCGTCTAATCGTGCAGAAGACCTATTATAATGAGCGTTTTCCCGCTGAGCTTTTCGATCTGGATGCATTTGTGGCCAGGCACCCACTGCTGCCGCTGCCGCAAGAGCCGCCAGAGAAACCCGCAGAGACTCTGGAAGAAATGCGACGCTATCTGGAGAAGAAGTACGAGTAGCGGGGATGGCGGCGGAGAACCCATATGAGCGCGATCCTTGTCGAGGTGGCGGTCGTATTGCCGGTGACTTCCACCTACCATTACCGGGTGCCTCCAGAATTGACCGAAAAGGCAGCGGTGGGTCGGCAGGTTCTGGTACCCTTTGGCCGCAGACGGTTGACCGGCTACATTCTCAGTGTTGGCAGCCAGGCGCCAGCCGACACGGAAACAACCATCCGGGACATCCTCCGTATCACTTCCGAGGAATTCTATTTCACCGAAGCACACCTTCCTTTTTACCGCTGGCTCAGTAGCTACTACCTGGCGCCCTTGGGGGCGGTAATCCAGAGTGTTTTGCCCAGGGGGGCAAGCAAGAGGAGCCGTCGTGTGGCCTTTGCCAGCAAGGGTTGCCTTGATGGTCCGGTTCAGTCAGCCCTGGCTTCTGAGGAAGAAGCAGTGCTCTCTTTGCTCCAGGAAAGTCCTGGTCTGAGCATGCGCCAGATCAGGCGGCGTCTGCCGGATCATGGAGTCGATCAGATTTGTCGAGGACTGGGTCGCAGAAGTTTGGTCGTTTGGGAGGATCAGCTTGAAGAGCCTCGGGTCAAGCCGAGATATCTCAAGGTGGTCCGGCCCGATCCGAGCACGGAAACCGTTTCCGCAGACGAACTGAAACCCAGGGAGAGAGAGATACTCTCCTTGTTGACCGAGGGACCTCGGCTTCTTAAAGATCTGCAACACAAAGTAGGCAACGGCTACTACTGGGTCAGGAAAATGGTCGATCGGGGATTGGTTTCCGTGAAACTAGAGGAAATCTATCGTGAACCCATCGGACCGACGGTTGTGGGGTCTGGTTCTCCCCCCAAGCTCACCGCCCACCAGGAGCATGCGATTCGGCAAGTAAGCCAGTCCCTGGGGGAAAAAAGCTTTGCCAGCTTCCTGCTCCATGGAGTCACTGGCAGCGGCAAGACGGAGGTGTACCTCGCTGTGGCGGCAGCGGCTATGCGGTTGGGGCGACAGAGCCTGGTGCTGGTACCTGAGATCGCGCTCACCGCTCAGATGGAGGGGCTATTCCGGCAGCGCTTCCAGTCCAAGGTGGCTGTCCTCCACAGTGGCCTTGGCACGGGAGAGCGGCGGGACGAGTGGGTACGGGTTAGCCGGGGTGAAATAGATGTGGTGGTGGGAGCTCGCTCTGCACTTTTTGCCCCCCTGGAGCGACTGGGTCTAATCGTAGTGGATGAGGAACATGACGCTTCCTATAAGCAGGAGAGGGGTCTTCGCTACAACGGACGAGATGCGGCGGTGATGCGGGCCAAGTTGGAGGGGGCTGTGGTGTTAATGGGTTCGGCGACCCCCGCGCTCACCTCCTATCACAACGCTCTTCAGGGTAAATTCCATTTACTCAGCTTGCCGCATCGCATCGATCGGCGCCCCTTGCCCAAGGTCACCATCGTTGACATGAGGCGCCAGAGAAAAGAGGATTTAATATCGGTTCCCCTGCGTCAAGCACTGGCTGATACGCTTTCTGCCGGCAACCAAGCGCTATTGCTCATTAATCGACGCGGTTTTGCCAATTTTCTTCTCTGCCGTCGTTGTGGCCATGTTATAAACTGCCACAATTGCGCGGTTAGTCTCACCTGGCATCGGACCGTTGAGCAACTGCGCTGCCATCTCTGTGGCCTTGACATGCAAGTCCCCTCAATGTGTCCCCAATGCGATGCTGCCACGCTCAAGCCGTTTGGCTTCGGTACTCAGAGGGTGGAAGCAGAAGTGCTGCGGCTTTTCCCGAAAGCCCGGGTGAGCCGAATGGACCGGGACACCACCAGAAGCAAACAGGGGTATCGCCAACTGCTGCACGACCTTAGCCGGGGACGCACTGACATTCTTGTGGGCACTCAGATGATCGCCAAGGGGCATGATTTTCCCAAGATCACGTTGGTGGGGGTTGTGAGTGGAGATGTCGCCCTCCAATGGCCAGATTTTCGTGCTGCGGAGAATACCTTTCAAATTTTGACCCAGGTGGCAGGACGGGCTGGCCGGGGAGAGGCGCCGGGAGCAGTGCTGGTCCAAACTTACAATCCGGAACACTATAGTATTCGTTTCGCCAAGGAGCACGACTACCCGGGTTTTTTCGAGGAAGAGATGACTTTTCGCAAGGAACTGGGATATCCGCCTTACCGACGCTTGGTGTTATTTCAGTTGGCAGGCAATGTGGAAAAGAAGACCGAAGAAGTGGCCAAGCGGCTTGCGGTTAGATGTAAGGATCTCTTCCACCAGCGTTCGGACTTATTTGGGGAACTGGAGTTGCTCGGTCCAGTAGCCGCGCCCCTTGCCAGGGTGAAAGGGAAGCACCGCTGGCAACTGTTGCTCAAGTCAATGAGATCAACCCCTCTTCTCGAAGCCAGTCGAGAGATTGTGAATTGGGGTCAAACAGAGCTGAAAGGCTCCGGTGTGAGCTTGACTGCCGATGTGGACCCGGTTTCGCTCATATAGCGAAACTTTCAGCTTCGCAGGCCTGAGGCGCAGGACAGAATCAGATCACTCGCTTCGCGTTATTTCGTTTCGCTGTCATCAGGTCCGCAGGTTGACAGGATGAGTAATCACCTGTGGCAGCAAAGCTATGATTTGGTGATCCGGTTTTCTGACGACATAAAGACCCAATGACAATGAATGACAGCGCAGCGCAATGACACGCCGACCTAGATATACATGACCATCAATATCAGATCGGCATCATTTCCATTCGCATCCTTGACGAAACCTGTCAGGGAGCCTACCTCGTTGAAACCCAGTCTGCTAAATATAGCACGTGTATCCGCTAGAGCCGGTGCAATCTCTGCGGTGAGTTGTTCCAAACCGAAATAGGCCGCTATCTCTATCAATTCTTGGATGAGACGCGTTGCTAACCCTTTTTGACGGAACTCCGGGTCGTTGGTGATGCGAATTTCTCCCTGGTGTTTTGTCCAGCCGATCTGGTTGAAATGTAAGGTGGCATTGGCCACAATGCGCTCGTCATCCAAGGCTAGCATGGGTAGGACAACATCATAGTCAAGCTCGTAGATCCATTTTTCGATGACTTCGGGATCGGTGACGTCATCTTTCAGGCCCATCCGATCCTCAGGGGACATTCTCAAGAAATATTCATGCAGAGCCTGCTGGTCTTCTTTTCTGAGCGGCCTGAGGGTGAGTTGAGTTCCATCTCTTAGAGCAGTTTTTTTCGGGTACTCATGAAGGATCATTTGCCACCGACCTCCCGTTATTGTAATTGCAGTCTGTCGATCATTCCAACAGATCAGTCTGCTTTAACCCACCTGTTATAAATCCTAAATCCCAAGGACGAAGCACCAAACAAATCCAAAAGATGGATGTGTGATCTGAAATGTGAGATATGGGCCCGGACAACCTTGTCTTTTTCGTTACACATCTTACAACCCACATCGCATATCCCACATCCAGAATTTGCATCTTCACCGTATTTCGATCTGAATGGTTCAGATGACATCTCAGTAGTACCACTGTCGATCGACAATGCAAGCGATCCCCATTCCGGCTGCGAGTCCTACTCTTGCATCTCTCTTTTCCATCTCATAGAGAAGAGTAGTGAGTATCCTGGCGCCACTCGAGCCCAAAGGATGACCCAGGGCGATGGCGCCACCATTGACATTGACTGTTTTCGGATCCAGGTTCAATTCTCGCAAAGATACCAGGGACTGGGCGGCAAAGGTTTCGCTGAGTTCCACAAGATCGATTTGTTTGTCCAGCTTATCCCCCACCTTGTGGAGAGCACTTCTCACCGCATAGATCGGGCCGTAGCCCATCAATTCAGGTTCGCACCAGTGATAATCGTACCCGAGGAGCCTGGCCATAGGCTTTATCCCTATCTTGAAAGCCTTCTCGGCGCTCATAATCAGAAGAGCTGCGGCACCGTCGGCGACTCCCGAGCTGTTTCCGGCTGTTATGGTTCCATCCTTGCCAAGGACAGGCTCCAACTGGGCGAACTTCGAAGCGGTGGCGCCGAATCTCGGATTCTCGTCGGTGTCGCAAGTCATTGGCTCTCCCTTGGTCTGGGCGACTTGAACTGACACGATCTCATCATTGAAGCGACCGGAAGTAATTGCAGCTTCCGCCTTCTGGTGGCTTTGTGCGGCAAACTCGTCCTGCTCTTCCCTGCTGATTCCGAACTTTTCTCCAATATTCTCCGAGGCGACATCCGAATCGGTGGCCCCGAAAGAGCACCAGAGCCCATCCCGGATCATTATGTCAATCTCTCCCCCTGGCCCTTTTTCAAAGCTCCCGCCAGTTTGCTGCATCAAAAAAGTTGCCTCGCTCATATTCTCCATGCCTCCGGCGACTATGATGTCCGCGTCTCCGGATTTGATCGTCTGGGCAGCCAGAATGATCGCCTTCATGCCTGCGCCGCAAACTTTGCCTACAGTAAGTGAAGGGCTATATTGGCTTATTCCAGCTTGCACAGCGGCCTGCCCCGCTGGATTCTGGCCCAGCCGCGCCTGCAGCACGTTGCCCATGATCACCTCATCGACCTTGTCCGGTCGAATTCTAGCTCGAGCGAGGACCTCCTTGATTACAATTTCCCCCAGTTCAACAGCTGGCACAGTACTCAACGTGCCCCCCAATTTCCCTATGGGCGTGCGAGCAGCACTCGCTATTACCACCTCTCGCATAGAAACTCCTTCGTCTTCGCTACTCCAGGCTTAACTCCTTAACCAGGATAGCGAGGTCTTGATACTCATCTCCACGGACATCTTTCACAAAATTCTTCAAGGTGGCTACCTGGCTAAAGCCATTCTTTTCAAAGACCCTGATCGCATCGGTCTGGGAAGCAATGACCCTGGCGCAGAGTTTATCCAAGCCTGCTGCGCGGGCAAGCCTTGCGACTTCTTCCACGAGGCGAGACCCCAGGCCGCGCTGCCGGACCTCAGTGGCAATGGTAACCCGGATTTCACCCACGTGCTTTTCCCACCCAAACGTATGCCTGTGTAGAGTGGCGTTTGCGAGTATTCGGCCTTCATGCTCCGCCAGAATCGGCAGAACCTTGTTATAGTTGAGTTCACGACACCACCTCTCGATGAGCCTCCGGTCCGTAGGATCGTCGCGCAGGTATCTCAGATCCTGTTCAGGCAGAGAGGCAAAAAACCTGTAGAGATCTTCGAGGTCGTCGCCCACCATCGGCCTCAAGGTGAAGCTGAAGCCATCCTTTAGTAGGACCTCCTTGGGGTACTCTTTTAGCATATCTCCTCCAGATGTCTGCAATGAGGTACAGGAGCAGAAGGCATTTTGTTTCAAGCTGACTACAAATTGAACTGCAAGAATTTGATAAAAGAGTTAACAGGGTTCAATATGCCTGTCAATTGTAAAAACTGAGACCGCTATCCATGTCAGCATTTATTTAGGATCGAAAACCTGGTCTTCTGGGCCAGGTCAGTCCGCCACCGGCGGATCGGCTCTGCCAGTAACAACTGCGCTGGAATGATGGAATAGTGGAGTATTGGAATAATGGGGTTGGCTGAATCTTATCATTTTTTTCAATCAACGCGCTGAGTCCACGACTGGAAATCAAAATAGTTCGATCCTTTGCCCCCCAATATGATTCGCGCTCACTTCGCTCCGCTCAGTCCCGCAAGCGGGTTCCCAGTTTCCATTTTTCCATCATTCCACTGTTCCATTGGGATTAAACTACACCCCTCCGGGGTGAACTCAGGGCCGGGTCCTCTGGGGTCGGGTTCTTTACATTCCAAAAGATTGCATTAGCCCCACACTTTACGGTATCGCTAAGGCGATTCATTAAACATTCGGGATAATTCATAAAAGAGAACGGCGGCGGCCCGGATGCCGCGGTGGAAGTCTTCAAGGGAGAAACGTTCGTTGGGTGAATGAGCGCCGTCATCTGGGCTGCCCCAGCCCATAAGAAGTATGGTGTCGCACCCGAGCAGTTCTTTAAACAGCCCCACGATGGGTATGGAACCCCCTTCCCGAATGAAAATGGGCGTCTTACCGAAGCCGGATTCTATTGCGTTGGCGGCGGCTTGCATAGCTGGCTGATTCCGATCGATCAACACAGGGTCAGATCCGTGGATTTCTGAGACCTGGACCTTCACGCCAGGGGGTACCATTGAGTGGAGAAAATTCGTGAACAGTTCATTTATCGCACTCGCTCGCTGGTCTGGCACCAATCTCATACTGACCTTGGCTCCGGCTTTGGCAGGGATGATTGTCTTTGCTCCTTCTCCCGAGAATCCTCCCCAAATGCCGTTGATATCCAGTGTGGGGCGAGCGGTTCTGCGTTCCAAAGGCCGGTAGTCTGCTTCCCCAACAAGCTGGTCCACTCCCAAATACTGCTTTAGATCGATCTCATTCAGGGGCAAGTTACCCATCTCCTGCCTCTCGCTGGGTTGCAGGTTTTTTACCTGGTCGTAAAAACCCGGGATGGCGACAGTCCCGTCTTCATTTTTTAGCTGTGCCAGCATTTCGGACAGTACTTGTACGGGGTTGGCAACGAGCCCTCCAAAGCTTCCGGAATGGAGATCGAATCGGGGGCCTTGCACATCCACCTGCAGATAGCAGAGACCTCGCAATCCATAGGTAATGGCCGGGATGTCGGAAGCAAATTGGGAGCCGTCTGAGATGGCGATCGCGTCAGCTTCCAACTGGTCCAGGTGTCCCGTCAAGAAAGGAACGAGACTTGGACTTCCAATTTCTTCTTCGCCTTCGACCAGTACCTTGACGTTTATGGGGAGTGCTTCGTTTACCGCAAGTATCGCTTCGAGGGCTTCCAAGTAGGTGAGACATTGGCCCTTATTATCAGTGGCTCCTCGGGCATAGATATAGCCGTCCCGGATGCTCGGGGAAAACGGAGGGGTAACCCATTCATCCAAAGGATCCGGGGGTTGCACATCGTAATGCCCGTAAATGAGAAGTGTGGGCCGGCCCGGATCAAATAAACGATGAGCAAAGACGATCGGATGACGTTCGGTCTCACAAAGTTCAGTCTGAAAACCCAGTCCATTGAGTTTGTCTAAGACCCAATGTGCAGCTTTGCGTATATCCGAAGCATGCGCAGAATCAGTACTCACACTGGGAATACGCAGAAAGTCGGAAAGCTCTTCCACGTAACGGTGGCGGTTGGCGCTTATCTGTTCAAGAATTCTTTGGGGGAGCATGGACCATCTCCTGGCTAAAGTCTACCCAGTCGCCGAAAAACACGATGCTTGGAACAAAATGAATCCTCATCAAAACCAATTCTATCTGTTCTGACACTTTTTTCCACCACCATTTCATGACAATGGTGTATTCTGCCCTCTTTTGACCTGAGCTGACCCATTGCGGAGTTGAATCGCATGTCAAGATGGACCTGGATCGTCATCCTTTTTAGCCGGGTGGCGCTGAATTTAGCGGTTCGGGTCACCTACCCGTTTCTACCGGCCATAGCCCGCGGCCTGTCCATTTCTTTCCAGCAGGCCGGTTTTCTCGTAGCGGCGCGCCACTGCGTCGGCCTGACCGGTGCGTTCTGGGGCGTTCTCAGCGAGCGCAAGGGTTATGGCTGGGGTATGTTGATCGGGTTGTTTGCCCTTCTGGCGGGGTCCTTGACCATTATGGTTTCAAGGGGTTTTTCGCTGGCCCTTATAGGCTTTGTGCTGATCGGCATATCAAAACCTGTTTACGATCCCAGTGTCCAGGCCTTTGTCAGCAGCCGCGTGCCTTACACAAAGCGAGCGAGGGCTTTGGGCATACTAGAGGCGTCCTGGGCGGGCAGCTGGCTCTTGGGCATACCGCTTAGCGGAATACTCATTGCTCACTTGGGTTGGCACAGTCCATTTGCACTGATCTCTGGCGCAGCCTTGTTGGCAATAATATGTACAATGCGTCTAGAGAATGTTAATCCATCAACTTCAAAATCCCTTGGTAAGCCGAGCCGAAATGTACCCCCCCCCGAAACAACGGTTGCCGTGCAGGTCAAGCCAGTCTTGATTCTCGGGGTTTCACTGTTAACGCTCTTTGCCAATGAGAACATGGTGATAGTCTACGGAGCCTGGCTGGAGACCCAGTTTCATCTCAAGGTACAGGCATTGGGTCTTTCTTCTATTCTGGTGGGAGTGGCTGAGCTGGCAGGGGAACTCACCGTGGTGGCCCTGGTTGATAAGATCGGCAAGAGACGGGCGATCTTGGGGGGCCTGGTGTTGACGGGTCTCAGCTATGTGGCGCTGCCCTTCTGTCAGGGCTCCATATACCTGGCGTTCGCGGGTCTGGTGTGTATGTTTTATGTTTTTGAGTTCACTATTGTCTCCATATTCCCCTACGTCTCAGAATTGGTGCCGTCGGAGCGAGGCAAATGGCTGGCATTTAACTATAGCGCTCTTGTGGTGGGCAGATTGTGCGGGGCGCTCACGGGACCATGGCTCTGGCAAAGGGTTCCGAACATCTACGCTATAGCAATCCTATCGCTGCTCGTGCAAATCACGGCGGTTTTTCTGCTTCTCAGCGCAAAGCGCATTGCGGCCCAGGACTCTGGTAAATAGTGAGAGGTAAACGGTTAAGAGTCAATCGCCGTGGTACTCGCCAAATACTAATCGGAGCGTATAATTGTTTGCACAGAACAACCACAGCCATGTTATGCAAGGATCATGAAGTCTTTTCTAAGGTGACTGGCGGGAGAGGCCTGTGTTCACTTCCGCAGCTGTGGGTGGGGGAGCCCCTGGCCCGGCGAAGCGCAGCGAAGGCGGGAACAGGGAGGGGGTGCCTTCCCCCGCAAGCAGCTGCGCTAGAAGTGACCAGGCCGGGAGCCTCGGAACCGCAGAAAAGAGTTCATGATCCTTAGCTTCCATGAGTGCAATCTATTTTATGATCTCCTTAGTAACTCTGGAAACATGATCCAACAGGAATCCACTTTAATTTGCCATCTACTGGCTTTTTGTCAGTCTCTGCGGCTTGCTGCCTGCCGGGTATTGTCCTTACGCTATGCGCCATGCGCTTTGCGTTTATTGTAGAGTTCCATAATTTCGGTGCGAAGAATGACTGATTCGACATCCGGGCAATGCCTTTCAATGTTTTGCCTGCCCGTCATTTCCTCTCGATCCACCAGGACAACCACCTTGATTACCTCAAGATTCATTTGCTGAACGGCCTCGATGGCCTTGATGGTTGAGCCGCCGGTGGTGATCACATCGTCCACCACCACCACCTTCTCTCCGGCAACCAGTTCCCCCTCTACCTTGGCCGGAATGCCGTGATCTTTTTTTTCTTTCCGAACGATGAACTCTTTAATGGGTTGCCCTTCAAGGTGGGAGATGAGAGAGACCGCGCTGGAGATGGGAACGGAACCGAGTTCCAACCCGCCGATTCCGGCAACCTGAAGATCTCTGACTTTGGCGAAAATGAGTCTGCCGATGAGCTCCTTGCCCTCAGGATCCAGCATGGTCGGTTTACAGTTAAAGTAGAAATGGCTCAACCCACCGGAGACCAACTTGAAGGTGGGCTCGTCTGCATATTGAAAAGACTTCTCCAGAACTATTTCCATCAAGCGTTTTTTCATGCTGTCGGTGAACCGCATCGTCATCCCCCAACTTGCTAACTGATAACCGTCAAGACGTAGGGGCGGGGTTTATCCCCGCCAATGATTTGCAGCTCTTCCCCCTGATTTTTTCGCATACTATCCCGTCTATCGATGGTATGCAACATTTGAAATATTACGCATGAAATCGACATCGATGTATCCGCTGGAGGGAGGGAATTCAACGGTGAACGCTGAGAACTGAGAGCTATTTCAGCTTGACCGCTGAAGCAGGTAGAATGTATAGGCTGGAGGGGTCGAAGAAAATCTTGAGATTTTGTGAGGGCGCAAATGACTGCAAAGGACCGGTTAATATTTCCCCTGGATGTAGCCACCGCTCGAGAGGCTTGCAATCACGTGAAACTGCTGGGTGAGCATGTGGGCGTGTTCAAGGTTGGCTTGGAGCTTTTCGTTTCTGAAGGGCCGCCTGTGGTTGACATTATTGCAGATTTGACTGATGCCGGTATCTTTCTTGATCTGAAGTTTCATGATATCCCGGCAACGGTTCTGCGGGTCATTCGGAGTGGTACTTGCCTGCGCCGAGCTAGTTTTGTGACAGTGCATTGCGATCCTGGTCTCCTGAAAGTCGTGGTGGATGAAGCGCCTGACCACATCAAGGTGCTGGCGGTTACAGTACTGACCAGCCTCGACACAACCGCACTGCTATCACTGGGGATTCGAGGGGAGTTAGCCGGAGATCCTGTAGAGCTTGTCCTTCACAGAGCTGCCATAGCTAGACAGGCAGGCTGTGCAGGCGTGGTCTGCTCCGGTCATGAAGCCGAGGCCGTGAAGAAGAGGTTTGGCGATGACTTAATTGTGGTCACGCCCGGCATTCGCCCTGACTGGAGTGAAGTGGAAAAGGACGATCAGAGGAGAATAGTCACCCCTTATCAGGCGATCAAGAGCGGGGCGGATTACATTGTTGTGGGCCGACCCATAAGTTCAGCTGCGGACTCAGTGCAGGCAGCGGGGAGGGTTGTGGAGGAGATCCAGCGTGGACTCGAAGATCGGAGTATAAGCGGGCAAGAATAGCTTTGTGAGACGATGTGGCATCCGGGACTCTCGATGACGCACAGGTATTACACAGATGACAACGATCCCCTTTTCGAATAATGAACCAGGTTACCACGAGACCTACATGAGGCAAGCCTTAGCGGAGGCAGAAGAGGCTGCTCGCGAGGGAGAGGTTCCGGTGGGGGCGATTTTGGTTGGGCCCGCCGGCGATGTTATTGCTCGAGGTCACAACCGACCCATTGGCCTCAATGATCCCACCGCCCACGCCGAGGTCCTCGTGCTTCGCCGAGCAGGGTCACAGCTGTCGAATTACCGGTTACCCAATCATGTGCTTTACGTCACCTTGGAGCCGTGTCTCATGTGCGTCGGGGCAATAATTCAGGCCCGTCTGGCTGTGGTGGTTTATGGGGCGCCGGATCCCAAAGCGGGAGCAATCGAGTCTATCTATCAAGTAGGCTGCGACGGCCGGCTGAATCACCGGCTCAAGGCCACAGGCGGCGTTCTGGAAGAGGAATGCAGGGCTATACTTCAGGCTTTTTTCAGAGCTAAACGCTAAAGAGGTTTCGATCTCTTAGGAGTTTTGTTACAATTAAAAACATATTTGTTCAGGTGATGTTGCGGAGAGGTACCGAAGTGGTCGTAACGGGGTCGACTCGAAATCGACTTGTCCGGTGAAGAGCCGGGCACGTGGG
>Ga0209536_100009468_pt1 | contig 14477 bp, 12 predicted proteins | sample DeeMarSeWOR28_12_FD_187461 | JGI IMG/M metagenome (GOLD analysis project Ga0209536, IMG submission 187461) | Marine sediment microbial communities from White Oak River estuary, North Carolina - WOR-2-8_12 (SPAdes) (version 2) | ecosystem: Environmental > Aquatic > Marine > Intertidal zone >...
GCAGCTTCGGTAACAAGCTTAAGCTCCGTGAATTTTGGGCGCAAAACCACTCGACCAGTGAGCTGTTACGCACTCTTTAAAGGATGGCTGCTTCTAAGCCAACCTCCTGGCTGTTTAAGTAATCTCACTTCCTTTACCACTTAGCTTGTATTTAGGAACCTTAGCTGGCGGTCTGGGCTGTTTCCCTTTCGACCACGAAGCTCATCCCTCGTAGTCTCACTCCCAAGCATTGACCTTACAGTATTCGGAGTTAGCGAGAATTTGGAATCCCTCTCGGGACCCTAGTCCAAACTGTACTCTACCCCTGCAAGGATAAACTTGAGGCTGGCCCTAAAACCATTTCGAGGAGAACCAGATATTTCCGAGCTCGTTTAGCTTTTCACTGCTATCCACAAGTCATCCGATGATTTTTCAACATCAACCGGTTCGGACCTCCCTTCGATTTTACTCGAAGTTCATCCTGCTCAAGGATAGATCGCTATCGGTTTCGGGTCTACAGCTGCAAACTAAATCGCCCATTTAAGACTCGCTTTCGCTACGCCTCGGGCTCAACACCCTAAGCTTGCATGCAACTGTAAGTCGCTGGCTCATGCTTCAATAGGCATGCCGTCACCAATGCATTCGCATTGGAAATCCAAAAAACCAAATACCAAAATCCAAAAAAATGTAATAATTTATTATAATAAAAACATTAATTTGTCATTTGTAATTTGTCATTTGGCATTTCCAGTGCGAAGCACTGGCTCCGACTGCTTGTAGGCGCACAGTTTTAAGTTCTATTTCACTCCCATTCCTGGGTTCTTTTCACCTTTCCCTCACGGTACTAGTTCACTATCGGTCACTGCAGAGTATTTAGCCTTAGGAGATGGTCCTCCCGGATTCCTACGGAATTCCTCGTGTTCCGCAGTACTTGGGATGCCGCTAGGGCTCATTCATCTTTCGCTTACAGGGCTATCACCTTCTATGGCCAGACTTTCCAGAGTGGTTCAGCTAGATGTTTGAGTCCCACGTTGCGGTCCCGCGACCCTCCCTATCCGAAGATAAGGAGTTTAGGCTGTTTCGGGTTCGCTCGCCACTACTACCGAAATCGTTATTACTTTCTCTTCCTCCGCTTACTTAGATGTTTCAGTTCAGCGGGTTGTCCCCCTCCGACTTTCATCGGAGGATATACTGGCATTCCCCAGTATAGGTTTTCCCATTCGGAGACCCCCGGATCAATACTATTTTGACAGTTCCCCGGGGCATTTCGCGGCCAATCGCGTCCTTCATCGACTTGCAGTGCCAAGGTATCCTCTATGCGCCGCAATAACTTGATCATTTCTTTCCAATTTTATTGGGCAGAAAAATTATTTTTCTGATTTCTTACCTGTTTAAATTTTCAAAGTTCTTCGTTATGCTAGGAGAACGAAAAAAAACGCACATCAACTGTGCGTTTCTGCACTGGATGCGAATAAATCAATATTTTATTTGATATTATTCCCTTTCAAGATGCGGAGTCAATTTTATATGAATCCGGCTCTTTTGTCAAGGGTTTAATTCTATGTTAGTATAGTGTTGCAAAATGCTCAAAAAGACCGACCCCGACATAATCAAAGGATATCTTGAAGATAGCTCAAACCTCTCCGGCGGGCATGCTGAAGGCATCTATATTCCCGAGGGCGAAAAGGACATTCAGGAAATCATCCCCCAGGGAAATCCGCTGACTATTTCGGCTGGGGAAACGGGAACCACGGGCGGCTGCATTCCTTTCGGCGGTTGGGTTCTCACCACTCAAAAACTTAATAAAATAATCGATATTAATCCCAAGGAAAAATTCGCCATTGTGCAGCCCGGAGTTACTCTGGAAGATATCGAAAAGGAAGTTAAGAAAGAAAACCTGCTTTATGCCCCCGATCCGACGGAAAAAACAGCCACCATCGGAGGAAATGTGGCCACAAACGCTTCCGGCGGCCGGGGCTATCGCTTCGGCTCGACCCGAGATCATATTAGAAGGATCCGGGTCGTCCTCCCCTCCGGGATAGGTTTAAACTTAAAAAGAGGATTATTTAACGCGAACCATAAAAATGAATTTGCCCTTCCGCATTTCACCTTCCCCATCCCAAGCTATACCATGCCGCAGGCAAAAAATTCCGCTGGTTTTTATTCAAAGCCCGGCATGGACCTGGTTGACCTTTTTATTGGCTCCGAAGGAACGCTCGGGATCGTCACCGAGATCGAGATCGGATTGGTCCCTGCCCTGCAGGAAACTTTTGACGTTGTAGCATTTTTCCCCAAGGAAGAACTCGCGGTAAACTTCGTCCTCGAAGCCAAGAAAAAGAACGATCCGACAGTCAACTTTTTCGAATACTTTGATGAGAATACTTTGCAGATGTTAAAAACTACTTATACGCATATTCCGGAAGGCGCAAAAGCCGCCGTTTATGTCGAACAGGAAGTAACTTCGGAGAATGAGAAGACCTATCTTGATGATTGGGCTTCCCTTCTAGAAAAGTTCAAGGCCTCGATCGACAACTGCTGGCTGGGCATGGACGCCGCGCAGAAAGAAGAGCTTGCCCAGTTCCGCCATGCCATCCCCGAACATATCAATGAGCTCTTCAAAAAGCATGGGGTCATCAAAATGGCGACAGATATTGCTGTGCCAACGGTCAATTTTAAAGAGATGTATAACTTTTATAATGACGAATTAAGAAACCAGAATGATGAATTAAAAACTAATTCCACAATATTTAATATTAAATTTGGACATATTGGGGAAAATCATTTACATGTAAATCTTCTCCCCAAGACCGAGGAAGAAAAAGCCATTGCCAAAGATATAATAATGAAATACGTGAAGAAAGGGATATCGCTCGGAGGAACGGTTTCTGCGGAACATGGAATTGGAAAAATTAAGCACGCTTATTTAAAAGAAATGTATGGGGCATCGGGCATTAATGAGATGATTAGAATAAAAAAAGAATTCGATCCAGACTTTATTCTAAACCGCGGAAATATTTTTAATACGCCCGGCGCTTGAAGCGCATCGGATTCATCTGCATCATCCCGCCCATATTTAGGGCATGGCTAAACATTACATAATGCATTCGGGTTTGGAGCAGGATATTCCCGAGCACTTCTTGAGCAACTTTGTCTTCCGCATTCTCGATCAGCCGCTCATATTTGGGAATTAAATCTTCTTCAAGCTTCATCGCGTTCTCGTAGGCCTCTCTTAAATTATCTGATTTCTGGACCGGGAGGGCCCGGATATTTGGTTTAACGCCATAGGCATCGAACAATTCTTTTATCCATATAATATGATTTTCTTCCTGAGGGATTACCATACGATAAGGCATATTTGCATTATATTTCTTCCGGTCCGCGTCATACTGTTTTTTCGAGAGCTCTTCGTCGGAGAGAACTTCGGACAGGAGATCCAGCCATTTCTCGTTTTTCGGCCGGTCGATCTGGTCGGGAACGGCTTTATAGTATGGATATCCCCCATCCCAATCCTCCCCGCATAATGGACAACGTTTATTCTCGCCCCAGCGCCACATCATGCCTTGGGCAAAGACGTTAGTAGAAATGAATATTAATAGAAATGCGGCAAAAATTAATCTCATTTTATCCCTCTAAAAGAAAAACTCCCCGAGTAGGACTCGAACCTACAACAGCTTGATTAACAGTCAAGTGCTCTACCATTGAGCTATCGGGGAATGTTCCAACTCTAAGCGATTTTATCAGATAAAAAATCGACGGTCAACAATGCAGATCTAAACAGGATGATTTTACTACCGACCTTTTTTATGGATTTTTTTAAAGTTCTTGACCATCCGGCCAAAGGAGCGGTCCTTTTGCCGTTTTTCCTGGCTGGACATGGCGTAATGATCAGCTTCTTTTTTTAACTTGAGATAATTATCATATTTGTCTTTGCTCAGTTCCCCTGACTCAAGCGCCGCCAAAACAGCGCAACCTGGCTCATGGTCATGAGTACAATCAACAAATTTACAGTGCCTGGCCAATTCTGATATATCACCAAAAACATTGTCAACTGCTTCACCCGCCTCCCCCAGGCCGACTTCCCTTATCCCCGGATTGTCGATGACCATTCCTCCGTTATCCAGGACAAACAATTCACGATGCGTTGTGGCATGCTTGCCCTTTTTGGTCGAGGTACTGATCATTCTGGTCTTAAGCAGCTCTTTTCCTAATAATTTATTGATGATCGAAGATTTGCCTACACCCGAAGACCCTAAAAAACAATACGTTTCTCCCTTTTTTATTTCTTTAGCCAACCTTTTGATCCCCGCATTATCCTCAGCGCTGGTCGTTAATACTTTGATCTTCTGGAATCGGTCTTTTATCTGCGTGATCTTATCATCGAGCTCTGCCCGCGATATTAGATCTATTTTATTCAAAACAATGATCGGCTTAATCTTTCCTTTACTAACGATCGTGAGATATCGTTCAAATCTGTTCAAATTAAAATCACGGTCAACGGCCTGAACAATAAAAGCTACGTCAATATTCGCGGCGATCGGCTGGACTGCCTCCTTGCCGGCTGCTTTTCTCTGCAACAATGTTTTCCGGGGCATAATCGCCTGGATTTGAGCCTGGTCCGGTCCCATTTCAGATATCGCCACCAAATCGCCAACTACCGGATAATCAGATTGATTCTCAGCAGCAAACATCATCTTCCCAGTTACCTCAGCCCAATATTCGTCACTATCGCTTCGGACACGATATTTACCGCGGTATTGCGCCACTACTCTGCCTATTTGTTTGGGGTCTTTCATATCAAATTGAATTATAACAAAATAACTTGCAACCCGACAGGATCCGCTATAAGATATTTCCAGACCATTCAGAGGGTTTTAGCAAGCAATGAACGACGTTGAAAAATATATCAGCAAATTAAAGTCACCGCAGAAAGATATCTGCAAGAAAATGCGGGCATTGATCCTTAAATCCTTCCCAAAATATAAAGAAAAAATGTGGGTCGGTGTCCCCTGGTTTGGAGATAAAAGCTATATTGTTGGGCTAAAAGATCATGTGAACTTTGGAGTCTGTCTTAAAGGTTTAGCCAAAAACGAAAAAGCAATGCTCAGCGGCAGTGGCAAAACAATGGGACACATTAAATTATTTTCCGCTAAAGATATCGACCCGAAAAAAATCGTTAAACTTCTGAAGAAATCAAAAGGTTCGCAAGGATGTAAACCCACTTAAGCGGGCTTATTCTTAAAAATAACCACGCGGCGGGCGAACGGGATCTCAATCCCCTCTTTATCAAAAGCTTCCTGGAGCATCTTGCGGTATTCGCGGGCAACTTCGAGATGCCGGCCGGGCTTCACGCGCGTGGTAGTACGAACCGTGAGCTGAGACTCGCCGAAATCCTCCAGCCCGCGAACTTCGGTCGCATCTAAAACATCCGGATTTATCTCTTTAATTTTCTTGCCGGTCTCCTTGAGAACCTTGTAGACTTTATTAAGGTCCGAATCGTAAGCCACTCCGACTTCAACCACCGCGTGGGTATAACCTTTTGAATAATTGATAATCTTGCTCATTTGCCCGTTGCGCAGGATGTGCAGCTGCCCGTTCGGGTCGCGGATACGGGTGGTCCGGATATCGATCCCCTCCACTTTCCCCCGCGCATCCTCGGATTCAATATAATCCCCGACCAGATAGATATTTTCAAAAAGGATAAAAAATCCGGAAACCAGGTCATTGATCAGCGACTGCGCGCCCAGCCCGACCACGATGCCCACGATCCCCGCTCCCGCCAGGATCGCGGTGGGATTGATATCGAAAGCCCTGAGCATCAAAACAAAAGCGATAAAAAAGATCGCGTATCTAAAAAAACTTTTGGCCAGAGGCAAAAGGGTCATCTGCCGCTGCCGCTCGACTTCGGAGACCTTTTCAGACCCGGCAAAGAACCGATCGAGGGCCAGCTCAGAAATAACCACAAATACCCGCGCCAGGAAGAATATCCCGATGATCTGCACGATCTTGGGCCCGTAGGCCGCCAGCGGAGCAAAGAAATCGAACTGCATAACCACCAGGGTGGCCACAAAGACATAGATGATATATTCCAACGAACGCCGGAAAAGCGGCACCAGCCCGCGCACGTGATGATAAGCGCTCAGGATATTATCAGGGCTCGAATATTTAACGCTCAAGGCATCCAGGCTGTCGACGATCACCGCCACCGACCCCACTGCCAGGGAGCCCAGGGAAATATAAATATAGATCTTAAAAATTACCAGCAGATATTTCGACAAAAAAGAAAGATAAGGCAGCGTCCAGACCGAAAAGACAAAAACCAGCAGCCAGGCGCCATTCGACAAAATACTGCCCAGGGAATGGGAAAATATCTCGATGCTTTCGTCGTTCGCCTTGATCCCCTCCCAGGCCTTGGCCTTTGCCTCGATTGCCTGCAAAATTCTGCGAACGATACGAATGGAAATCGTAGCCAGGACAATGGCCCCGATGATCTTGGCAAACCCCAATCCAAGCTCGATCCAGATATTGGCCGGCACTTGGGAAAGAAGCTCTTGATGATAGGCCAGCAACCCTTCCTGCCGGTGCACGTACAAAAGATATCCGCTAAAGCCTACCCAGGCCAGGGAAAAGATAAAACACAGGAAGACCAGGACCCATTTGATATTCATGCGGATGGTCTCGAATCTGTCTTTTATCTTTTTTATCCCCGGCAGAGTATAAAAAGCTTTAAACCCCAGATAAATAAGAAGGTTAATGAAAATAAAAGAGAGGATCAGCAGAACGATCTCGGCCCCGACCAGTCCCAGGTCCATCAGCAAGGTCTCGCTGTTCAAAAAATCGACCATGATATATAATAATACCATAGCTTCTGTCAATCCCAAAGGGAAACGGCATGAAAATTTTTGAAATACTTGACAACTGGGAAGATTATCTGGACCGGTTCATCCTGCCGCTGATCATCGGGAATATCGTCCTTTCCATCTTCTTTTTCCGGATCTGGGCCTGGCTGGTCGGTTTTATCGTTGCGGTCGGAGTGATCCTGGGCCCCTTTGTCCAGGTCCTGCGCGACGAAAGGAATACGCTGCAAAAGGCCATAAAGAAATTCCCGGTAATTCTCTGGTGCGCGGTGATGTTCGCTTCGGTGGGCACCATCGGAATGCCTTTTGTAGTCAAGTATACCGCACCCGTCATTTGCCCCGTCGGCTACCAGGAAATCGTCCCGCACGTTGCCACCAGCACGCGTCAATCACCCGGCAAGATAGAACAATCAGCCTCAATGCAGCCGGTCTGCGTGGGAGAAGACGGATATTACGTCCCCAACCAGTTCCTGTTTCTGGCCACCATTTTCGGTGTTTTCCTGGCTTTCGCCGCCGTGCTGAACCTGATCGCCATTTTTCTGGATACTCTGGTAGAAAATAATAGTTTGACAAGAAGTATGCGTAATATCCTTATTCCGGCGCTCTTTATTCTCTTCCTGCTATGGGTAAGATTCGACCCCCTCTTCATCCCGGCCATAGCCAAATCCATCAACAAAGTCATTTATCCTCTCAAAGACGTGAATGCAATAAAATTTTAGGCGGACAGAGGTTTTAGGTAATTATTCTCGCAGATCGAAAAATCATTTAGATCTATCATCCGGTGATTCACCCTGCGCCAGAGCATGCGCTTGCCGGTTGAGGATCCACCGTCGAGCATGACATTTATTCCCCAGGTGCCACTATGGTCCTTTGCGGCATGATTATGCCCGTAGAGGACCGCATCGACCTGGTCCCGGACGATATTCCCGAATTCTTTATGGTCCTTCAACTTATGAAAAGGGACCAGGTCGATGGGATGATGATGCAGATAAACAACCTTCTTCTTGTCCCGAAACTCCGGCCGGCGGATCGTCTCGTAGAGCTCCCGCAGCTGGATTTTCCCGATCTCCCCGTCCGCGAAAAAGCGGTCGTACCAGTGGATCTCCTCCACGTTCGAGTCCAACCCGATAAAGACCGCTTCCCCGATCACATCAACCTGCGGGAAACTGATGTCAAAAGCACGCATGAACCGATCGGAAGCGCCCCGCGTATTCACCCAGCCATTGCCGTAATCGTGATTGCCGGGGCAAATAAGGACCCTGAAACCTGCCTGCTTGAGGAGATCGACCGTCGCGCGCGCCTCGCGGATATTCTCTTCGCGGAAAGAATCTTCGACCAGGTCGCCGGTGATAACAATAACAATATTTTCCGCCGGAACGCTTCTGACAATATTCTCCGCCACCGTCCGGAATTTCCGGCCGCAGCGCCGGTAGCCAACATGCGGATCGCTTAAATGGATGACGCGCAGGCTGCTCGGCATGGCTTCAACGGAGGCTCTCGAGGACCTGGCTTATTTTCGGAAAAACAGGGGACATCCCGAAGTCCGCAGGATTGACCGTTCGGTAGATAAAATTCTTCTGCTCCAGGCAATATTTATCCCAGTCCGAGATCTTTTTACCAGTAAGAAAAGCGATCGATTTTATCAATTCCGGAAAAATGCGGACGCTAAAATATCTTTTTGCCCGGTAATGGTCGCAGAGCTCCTGGATCAGCTGGTCAACGCTTATGGCGCGGTTCCCGAGGACAAATTCGCGCTCTTCGGCAGCGTATTCCAGAAGGTGCTCGACGATCAGCGCGATATCCTCGGCGTGGATGAAATGGAAAGTGAAGTCCGCCGACAGGAACCGCAGGAGCCAGAGCCATTTTCGGGAGTTTTTCAACCCTTCCATGGCGTGCGAATACGGGTGCCGGTCGTCCCCGCCCAGGACCCAGGTGGGATAAAGCGAGACCGTCTTATCATAGACCGCCAGCTTGGGAAGCTCCTTGTGGAACAAATATTTCCCCTTGATGTAAGGCGTGCCGACCTCGCCGACACGGTCATTGACCTTGTTATCCACCCCCAGAATGCTCGCGGTTGAAAAATAAATGACCTTCTGGCAGCGCGCCGGATCGAGCTGGTTAAAAAGGTCGATGGAATGTTCAAAATTGTGCGATGTCACGCCCCAGCCTGCCGCGCTGTGAACAAGATAATCCATTTCCTTTAATAACTTCGACTGGTTTTTAATATTCTCCAACCCTTCCCGGATCAGGGTAACATTCGGGAAGAGCGAAGGGTCATAGCGCAATTTCTCGGGATGGCGGACCATCAGGTAAAGATGATAATCCGGGTGCCTGACCAGTTTATCGAACACATAATGGCCGACACACCCGCTCGCGCCGGTGATAAAAATATTCTTTGTCGTATTAGAGGCGGGCAAGATCTTTCTCCAAATATTTGCGCACGTAATCCGCAACCGCGTCTTCCAAAGGAGTGAACTTAATATCCAGGCCGGTCTTCCCCAGCTTGCCCATGTCGGCCTCGGTAAAATACTGATATTTATCCTTAATGCTCTCCGGCATATCAATATATTCAATTTTTGGCGGAACATCGAGCGCCGCAAAAATCGCCTTGGCCAGGTCGTTCCAGGTCCTTGCTTTCCCCGTCCCCAGATTATAGATCCCTTTAACATCTTTGCTCTGGCAAAACCTAAACATGATATCCACCACGTCTTTTACATAAATAAAATCCCTTTTCTGCTCGCCGTCCTTATATTCCGGCTTATATGATTTAAAAAGCCGGATCTTCCCGTCTTTTTTGATCTGGCCATACGCCTTAACTACCAAACTGCTCATTGCTTCTTTATGGTACTCGTTGGGGCCGAAGACATTGAAATATTTCCAGCCCACGACCTTGTCCGTCAGGTCATTAGTTATCAGCCAGAGATCGAATAATTGCTTGGAGCGGCCATAGAGATTGAGCGGCGCCAGCTTGAGCGAAGCCGCGTCCTCGTCCGAATAACCCAGGCTCCCATCGCCGTAGGTCGCCGCCGAGCTCGCATAGTAATACTCGATCCCGTCTTTTAACGCCCATTCGGCCAGGATCTTTGAATATTCATAGTTGTTCTGCTCTAAATAATCGACATTTGTTTCCATGGTCGAGGAACAGGCGCCGATATGGAAGATCGCAGAAACATTTTTCGGCTTCTTTCCCTTTTTGACATCGGAGATAAAAACATCCTTCTCAAGATAATCGGCATATTTCTTGTTGTCCAGGTTCTTCTTTTTTACGTCTGAATCCATATGATCGACCACAAGGATATTCTTTCGGTTCTCCTGATTTAACTTCCAGAGAAAACAGCTTCCGATAAAACCGGCGCCGCCGGTGAGGATTATGAGGCCTTCTTCAGGCTTTTTAGATTTCCGTCTTCCCATGTGAATTTCAGGCGCGATCTCCTTTTGGTCAGCCGTTTGCCGAAAACATAGCCGGCTAATAACGGCAGAGAAACGCTCGGCTCCACCCAGGCCATGGCGTAATTCGCTTTCTTTTCGACCTTTCCCCAGGAGCGCGCCTCGCTCAGGGTCGAGCTTGAAAGGCCGCCATCCTGGGTCACCGCCGTCGTGATCTGGATCGCATAATCATGCCCGCGTTCCTGGCCATAGATGTAACCCATGACAATCGAATCGTTAATATAATTCTTGGGAACTCCGCCGGCCACGTAGATCGCCGCGGTTTTCGGGGAATTTACAACAATTTGGACGATCTCGCAGTTATCCTGGATCGCATCAATGATCACTCCCGGCTTCCCTTCCCTTTGCCTGCGGACCCGATGTTCGGTCAACCCGATCCCGATCGAAGAATCGTTCAATGCCGGGACAAAAACGGGAACCCCATGCTTTTTGCACTGGTAAAGGATCGAATCCTCGTCCTTGATCTTCGACGCCAACGCTTCCATGTAGGCACGGCTGGAATAGGCCCCGGGCCTCATCTTGTCCGCCACTTCGCCGCAGAACTGGTCGGCGTGCCAGACTTTTTCCTCGTCAATATACGTGTCGTAGATCCGGTCAATGCGCAGGTCGCGCAGCGTCGGGTCATCGGCATTCGGCCGGCCGATGAAGTGGCCGTAACCCAGCGCGGCATAAACATCCTGATAAAAGATCGCGCCGGTCGAGACGATCACGTCCACGGCGCCGGAGACCACTAGATCGCGGATCACGCGGCGCAGGCCCGCTGCGATCAACGGCCCCGCCAGGCCCAGAAATACCGTCGGCCGCTCCTTATCCTTTAGCATATTCTTCAAGACCTTGGCGCACTGGCCAATGTTCCGCGCCTGGATCGACATCCCCGCCATAGCCTCTACCAAGTCTGCCACTCTCGTATTTTTGTTTAATTCTAGGTGTTTAACTCTTTGCTTGAGGATCTTATCTTTTTTGCGCTGTTCTTTGGCGTTCAGCTCCACGTATTCATAGCTTCCATAGAGGGCTTCGCGGAGCATTCTCTTCTTGGTTTTGCGCCTTTTTTTGTATCTCATTTGATCCAGAACATGCCGGTCTTGAGGCGGTATTCTTTATATCTGTCTCCAAAACGCTTTTCGAGGATCAATTTCTCTTCGAGATAGGCCTCGAGCCAGACCATGGCCAGAATGAACATCCCGAAATAAAAAGAGTAAACCGCTTCCCAGGCCCACCACCAGCCCACATACAGGAAGATCATTCCGAGATACTGCGGATGGCGGATAAAACGATACGGGCCGGTCTCGATCATTTCTTCCTGCGGTTTAAATTTGAATTTTGACCAGATCAGGAGACCCGCGCCGGCGAGCATGATAAAGACCCCGACCACCCGCCACCAGAAAAAATCGAGCTCAAATAGCGGCTGCCTGAAATAGACCGAGAAGAACGGCAGGAGCATAAAAACCGCCATCCCCGGCATGCGGTACCAAGCACATTTTTTCAAAAAATAAGTCGACCAGATCGACAGAATATTGAGCGCGAATAAAAGCAGGAAAATTATTTGAATCGTCATTTTATCCTTCTCCTTCCTTGCAAAATGATATAATAGTTCTTATAGAGGTAAAAATCAAGTGTCGAAGAAATTTATCGCTGATGCTATGCTCGGAAAGCTCACGGTGCGGCTGCAAATGGATTCTTAAAATAGCTTCCGCCAGATGATATATATCCCGACCGCGATCAGAAGAATGCCGCAGACCGCGTTAAATGCCTTCCCCGCCCGCTCCGTCTTAACAAACTTCGCCGGAAAGATCGGAGCCAGCGCTCCCAAGAGCAGCAGAGGGGAAATCACCGTCCCGATCCCAAAGGCCGCGCCGTAAAGAAATCCCTGGTAAAACTCTTCGGCGATAAACATGATCTCGGTCAGAACCGCCAACAAAGGCAGACACGGGGAAAAACCGATCACGATTCCCAGGAAGACCATGCTCTTATTGCTGTTCTCAAGCGTTTGCTTCTGCAAAAATCTGCAGACCGGGTTCTTTACCCCTTTTCCAAGGATAATCAAGCCCCCAAGGATAATGATAAATATCCCGCCAAGCACCCATAAATACTTTCCCAAAACCTGCCCGTAGAATAGGTTGAAAAGAAAATAACCGACATAGCCCACCACCCCGCCCATCAGGGTGTAAATGGCCATCCGGGTTAAACCAAAAATAAGCGCGGCTTTCAGCCCTTCCTGCCAGTTCCGCTTGGTCCCCGCGATGTAAGGCAGGAGGATCGGCGCGCAGATCACCATGCACGGGCCGGAGCCGACGGCGAACCCCTGCAGCAGGATCGAGATTAATTTGCCATACAACATTCCGCTCTATATAATATCGAATATGCGGATAAACAGCAATCTGCAAAAAGCCGTATTTTTATTTGCCATTGCCCTGATCGGCACGGCGGCCATAACCTCACAGGTCCTGCTCATTCGCGAGATAATCAACCTCTTCGCCGGCAATGAGCTGCTCTACGGCTTGACTATTTTCCTCTGGCTGATCCTGTATGCGGTCGGCAGCGCCGGGGTCGGAAGATTCGCAAAAGTAGTTAAACATAAACTAAACGCTTTTATTCTGGCGCAGGGAGCGATCATGCTCCTCCTGCCCTCTGAAATTCTCTTCGCGCGGTTTACCAAAATATTTTTCAGGATCCCACTGGGCGCCACGGTCGATCTGGCCCATACTATTTTTATCGTAATATTAATCCTCGCTCCGATAACGATATTACTTGGCTTCCAGTTCGCCCTGGCCAGCCTTCTTCTGGCCGAAACCTTTAAAAAAGACTCGTTCCAAGTAAGCCGGGTCTATATCTTCGAAGCGATCGGGGCTATCGCGGGCGGGCTGGCCCTGACCTACTACCTGCTCTACGCCTTCAACGCCTTCCAAATCGCGGCCGTCCTGATCATCTTTATCTCCGCTTCTCTCCTCGCGCTCGGGAAAGTCATGGGGAAGAAGAACACCTTTTCCATCAGCGCCGGGATCCTTGCTTTCGCGATCCTGCTCCTTCTTTCCGCCGGATACTTCGACTTCGCAGCCACTCAGCTCAGCTGGCAAAACTATCATCTTGTTGAGACCGCCGATTCGCCGTATGGAAGGATCGCGGTGACCGAAGACCAGGGCTCATTGAGCTTCTTCGAGAACGGCGGACTCTTTTTCTCCACCGCGGACGAAGTGGGCAAAGAAGAGGTCTCCCACCTCTCCATGCTTTTGCATCCCCGGCCGAAAGACGTCCTGCTGATCGGCGGAGGCGTAAGCGGGACCGCAAATGAGCTTTTAAAATATGATCTAAAGTCGCTGGATTATGTCGAACTGGACCAGAAAATGATCGAACTGGCCGAGAAGCGCATCCGGTTTGACCCGGGCGTAAAAATATTTACCGCCGACGGCATCACTTATCTGCGGGGAACGGACAAGAAATACGATCTGATTATCATAAACCTCCCGAATCCATCGACCACCCTGATCAACCGCTTCTATACTTTAGAATTCTTTGAACTCTGCAAAGCAAGGCTGTTGAAGGGCGGGATCGTGACATTCACCCTTGAGACCTCGGAATCTTTTATCGGCAAAGAGCTTCAGCACCTGAGCCAGAGCATCTATAAAACTTTTGCCCGGGTTTTTGCGCAGACGGCCGTTATCCCCGGCAACAGCAATTATTATTTTGGGTCCGAAAGATGGTTCACCTCCTATCGCTGGCCGCTGCTCGCCCGCTGGAGGCAGAGGAACATTAAAACAAAATACTTTGACTCAACCAATCTCCGCTACATCCTCTGGCCCAACAAGATCAAATATGTGCGCGACACGATCCAATTCAACGAAGCAACGCCCATAAATACGAATCTGCGCCCCGTCTCTTATTATCTGGAGCTCCTGGTCTGGACCAGCTATTTCTATTCGCCGATCAAAAGTTTTTTCTACCGCCTGATGGATATTCCCTTCCCGTTCTTTCTGGGGTTTCTGGTCCTGGCGCTCGCCGCCGCCAAATTTGCGGCGCTCAAAGCCAAACGCATCGTTATGCCGACGGTCATCGCCCTGGCCGCCTTTGCCGGGATGTGCGTGCAGCTGATCATTATCTACACCTTCCAGTCGCTGTACGGTTATATCTATCAGGTGATCGGCCTCCTGACCGCCGCTTTTATGGGGGGATTAACGCTGGGCAGCTTTTCGACCCACGCAA
>Ga0209536_100009469_pt1 | contig 14476 bp, 12 predicted proteins | sample DeeMarSeWOR28_12_FD_187461 | JGI IMG/M metagenome (GOLD analysis project Ga0209536, IMG submission 187461) | Marine sediment microbial communities from White Oak River estuary, North Carolina - WOR-2-8_12 (SPAdes) (version 2) | ecosystem: Environmental > Aquatic > Marine > Intertidal zone >...
AGCCGCAGCCGGTCGTCGCGGCCGTAGCCGAGCGCGTTCAGGCGCTTCAGGGCCCGGATCGAGCGCTCGAACACGCCCGCACCACGCTGCTTGTCCGTGTTCAGCCGGCGGTAGTGCGGCAGGGAGCAGACGATCTCGACCCGGTGCCGCGCCAGGAACTCGGGCAGGTCCTCGTAGCGCGGCGCGAGCAGGATCGTCAGGTTGCAGCGGTCCATGACGTGCCGTCCGAGGCGCCGCGCCTCCTCGACCAGGTAGCGGAACTGGTCGCACATCTCCGGCGCGCCGCCGGTGATGTCGACCGTCGGTATGCTCGTTTCCGCCAGGATCGCAAGGCAACGTTCCACCGTTTCGTGGGCCATCACAGCATCAGTCCTGTCTGGCCCTGCGTCCACGTGGCAATGCCGGCACGTCATGTTGCACAGCTTGCCCACGTTGATCTGGAGGATCTCGATCCCGGTGGTGAAGAGCGGATGCAACTCGGCCTCCGACAGGCACGACTCGAACTCGAGCCGCAGCGGGAACGAATACAGCGTCCTCAGCTGTTCGTCGGTCTCTGCCAACGACGATCGTCGCGAGCGAAGCGTAGTAACCGGTCTCTCCGACATCACATCCCAAGCTCGTCGGCTACGTTCCGCATTTGCACCCCGTGAACGAAGGAGGCACCTCCGCGTATCGCTGCGGCAACGTGCACCGCCTCCGTCATCTGGTCTAGGTCGGCCCCTTTCTCCAGTGAATCGCGGCTATACGCGTCAATGCAGTAAGGACATTGCACCGCATGCGCCACCGCCAGGGCGATCAGGCTCTTCTCTCTGGCCGTCAGGGCGCCGTCCTGAAAGGCCGCATCGTACCAATCAAAGAACTTGCGTCCCAACTCCGACGCGTACTCCGACATTGCCCCGAAGCGCCCTAGATCTTCCGGACGGTAGTAGTGCTTCATTGGGTCCTTCCTTGGGGAACGGTTCATTGGCAGCTGGCCCCCGCACCGGCCCAAAGCTGCGACACATTGGCGAAACCGCAATCCCATGGCCAGGGTTCCGTCGTATAGGATCTTGCCTTGCCGATCGGCCATCCTGTCCCGATTATTGACCAATTCCGGGAAGCGTCAGATCTAGGCAGCTTGGCCCCACTGCGCAGAGGTCTGGTCTATGCTTGTTGCAAGCCCAGCCCCACCGAGAGCCGATTCGAAATCCGTGCGTCCGTTGCAACGCTACTCCACTCACATCAGGTCCAGCCAACGAGTGTCTCATGACTGAAGAGATGCATGTCGATTACTGCATCGCTGGCGGCGGTATCGCGGGTATTCTACTCGCCAGCAAACTGGCCGCCTCCGGCAAGAAGATCGTGATCCTGGAGCACGGCAGGCGGTTCACCGAGGAGGACCGTACGGGGATGCTGCGTCGAGGCGTGGAGGCTCTCAACGACTATGCCGATTACAACGACGATGTCGATGAATCTGCCACTACCCCTCACACATCGGCAACCGCCGATGAACAGGTGATCGAGTGGTCGAACCAGCGCCTTTTCGGCGTCGGAGGAACGGCCCTTCACTTCGAGGGCATCATGGCACGGCCGGTGGAGGATGACCTCCAGGTCAGAACGCTGTATGGCTACGGGCGCGACTGGCCGCTGACGTATGCCGAGCTCGAGCCCTGGCTGCTCGCGGCGGAGCGAGAGATCGGAGTCGCCGGCAGCGCGGATAATCCCTACGCATCGCCGAGGTCCGACTCGTTCCCCATGCCCGCCCACGAATTCTCTTACTTCGATCGTGAAATCATGGGGCCGGCCATGCGGGCACTGGGCATTGTCGGCCACTCGTGCCCGAGAGCAATCGCCTCGGTGCCGTATCGCGGTCGCTCCCAATGCCTGGCCTGTCGAGCCTGCAAATTCTGTCCGTCGGGGGCGCGGTACTCACCGGATCGGGTTCACGTACCGATGCTCGAAGAGCGGCCCAACGTTTCGATCCTCGACAACGTGAGCCTCCGGCGCCTGGAAACGGCGGCGCGTGGGGACCGAATCATCGCTGCCCACGCCATGCGAACAGAGGACGGAGAGCCGCTCGTCATAACGGCCGATTGCTTCGTCCTGGCGATGGGTGGTGTCGAAACGCCGCGCATGCTCATGCTCTCGGCGGACGGCGGGGCCTATCGGGACGGACTTGGAAATGTGGGAGGCCAGCTCGGCCGCGGGTTCAACGATCATCTCAACCCATACGTGACTTTCGACGTCGGTCGGCCCGTGGGAAGCCGGCTAGGCTTCGAGACGATGATCTCCGACCACTTCCGCGCTACAGGGGATCGCCGCGAGACGCCTTCGTTCATCATGTTCACTGCGCCGGCGATGGACTGGTTCCCGATAGGCATCGAGGCGACTTCGTGGTCGATCCAAGACGAAATCCTGTCTCTGGCGGACCTCAGACAGTCCATCCCCCGGTTTGCCACGCTGGCCGCAATGACCGAGGTGGAGGGTCGGGGTGTGCTCGAGCTCGACGACGACGTTACCGATTCGTTCGGATCGCCCGTCGCCAAGGTCACTATGAGGTTGAGCGATTGGGATCGCCGAGCACCCGCCAAGCTGGGCGAACTGGCGCCTCAATTGGCGGAAGCGATGGGCGCGGCGAACGTCTCGGGCGTCTCGGCCGAGTTGTACCCCGGCTACCATCCCTCCGGCGCCACGGCGATGGCACGTTCGCCCGATGGCGGCGTCTGCGACCCGCATCTGAAGGTGTTCGGACTCGACAACCTCTACCTCGTCAGCAACTCCGTCTTCCCGCACATGGGAGCGAACCCGCCGACGCTTACGATCGCAGCTCTGGCTCTACGGCTCGCGGCACACCTGGAAGGGAAGTCTGCGCTATGAACGGTAGCGATCTGGATCGCCGTGAGTTCTTGCGCGTCATGATGGCGCTGTCGGCCGGGCTCGCCGTGGGCTGCGGCACGGACGAACGTCGGTCGAGCGAGGAGTCTCAGCTCAGCCCCGATGAGGAATCGCTGAGGAAGCTCGTGCTAGCCTTGGGCCCCTGGACTGAAAGCGAAAGCGAGAAGGCCGAGAACTTCGCGGATCGCTTCGTCACCTATGCGGGTGGCTTCTACCTGCCCGATTCGGCTGGCGCGATCCGAAGCTTGGCCGGTCGTCTTCCGCCCGGAGCTATGGCTCTGGCAGAGATCGATCTCGGAGACATGTCGGTTGAGGAGCGGGAGGTGTTGACCCAGTTGACGCAGATGCTCTATAGCTTCATCGAAGTGAGATTCTACATTGCCAAAGAGCCGCCATGGGGGCGATGCTTGGGCGAGAGGACGCGATACATCCAGGCACCCGCGTAGAAGAAAGCCGCCCGCAGTTTTCACCACCGCCAACGACAGGCATGCTTGCTGCCCGCCGTGCAGGCGGTTAGCATCTCGTGACAGCCCCACCGTTTGTCCTTCGGTCGATCCATTATCGCCATGTCCCGTGCCGAAGCTACCTCCCGGTAGCCGTACAAGGGTGAATCATGGATAAGGGCATCAGCTCTCTTTGGAAGAATGAAGATTGGTGGGCAGTGTGGTTCGGATTCCTGCTGATCATTGCCAGCCTCACACGACTCGTCACACAGGTACCCAGTGTCGGCAGGTGGACGGACAACCCGCTGGCGGCCTTCGGGACGGGCCCGGGTAACGGAACCATCGTATTGTCGCTAGTGGTCTTGATGCTGAGTCTGGGCGTGCTGACGACTGTAAGCGTCACCATCACGAAGGCCGAAAGGCCGGGGCGTTACGCGGTGGGCTTCGCCGGTGTTTTCCTCCTCGCCTGTTTGGCGTACTGGATAGCGAATCAGACGAACATCAGGTACTGGGGGCTCAGCTATGCGCTGTGGGCTCTGCTGGTCGGTCTGCTCATCTCGAATACGATCGGTGCACCGAAGTGGCTTCTCTCTGGAGCCAAGACCGAGCTGTTCATAAAGACCGGTTTGGTGCTGTTGGGCGCTGAAATTCTGTTCAAGAAGATCATCTCGATGGGCGTGCCGGGCTTGATGGTCGCCTGGATAGTCACTCCAACCGTGGTGATCTTCATGTTCGTCTTCGCCAATCGCGTCCTGAAGATGAAGAACAAGAAGCTGGCCATGATCGTCGCCTGCGCCACCAGCGTCTGCGGTGTCTCTGCCGCGATCGCGGCGGCTGCCGCCTGCCGTGCCAAGAAAGAGGACTTGACCCTGGCGGTGGGGATGACCCTGATCTTCACCGTGCTGATGATGTTCTTCATGCCCCTCGGTATTCAGTGGATCGGAATGAACGACGTGCTCGGCGCCGCCTGGATGGGCGGCACGATCGACTCGACCGGAGCGGTTGTGGCCGCGGGTTCGATGCTGGGACCGGTGGCGGAAAAGGTCGCCGCCGTGGTCAAGATGATTCAGAACGTGCTGATCGGCGTGTTGGCGTTCGCCATCGCGCTGTATTGGGTGACACGCGTCGACCGACAGCCGGGACAGAAGGCCGATGCGAGGGAGATCTGGTACCGGTTTCCGAAGTTCGTCATCGGTTTCGTGGCTGCTTCGCTCCTCTTCTCGTTTGTCGTGGTGCCGTTGACCCAGGGTGATTTCACGCTGGTCGAGGCGACATACATCAACCCGGTAACCAGAGTACTGCGCGGCTGGTTCTTCTGTTTGGCCTTCGTCGCTATCGGGCTGGAGTCGAACTTCCGTGACCTCGCCGGGAGCATGGAGGGTGGCAAGCCACTGACACTGTATGTCGTGGGGCAGTCGTTCAACCTGGTCCTAACGCTGCTCGTCGCCTGGCTGGTATTTCTCGTGCTGTTCCCCAACGCGGTTCAGTGACGTGCGCTGGATCCGCTTTCTTATCGGGGTATCGGCACTGTCGTCGCTTGTCGCCTTCTTCGCGTCCGGCTACTCACCCCCGGGCGCTCTGGGAGAGGTGCTCCGCCACAACCAGCAGTACGATATTGACGCGTCGCCGCTCTTCTATTCTGAGGTCGAGAACATGCAGGAGTTAGAGGAGGACCTCCGCGAACTGATGGCTGAGGCTTCTGCCGAGCACACCTGCATGTCCACCACCAACCACAGTACGATTCCGATCGCTTGCACAAGTAGAGACTGACGCACATAGTCTTGATCTCTTGCGGGTCGGTCGCGCGCCGACCGGCCGACGGCTGCAGCTTGGAAGCTTGCGGCCGACGTCGCAGCAAAGGATCTTGTTGTGCCGACACAGTTCGAGCCTTGGAGAACTCGCGGATGCCGTCTCTACTACAGCGTCTAAAGGAACGCAAGCTTGTGCAGTGGGCGCTGGCGTACCTGGCGGGCGTTTGGGCCGTCATGGAGGCGTCCGCTTACGTCGGCGAACAATTCCACTGGCCGGATGTGATAGGGCAGGTTATCACCGTTGTGGCCATGGTAGGCTTCTTCGTCACCCTGGTTCTCGCGTGGTACCACGGTGAGAAGGGCCGCCAGCGCGTCAGCGGCCCCGAGTTGCTGATGGTCGCGGCTCTGTTGGTGATAGCGGCTGCTGCGTTGTCCGTGATCACCTCTTCCGACGAGACCCATACGGCCTCCGAGCCTCTCGAGGGCTTCGAGGGGGACGACAGGCCGGCGATCGCTGTCTTCCCCTGCGAGAACTTCAGCCCTGATCCAGCGGATGCCTATTTTGCCAATGGTATGCATGACGAAATCCTCGTCAGGCTTTCGAAGATCTCGGGGCTGAGCACCATCGGGCGCGAGTCGGTGGAGTGGTATCGTGATAATCCTCGTCCGATGCGAGAGATGGTGCGGGAGCTTGGCGTCGGGTTCGTGGGAGAGTGCAGTGTCCGGAAGGACGAAAGCCAGAGCCAGATCCGAGTCACCTTCCAGTTGATCGATGGGAACACTGGAAGCCAGATCTGGGCCGAGAACTACGATCGCAGCTTGACCGTTTCCAGCATATTCGGTATCCACAGCGATGTGGCACAGCAAGTTGCGCGTGCCGTCGGCGCAGTGTTGACGCCCGAAGAGCAAGCCCGGATCGAAGGTGAGTCAACAGAGAGCTTGGAGGCCTACACGGCAAACTCTTACGGACGGATCTGGTTGGCGCGGAGAGGAACTCAGGGAAGCGTGGCCCTGGAGAAAGCCATCAGTCACTTCGAGGAAGCGCTGCAGCACGATAGTGCGTTCGCTCCAGCATATGCGGGCCTGGCATCGGCATATATCGTCGCGCCCTACTACGGCGAGTTCGTTCCGAACGATTTCGCGCTCCGCCGGGCAAAGTCGGCGGTCGAGGCGGCGCTTCGCCTGGATAGCGAGCTTCCCGAGGCGCACGCTGTTCTGGCGTTCATAAAGATGGCTTTCGAGTGGGACTGGGAAGGAGCGGAGCGGGAGTTTCGCCGCGCCATCGATCTCGACCCCGGCTTCGCCACCGCCTATCAGTGGTACGGCTTCTACCTTGTCACGATGCGCCGCTTCGACGAAGCCCTGGCGGCGATGCGGAGAGCCCTCCAGCTCGATCCGCTGTCACCCATCATCAACGAAGATCTCGGCGATGTGGCCTACTACGCACGCCGTTTCGACGATGCGATTGAGCAGTTCCAAAGAACACTCGCTCTGTTTCCCAATCGACAGTCTACCCACATCATGATGGGCCTGGCCAACCTGCAGCTTAACCGGCACGACGAGGCACTGGGCCAGTTGCAGCTTGGGATTGGTGATCCGAGCGATGCTCCTCAGTTGCCAGGCTCCGCGGCAATCTCATCGGTCTACTCGGCGATGGGAGACTCAACTACCGCGAGGGAAATTGTCGCAAGGTCCGACGCGTGGTCGCTTCAGACTCGACTCTATGCCTACCCGGGAACAAGAGACCTCGATCGTGCCTTCGCGGTTATCGACTCGGCCGTCGAGCAACGTGCACCCTGGGTCTGGCTAGCGACTGTGGATCCGCTTTACGATTTCCTTCGATCCGATCCCCGCTACACCGACCTACTGCGGAGGATGGGCCTCGATCACTGAATAACTGCGCTACCTTGGCAGTCGTTGCCGTGCGCCCTCCGAGTTAACATCTTGTAACAGCCCCAAGACATCTCACCTTCTGAGCGGTTAGCCTGCCATCGTCCCGGACGAAGCGCGGCGCGCGGTCCCCTGTAAGGAGTTACACCCATGGATACGCAGAAACGTGATCTTCAGCGTGTTGGTGTTCTTTTAGTCTTCTGTTCTTTGCTGGCTCTCTATGGGTGCGGTGACGATGCAACGGGCTCGGACGATGGTCAGACCGGTACCACTTTCCAGGGAACGGTCACCGTCTTCGACGCCCCGGGAAGCACGGTTGGGCCCGCCCAGGTGGGATCAGTCGTGGTGCCTGGTGTTAACGTCAGCATCGGCGGCAAGGACACCGTAACCGACGCGAACGGAGACTTCGTCATCCGCGACTTCCCGATCAGCGGCAGTATGATCGCCAGCTTCGCGTTGGGCTCTGCGGTCGGCAACTACACCGTGATCGGGTTCGTCAACGGTGCGACCGTAACGCTCGATCAGGTCCAGTACAGCAACGGCCAGGTGTCCACGGCGCATACAGGAACCTGGGTGGGTACCGGCGGCTCCACCGATCCCGGTAGTCAGGGTCAGATCGCCCTCACCATGATCCTCGAAGCCAACGGCAATGCTCTGACCGGCACCGCCAGCATTGCGAGCTCCGATACCACCCAGTGGTCCATCAACGGTTACGAAACGGGCACGACCGTGGACGGTTCCATGTCGGTCGAGAGCACGAACAGTCCCTGCGCTTCCGGAGGGACGTTCACCGGCACATTCACGGCGGACACGCTGAGCGGGAGCTTCATCGAGGTCAACCCGCCCGCCGGCTGCGGCCCACCGGAGAGCGGCATCTTCCGGGTGGTGAAGCAGTAGTCGGCAACGCCGGCAGGTTTCGGCCCGAAGTTGCACTGTCGGGCTGTTCCACCCAAATTGTACAGATAATCGTTAGCCCCAACGGTTCATAGAAACAGCTAGGACTCGTGCGACGCAAGAAGCTCTGCTTTACAGAAGCCGATGGCTCGGCCTCGGCTACCGCACTCGTTTTCATGCCTTCCGTCCTCGCCCGCTCTGTGACTTTGGGGCCTGACATCCGCCTAGCCCACGGAGACCACCGATGAAACGACGCACTTTTGTCCGATCGACGCTTGCGGCCGCAGCAGCCATGTCCGTCCCCGGCAGGCGATCGCTGGCCACCATTTACCAGGATGCCCCACAGGACCCCCCCGACGTGAGCAGCATCACCGGCGCCGGGAGAGAGGTCACGCTGAGCGGCAAAGCCATAGCCGAGTTGAAGGGACAATTGCGTGGGCGCTTGCTGCTGGCGAGTGACGAGGGCTACGACCGAGCTCGTCAAGTTCTCAATCCGGGCATCGACAAGCACCCGGCGCTCATCGTTCAGGTGACCGGCACCGCGGACGTGCGGACTGCGGTGGACTTCGCACGGGACAACGACAACCTGCTGCTGGCGGTCAAATGCGGGGGTCACAGCTTCTCTGGGAAGTCCACCTGCGACGGTGGCATGATGATCGACCTGTCCCCCTTCCGTGACGTTCGAGTCGATCCGAATGCGCGCAGGGCTTGGGTGACGGGTGGCAGCTTGTTGGGACAGCTGGATCACGAGTCCATGGCTCACGACTTGGTCGCGCCGATGGGGACCGTATCGCACACGGGAGTCGGTGGCCTGGTCACCGGCGGCGGCTTCGGCCGAGTGGCGCGTCGGTTCGGTATGTCCATAGACAATCTCGTCGCGGTAGATGTCGTGACTGCGGACGGCCAGTTCCGTCACGCCAACAAGGACGAGAACCCGGACCTGTTCTGGGGCGTCCGTGGCGGCGGCGGCAACTTCGGCGTCGTGACTTCCTTCGAGTTCCAACTGCATCCCATGCAGCGTCAGGTCGTCGGCGGCAGGATCATGTGGCCGATTGCCCAAGCGCGAGAGGTAATGAGCATGTACGCCGAGTACCTGCCGCAGGCGCCGGATGAGCTGGACCTGATCTTCTTCATGGCGGAGCCACCGGCGGGGCAGGAGGGCGTCGTCGGCCTCGCCGTCTGCTACTCTGGGCCCGAGAGCCAGGCGGAGCGCGCCCTCGCGCCAATTCGCAAGTTGGGCACGCCGATGGTCGACAGCATCGGGGCTGTGGACTACGTAGCGTTACAACGCTCCGGCGACTACGACGATGTGCGGACCCACGCAACGTATCTGAAGGGCGGATTCATCCCCGACTTGCCGCCGGAGTTGGTCTCGGCAGTCGTCGACGGTTGGCAAGGAGACGCACGACGCTCCACCACCGTCTTCATCCAGCCTAGCGGAGGCGTGATCGCGCGCGTGGCAAATGACGCCACGGCGTTCGCTCACCGCGATGCGCTGGGTAACTTGGGGGCCTCGGTGGATTGGGCCGTCGGCGAGGACCCGACAGAGCACATAGGGTGGCTGAAGGGGTACTGGACGGGCATCGAGCGCTTCACCCAGGGCTTCTATGCGAACGACCTGGAATTCGACGTGACGGCCGCAAAGATCAACGCCAACTACCGGGGCAACTACGATCGGTTGGTGCAGATCAAGAACGAGTACGACCCGGAGAATCTGTTCAGGTTGAACCCGAACGTGGAACCGTCAGTGTAACTCAAAGCGTCTCAGTTCTTCCCGCAACCTGACAGGCCCGGCGAACCAAACGGTCGCCGGGCCTCGCTGCTTGGCTATCGTGATTGCCCCTTCAACCGGACGTAGCGTGCAACACGCTTGCAGTAACGCTCGTATTCCTCACCGAAAACGTCGCGCAGGTGATCTTCCTCGCTGAGGATCATCAGGTGCAGTAGCACGGCCACCAGGACCAGCACTCCGGCGTTCCGCCAGGTCGGCCAGAGGATCAGATACCCTAAGATTGCGACAAAGAACGCCACCGCCTGCGGGTTGCGCGAGAACCGATACAGCCCGGTCTGCCGCAGCGCGTTGACCTTCAGCCCGTGCGAGCGGCCGAGCCCTAGCCGCAAGATCCCCGTCAGCGTGAGAATCCACCCGCCGACGAACAGCACCCAGCCGACGATCTCCTGCGTGGCACCAACATGGACGGCTGGCCAGTCAGGCGGCCGGTTCAGATAACCGAAAATGACCCAGGCGCAGATGGCCACGTACTCGAGGAAGGTGGAGAGCACAGTCAGACGGCCAGATCTCAGGTAGTCGCGTCGCACGGCCACCCGGAAGACGACGAACGTCACAACGAGCACGAAAATGGCGGCGCCAATATAGACGGGCACAGTCATGGCTATACTCCGGTGCTGCGTCGCGGGGGCCTACCCCTCTCGCTGCGTTTCCTGCACCTCGGCGCGGATCTGTTCCACTGAGAAGGAGAAGTGCATCTGCGTGATCAGCCAGCGGCCGTCTCGCTTCTCCAGCACCCCGGTCCAGCGAACGTTCTCCCAGCCCACCGGCTCGCCTTCCCACTCTGCGAAATCATCCAGCAGTGCCGAGTACCATGCGACAGTCCCCGAGCGGGACAGATTGATTCGCAGGTCCTTCACTTCGAATCGCGTCGCCGTGAAGGCGGGATTCAGCCAGACTTCCGTAAGCAGCTCGAATTCGTGCCAGCCGACTACGGTGCTAGCGGAGTCCGGGTGGAAGATGAAGAAAGCGGAATCCTGAGCCAGGCTGCTGTAGAGCAGGGTGAGGTCTTTGGTGAGCGCCCAGCCGATCGAGTTGTTGACGACTTGCCCGATCGCGGCCCGGTCGTCATCCTCCGGGTCGTGCGCTGCGCAGCTCATCGTCAGGGTGAGTGTTGCCATGAAGAAGAGCGATGTAGATCGGTGCCAGTACCGCATAGGCCCTCCCCGCAGAAAGTGGCCGCTCGCACGTGGTTTGGGTCGGTTGGCTTCCAGCTACACTACGAATGGTCTGGCAGTTGTGATTCGCGACGCTACTTCCACTTAGTATCGATGTCGTGGACGGCCCGGGTCGCTGCCTCTATGTGGTCCTCGGTATTGAACGGTCCCACCGAAAAACGCACCGTGCCCCGCGGTGTCGTGCCGTGATGCTCGTGAATAAGAGGGGCGCAGTGGAGACCGGTCCGCGTCAGGATGCCGAAATCTACGTCTAGGATGGTCCCGATGTCTGAAGCGTCGTAGCCCGCCAACGTCACCGACATGGTTGCGACGCGTCGGTCCAGCCTCGTCGTCCCATACATGGTCACGCCTTCGATTTGCGAGAAGCCTTCCTGTAGCATGCCCAGAAGTTTGATCTCGCGGGCGTGGATACAGTCGAGCCCAGTCTCCTCGATCCAGTCGAGCCCCGCCGAGAGACCGGCGATGCCAGCCAGGTTCAGCGTGCCTGCTTCCAGCCGATACGGATACTCTTCGAGGTGGTAGGGGTAGGCGCTGCGCACTCCGGTGCCACCGTAAAGGCTGCTTCTGATCTCGGCATCGTCCGCCACGCAGATTCCGCCTGTACCGGTCGGTGCGAGTAAGCCCTTGTGGCCGGTGAAGGATAGAAAGGAGATGTTACATTCGCTCATATCAATGGGGAGTACGCCGGCCGTCTGCGCTGCGTCCACTGCGAGCGGGACGCCCTCTTCCTTGCACACGGCTCCGATCGCCTTTAGGTCCTGAACCACGCCGGTTACGTTCGAGCCGTGATTGACGATTACGATGGTCGTATTCTTCTTGATCGCATTGCGGATGTCCTCGGGATCGAGGTAACCCTCGTCGTCGGGGGCGACGAAGGTAGCCTCCGCTCCTTCCTTCACCTTGTGGTTGACCGGCCGAATGACCGAATTGTGCTCGAGCATTGTCGTCACGACGTGATCGCCCGGGCCTAGGGTGCCGTTGATGATGAGGTTGAGGCTCATCGTGGCGTTCATGGTGAAAACCAGACGATTCGGATCCTTCTCCACGCCGGCCTGCACCAGACTCTCGTTGAAGAACGCCGACAGCCTTCGCCGAGTGCCGTGGATCATCTCCTCGGCGCTCAGGGCCAGGTCGCAGCCCGTCCGCCCCGGATTGACCCCCGTTTTGCTGTAAAAGTCCCGAACCGTGTCATGTACAATATCCGGCTTGGGAAAGCTCGTAGCGGCGTTATCAAGGTAGATGTGGGCTTCCATTCAAGGCTCCAAGACAATAGGACGGTTGGGGGCCTTGTGGGTCTGTATACTAGGGTACATCAAGCGCAAAAACCACACCCCTCTTCTGATATCGTTCTCCTACTCGTGCTCGTACTCGTTATCGTACTCTCAACCACCCCGAGTCCGGCCCTAGAACGACCATGAAGAAACAGCCACAAGTATATACATAACAAAAGCATAGGGGCCTCCATCTCGAAGTTGGGTTTGACCTCGACCGTCGTCCCTATTAGCGTTGATACTCCTCCCTCGCTGCTTCCCCTCGGACCGATCCTCCCCCAACACCCATTATGCGACCTCGACACACCTGGCTCATGCTCACCGCCCTCCTCCTCCTCCTCCTCGGTTGCGTTCCCGCCGATCGAGAACGTACGACCGAGACCAAGGCGTCGCCGCCCGAGACCATCGCGTGGGACATACCCATCGAGGTCAACGCCGCGGTGGCAAGATGGCTGGGCCATTACCAGAACGACGGTCGCAAGAGTTTCCAGATCAGCCTCTCACGCGCCGGTCGCTACGAACGGCTGATGCGCGAGACGTTCCGCGAAGCCGGATTGCCCGAGGATCTGGTCTACATGCCGTTGATCGAGAGCGGCTTCATGGCCACGGCTTACAGCCGGGCGCGCGCCATGGGACTGTGGCAGTTCGTGCCCAGCACGGCACGGATCTACAAGCTCGAGATGTCCTATTGGGTCGACGAGCGTCTCGACCCCATCGCAGCCACTGTCGCCGCGGCCGACTACCTGGGAGACCTACAGCGCGAGTTCGGCGACTGGTACCTGACGCTGGCCGCCTACAACGCCGGGCCGGGGCGCGTGCACAGGGCGATCCGGCAGGCTGGGAGCCGGGATTACTGGGAACTCTCACGCCGTCGCGCGCTTACTCGCGAAACCCGGGACTACGTCCCTAAGCTCATCGCCGCCGCGCTGATCGCCAAACAGCCGGAGCGATACGGAGTCCGCAAGCGCGGTCAGCCCATCGCGACCTTCGACATCGCCTACGTTCCGGATGCCACCAGCCTCGACGTCGTGGCCGAGGCCGCTGGCGTTCCCATCGAGGAGATCCTGGCGCTCAATCTCCACTTGATCCGCGGCGTGACACCTCCCGGTCTGCGCTACCCGGTTCGCCTGCCCGCAGGAACGCCACGCATCTTCGCCGAGAACTACGCCCAGGTGTCTCCGTCCGAGCGGGTGCGTTCGGTCATTCATTTCGTGCGGCGCGGGGAGACTCTGGACAAGATCGCCAGGCGGTATGGAACCAGGACTTCGGCCATCCGTGCGGCCAATGACGACCTGGATCCCAAACGGCTACTTGCCGGCCAGCGGATCATTATCCCCAGCGCTCGGAATGTGCCCGGGCTCGCTGACTGAGAGTGCGTGTCCCTCAGAGTCAGTGCATCCCGTGATCACACCCGAACAGATAATGACAAATCGGCAGCGTGTCGTGGAAGGTGCACGTGGCTAGGAAGAATTCGGGGCACGACCCGATGCGGGCGCCGGCCTCCACCAGAGACTAGCCATCCGGTTGCGACTCGAAGAAACGACCCTTGGCCCAGAGCGCCACTTGCACGAGGCCGATCATTACCGGCACCTCCACCAGCGGTCCGATCACCGTCGCGAAGGCGGGCTGCGACGCGATGCCGAACACCGCGATCGCCACGGCGATGGCGAGCTCGAAATCGTTGCTCGCTGCCGTAAGCGCCACGGTCGTCGTCTCCGGATAGTCGCCACGTAACAACCGCGCCCCGAAGAACGTGATCACGAACATCGCAACGAAGTACACGGTGAGCGGTATCGCTATCCGCACCACGTCATACGGCAATTGCACAATCAACTCGCCCTTCAGGGAGAACATCACCACGACCGTGAAGAGCAACGCCGCCAGCGTGATCGGACTGATCCGCGGAATGAAGATCCGCTCGTACCACTCCCGGCCCTTGAGCCGTAGCAGGGTGAAGCGAGTGATGAGGCCGGCCAGGAACGGTATCCCCAGGTAGATGAAGACGGTTCGTGCGATCTCACCCACACTGACGTGCATCTCGGCACCCTGGAAACCGAAGAGCGGAGGCAACACTGTGATGAAGATCCAAGCGTAGAGCCCGTAGAAGAGCACCTGGAATACGGCATTCGCCGCGACCAGTCCAGCTGCCAGATCGTGATCGCCTTCTGCCAGATCGTTCCACACCAGCACCATCGCGATGCAGCGGGCGAGGCCCACGAGGATCAGTCCCACGGCATACCCGGGCAGATCCGGCAACAGCAGTACAGCTAGAATGAACATCAGCGCTGGCCCGACCACCCAGTTCTGGAAGAGCGAAAGAGCCAGAATGCGCTTGTGGCGCAGTACGACCCAGAACTTCTCGTAGCGCACCTTCGCCAGAGGCGGG
>Ga0209536_100009470_pt1 | contig 14476 bp, 12 predicted proteins | sample DeeMarSeWOR28_12_FD_187461 | JGI IMG/M metagenome (GOLD analysis project Ga0209536, IMG submission 187461) | Marine sediment microbial communities from White Oak River estuary, North Carolina - WOR-2-8_12 (SPAdes) (version 2) | ecosystem: Environmental > Aquatic > Marine > Intertidal zone >...
CAACAGCGGTATGAATTTTCGTGACGCCTGCCAGGCTGCCCTGGTAGAACCGCTCACCGATGATGACGAAACACTGAAAGCATTGCTTGAGGTAGTCGATGTCACACTTGGATGAACAACAAGACGATGAGCAACAGGTTGAAGGCCAGAGTCTGGCTGTACTTGCGGAATCCCTCTACGTTGCCAACCTGCTGATACTGCCGTTTCTGGCATTCATCGTTCTTGGATTCATATTCATGAAAAAGCATGCCAGTGCGCCACCACTGGCACGGTCACATCTCGAACAAACCATATCTGCAAGCATCGGCATTGCGATCCTGTTTATTGCGTGCGCCGGCATCATTCTGCTGCTGAAAATCTGGGGCCTGGAAGACGCAGGTCTATGGATCATCGTTGTGACTGTGTTTACGATAATACATGCCACTATGGTCCTTTTTGGAGTGCTCGGACTGGCCAAGGCAATGGCAGGAAAATGCTGGCGCTACCCGGCGTTTGGCAGAGCACTGCCGCCGGGTTGCAATCAGTGAGCGAATCGATGTTCAGATCATTATGCTAGCAACTTCCATACAACGTTGGCGCTCCCTGACCCAGATCGGTTTTTTCACCCTGTTCGTACTTGCTCCACCGCTGGATATATTCCGTTACGACCTTACCCTGGGTAACTTTATTCTTTTCGGTCATGACTGGACGTTAAACATTGATGCACTGCAACATGGGCATGCGAGTTCGGCGGATGCGGCGATCAATGTACTAATGTTGGGCCTGATACCCATACTAATCGTTGTTGTCGGTTTTCTGTTTGTCGCATGGCGTTGGGGGCGCATTTACTGCGGCTGGTTCTGCCCGCATTTTTCCGTGGTTGAATTGATAAACAAGCTGATGATTCACGCCTTCGGCAAGCCCGGTATCTGGGAAAAAGAACGCCTTCCGCAAAAACAGCCGGATGGTCGCGTTCGGAAAACCAGCTACTGGTACTGGCTGCCTACATTGATTGCTGTAGTGACGTTTGCAATTATCTGGTCAGTCAGTCTGTTGACCTACTTGCTGCCGCCATTTGAGATCTACCATAACATCCTGCACGGAGAACTGACGCGCAACCAGAGTATCTTCCTGATCGCCGCTACGTCAGCTTTCTGTATCGAATTTCTGCTGGCACGCCACCTGTTCTGCCGATTTGGCTGCGCTGTCGGTTTATTCCAGAGCCTGGCATGGATGGCTAATCGTCGGGCCATGGTAATCTCGTTCAACACGGCTAAGGCACGCGCCTGTAAAAGCTGCAACAACGCCTGTGACAATGCCTGCCCCATGCGTCTGCAACCGCGTACGATAAAACGCAAGATGTTCACCTGTACCGAATGCGGGGAATGCATCTCCGCCTGCACCCAGGTGCAGGGCGGTGATCCGGAACAAAGCCTGCTGCACTGGGTTGAGGGTGACGAGGCGGAGAAATTATCGGAACCGCCGATGGGCGTTCCCGAACCAGCCAGGCTACCGAAAACTGCTGAACACTGACTGGAAAAACTGCAATGGAAGAATGGGTCGGCGAACTCTGGCATAAAACGATCACGCGAATGGCTGACAAGCGCCATCCCCAGGCGGCTGTCACGCTTGCAGAATTGCACAACACACTGGGTATTTTCTTCAGAGCTCTGGGCGGAGACAGTGGACTGCAAATCGAGGCGGCGGATGCTACAGCAAATCCGGCACAAAGAAGCTGGGCGCAAAGACTCGCCGGTACAGACACGAAAATACATCTCGCATGGCGTGATGAACGCTCTCTGCGATTACCCCCCAGTATCGCCTGGTTTGACAGCACCGGACTGAACACAGACCTGTATTTCTGGCTGGCCGCACTGGGAACCTGCGCCGATGACCACATTGATCCAAGCACTGACTGGTTCTGCAACAACCAGCGACTGACCCGGCGAGTATTGCAACGATTCCCCGGACTCGTACCACGTTACCAGCGGCTGGTCAGGCATCACTTGCAGCAAAGACGCGATCCGCAATCACTCCGCGGCAGTGAGGCCGAAGCCGAACGCGCTGTTCGGCAGGCCCTGTCTGATCCTGGCAGCGTGACGCAACTGGAAGCCAGCATAAAACAGATCCAGGCTGTTCCCTTATGGCTTCACCCTGAGCCACCCAAAACAACAGCGAACGGATCTTCAGATGACCACACAGATGCACAACACCACAGTGAAGACATGCGTGAGCTGGATGATGTCACACGCCGGCAGGCTGAGCACGTTGAAGAAGCGGAAGATAATCGAGGCCTGGTTACCGTACGTATGGAAAACATCTTTACCATGGGCGAATTCGTCAATGTTGACCGCGGTTCCGAAGAGGAAGATGATCTGGACCGTGCCGAAGATGTCGCCAGAGAACTCGACAAGCTGGCAATATCAAGAAATGGCAAGGCTTCGAAAGCAAAGCTGAAGTTTGATCTGGACCTGCCATCGGCGAATGAGGACGATGCCGTTCTGGATGATGGCCTGCTGCTGCCGGAATGGGACTGGAAAAAACAAACCCTGCAACCCGACCGATGCCGCGTTGTATTGATGAGATCGGAACAGGCCGACGCATGCCCGTTGCCGCCTCACCTGGTACGTACTGCAAAAAAATTGCGCAGCCAGTTCCAGGCGCTGGCGCCTGCCAGGATCTGGCATCGGGCACAATCAGAAGGCCAGGATATTGATCTTGATGCCTACCTGCGTTTTATCACCGACAAAAATGCCGGCCAGAGCGTTTCCGCCAGCAATCTTTACCGTGAACTTCGCAGCGGTGACCGTGATCTCAGTTGCCTGCTGCTCGCTGATCTATCGCTTTCTACAGATACCTGGATTGATGACCATCATCGCATTATCGATGTTATCCGGGACAGCCTTTTCCTGTTTGGCGAATGTCTTAACGCCACCGGTGACCGTTTTTCGCTGTACGGCTTTTCCACACGCAAGCGCGACCCGATCCGGGTGCACGCCATCAAACACTTTGACGAACATTACGGCCCCGACGTACGCGGGCGCATTAATGCCATCAAACCGGGTTACTACACCAGACTGGGTGCGGGCATTCGTTACGCCACGCAACAGCTGGTGAATGAAGGCAGCGGCAAACGTCTGCTGCTGGTGCTTACCGATGGCAAACCGAATGATCTTGACCAGTATGAAGGACGCTATGGCATTGAAGATACACGCCAGGCTGTTATAACCGCACGGCAACTTGGCCTGTTTCCGTTCTGTGTGACCATTGACAGAAAAGGCAACGATTACTTGCCGCATATCTTTGGCAAGAGTGACTATGTCGTTATCCATGACCCCCGGCAGTTGCCACGTGAGTTACCACACCTGTACGCGTTGCTTACACAATAAACGCGACTCAGACAACACATTGCCGTTTCAACGCCTGCCGGTCATGAATGGTAATCTTGTTTCCATCGATGCTTATGATGCCCTGCTCTCTAAGATTCTTGATAATGCGCGAGAAAGTTTCGGGTTTTACAGATAACCTGGCTGCAATCACGCTTTTGGCAACATCCAGGTCGAATTGCGCCCGGCCTTCTGTTGAGTGATCGAGGAGATAAGACGCTACTCGGCAGGTGCCTGAATGCAATGTCAGGGTGTCTATTTCATGGACCAGCTTGCGCAGGCGGAAACTCATATCGCCCAGCAACAACAGGCAGGTATCAACCGAGTCCCACAACATGGCCTTGAAATTTTTCGCGTCGATGCCAACAACAACCGTTTCTGACAGGGCTGCCGAGCATACCGGATAATGCGGCTGGTCCATAAACATCAAGGCTTCGGCAAAGACCCCGCCCTGGGGTACGATTTCTATGATCTTCTCCTGCCCTTCCGGGGACATACGAAACAGCTTGATTTTCCCGCTCAATACCAGATAGAAATATGCCACTTCATCACCCTGAGCGAACAGCAACTGCCCATCATTCAGGTTGACGATCCTGCAATGCTTGTAAACACGATCCAGCTGTACCTCTGTCAGACTGGTAAACAGGTGTGACTGTTTTAATACAACCAGTATCTCTTCTTTTCGTTGCCCCAATGCCTGTTGCCTTGCTATAAAAATGCAGGATTATATATTGATGGTTTAGAGCGCACCACGGCGAATGTCATTTTCGAGCTCATCGTCAGGCAGCACCCGTTCCTGGCTTACGCGCCAGGCACCGTCGGCTTCTTTCTGGATGATGAATTCAATACCGCTCGAATTCACCGTTCCGTCGCTGCCTTCGACCGTCTCCAGCGATTTGAACATGATTTTGTCGGGTGTCTCAGCAACCACGTTGAGGCCTTTGTAGCTGACCTGTTTGAGCAGCCTGTTTTCGAATTCATGCTTGCACTGGTTGAACCAGTCGTCATAGCCGATGACATCGAATCCGGGTACGCCAAACACGCTGACATCTCTGGAGATCAGGTTCATGTGTGCTTCCAGGTCGAGGGCATTGGCTGTTGCCGCCATGCTGTCCAGAAATTGCTGTGCTTTCATATTTGAAAATCCTGTTGTAGGCTCAGACTAGCGGCATTCACCAACCGATGTGGAGCGGCACCGTTGGTATTGAATCCAGATGGTATCGCTGAGTATGGCGTCATCGAAAATCGCATCGTCTATATTGGCTTCGCGCAGCGAGGCCTTGGTCAGATCGGCTCCGCTGAAATCCGCTTCCCTCAGTATGGCTTCATCCAGTACCGCTTTGTTCATGTTGGCCTTGCTGAAAATGGCGGTCTCGGCATCCACGCCTTCCAGGTTTGCCGATGCAAGATTGGCCTCATCGAATTTTGTCGCAAACATGTTTGCTCGCTCCAGACGCGCACCCTCCAGATTGGCCTGCGAAAAAACAGCATCATCAAGATTCGATTCGTAAAAGCTCACCCTGCGCAGACGCGCCCCGCTAAAGTTCGCTTTTGTCAATGTGGAACGACTCAGGCTGGCATCATCGAGAATCGCCTTGCTGAAACTCGCACCCTCGGCTTTGACACCAATCAGCCGTGCGTTGATCATGCGTGCCTTGTCGAATCTGGCCTTATTCAACTTAGACAAATTGAGGTCGGCATGGGACAACCTGGCGCCAGTGAAATTGGCGTTTTCCAGATTGGCGCGGGTAAACACAGCATTGCTCAGATCCAGGCCGCTGAGATCAATGCCCTGCTTGTCGCAACCTGCCCAGTTCACACCGGCAGCGGGCTCATCGGAGCAATCGGCAAAGCCTGCAACCGGGACCAGCCCAAGTATGAATAAAGCCACAACGCATAGTCCGTTAATACTGCCGTTTTTCTGCTGATACATATTCATATACAGTGTTATGGGCCAAATATGCTGGTGAATAATGACGCAATTATCCTGCAATTACCTTCTAAAAACATAAAGTTATGAGCATGATACCAGACCTGACAGGGATTGCATCGATGCCTGAGATTTTCGTTTCGTTTCGCCAAAAGATTGAATTGTGCCAGTAATCGCCGCAGCAGTCCAAGACAGTCTGATTGGCATGGACTTTCGAGGTCGAACACAGTTTGGAAGTTCAATACAGAAACGATGCACGACAGCGCCGAAAATATCCAAAACACAAATGATGTATCAATTTGGACAAGTGCTGCAGCAACCGGGTATATGGGGCAGCTCAGTGTTCTCAGGGGATCCCTCCTCTTGGTCGCGATGACAGGACATAATTGACATAAAAACAATCCCGCTTGAAGCTGGAGTTTGTCATCCTGGACAAATCGAAAAACATCCAAAGTTTTTGTTTGCACCCGTTGTGCCTTTGCGGGCTTTGCGTTGAATAATGTATTTATCGACAAAGTGTTGAGTAATGCAGCCCGGATGTAACCAAGTGAAATCCGGGGATCCAAGCATGACTGAACGACACAAACTCCCGGATTACGCTACGCTTCATCCAGGCTACATTTCTGATTCAGCGCAATGAAGCACAGGCGCATAAGACCGAAATGTACACCTATCTGCTTTCTTCGCGCCCTTTGCGCCTCTGCGTCTTCGCGTTAAAAAGATATATTCTCAGTCGAATCAACCACGGCTTCGTTTCAGCCGCCGGATGATAAAGCGTGCCGGACTGAGATAGTCCACAACATCCTTGTCCACCGGCATGGGTTCGCCTGAAATCATCGCAGCAATCAACCCACCTGATATAAAGCAGCTGGCCAGACCTCTCGAACCGTGCGCGGTTGACAAGTATAAGCCTGGCAAATACGTACCCGCAGGATAGTGCCCTGCAGGCTTGCCATGGTGCAGGTCACGATAATCCTTTTCAAAGGCTTCGGCGTTGGGCACTGCACCCGCAACAGGCACCCTGTCGATGGCAACTGCACGGCAAGCCACCCTGCCCGACAGCTCACTGTGACTATCCAGCATCTCCGGCACGAGGCGATTGATACCGTTGATATTCTCCTGCTGTTCGCTTGCAGACAGTGCCGCCGATTGGTCACACCGCCTGTAGCTGGCGCCAACAATATGCCTGCCCCCGTATACAGGTGTGATGTATCGCTCTGCACTGATCGCGCATTTAATATTGCGGCTTTTGTCAGATTGCGGCGCCAGGGTCAACTGACCCCGCACCGGTTCGACCGGAAGCCACTGCAGTACAGAGAATTGTCTAGCGCTGGCCCCGTTAGCCAGCACAATACACTCTGTCGTCAGCACGGTGTCATTGTGTTGGTCAATGACCTGCCATGCGCCATGATTAAAGCGTATATCAGCGACTTCAGCCTGCCTGTATGTCAGAGCATCACCGCAAACCCGGCTGACGACATTGCACAGCCGCTTCACGTTTACCCAGCCGGCTCCGGCAAAAAACAGTGCGTCCCGGTTCAAATCAACGCCGGTCACTTTTTTTGTCGCATCACTATCGACGTAGCTGATGAAGTCCTCCGGGAACTGATGTGAGTCGCACATCTGCTTCATTTTATCGGCTTGTTCAACGAGAACGCTCCCGGCTTTAAACCAGAATGGATCGTCCACAGCCATTTGCAGGTCATCCAGACAGTGCATGGCGTACACATAGGCATTGATATAAAAACGTGAATCCAGGCTTTCATGCCGTGACAGTCTTGGCATCAGCACGCCGGCTGGATTTCCTGAAGCTTCGCCGGCTATGCCTGCATGCCTGTCGAGCAGTGTAATTTTCCAGCCGCGTTTAATCAGTGCCCACGCAACCGCCAGCCCGGCGAGGCCAGCACCGATAATGGCCGCGTGTTTATCCTGGGATGAAAAATCCGGGAGAATGTACCAGGGTTGGTCTACAACATAACACCTCTGCTCAAATATAAAACCACACAGCATGTCGCGCTTATTGCCAAAGCCTGCGGCCTTCTGCACCACGAATCCGGCCTCTGTCAGGCCGCGGCGCACGGCACCTGATGCGGTATAGGTGGCAAAGCTGCCACCTACCGCAGTGAAACGCGCGATCAACTCGAAAACGCGATCACTCCACATCGCCGGATTGCGCGACGGCGCAAAGCCGTCCAGGTACCAGGCATCCACTTTGAAGTTGATGCGTTCAAGCGCATGGTCGATTTCATCGAATATCAGATGCAACCTGATTCTGCCGCCGGCAAACTCGAGCAGGTGCATGCCCGGTACTGGCGGCGGATAAAGTTTTATCAGCTCGGCATAATACGGTTCGAGCTCTGGCCATTGCCTGGCCAGGCGTGACAGGTCAAGCGGCGCTACAGGGTGCTTCTCGATAGAAATGAAGTGCAGGCAGGCTTGATCGGTTGTCGACTGTAACCACATTTTCATGGTTACGATGAAATTCAGGCCGGTACCAAAACCTGTTTCTGCAATGACGAACCGTTCGTCCTGTTGCCAGCGTTGCGGCAGCTGGTTCTGTCGAAGAAAAACATGCAGGGTCTCCTCGATGCCACTGTTTTCAGAATAATAGACATCACCAAATTCAGGACTGTACGGCGTACCGTTGTTCCATTCTAATTGTGCATACTTCATAATAACTGACCGATTCACAGCGCCTTGCTACAACACTGCCGTTATTGATCCCATGATACCTGATACAGACACGATAAGACTCGATGATAGAGTAATCCTGATAACCGGAGCCGGGGACGGTATCGGCAAAGCCACAGCACTTGCCTGCGCCGAACGTGGCGCCATCGTCATCCTGCTGGGCCGTACCGTACACAAACTCGAACAGGTCTACGATGAGATAAAACAAAACGGCAGCCCCGAACCGGCCATCTATCCAATGAATCTGGAAGGCGCCACGCCTGCTGATTACAACGACCTGCACGACAACATAGACAGCGAGTTCGGACGGCTCGATGGTCTGCACAATAACGCCGGCTGGCTGGGTGCCTCCACACCTCTCGAAATCTACGACATCGAACTGTGGTACAAGGTCATGCAGATCAACCTGAATGCACCATTCATGCTGACCAAAGCCTGTATCCCGTTGTTGAGAAAATCACCCTCGGCACGCATCGTGTTCACCGCCGATGACAAAATCAGCGCCTACTGGGGCGCCTATGGCGCAGCCAAGGCCGGGCAGTTGTCATTGATGCATATACTCGCCGATGAGCTCGAATCAAAGCATATCCCGGTCAATGCAGTGATTCCAGGTCCGATACGCACACGTTTCAGAACCATGGCCTATCCGGCAGAAGATATGCGCCAGTTGACCAAACCGGAAGAAATCACCGATACGTTCGTCTATCTGTTGAGTGGTGAAGTGCATGAAACGGGAAAGATATTCGACTTGATGAAAGACGAGAAGTGAACGACGAATGATTGAGCCGCAGAGGCGCCTCCGCGCCTCTGCGGTAAATAGTTCCTTCCTAATCATTGCTGTCCCACTTACTCGTCATTGCGAATCGCGCCAGCGGCGTGGCAATCTCCTGCAGCTTGTGCATGCGTTGAAACACCGCATCTAAACCGTTGTAGTTGCGCGAGATTCGGGAGATTACAACACGTCCACGTGTTGCTCCTTTGGAGCCGCACTTCGTGCGTTACATGCTCCAGGCATGTCATGCTTCGCTTCGCTCGCAATGACGTTTTAGTGCAGTAGCATCGGGATTGTAAACTCGTGGAATTTCAAGTTTGTTCGAAACTTATAGTGAAGATATCGCTTTAATATCAGTGTTCGATCTCATCTGATAACTTTTTATGCGAAACAGCTGTGCTTCCTACTCCATTAGTTTGACTTCTATGCCCTGCTCTCTGAGGTGGTCGGCGCGGGTATCGATATAACGCTGGAAATTAGGCTGCTCTTTGTAGGCGGCCGTGGTCACATAATCCATCACAGACTGGACATGGAATGCTTTCAGATAGGCATCCGATCGAAAGACTTCTTCGCCCTGATCATTGAAATAGACCAGACTTGGCGCGTACTTGATATCGAGCTTCTTTACCCAATCGACTGTTTTCTGCTCGCTGCCATCCGGAGTCATAATTTTATCGTGCGACCATAAATCGATGACCGCGACGTTCATGCGCTCGAGCAGCTTCTTGCTTTCCGGACGTTGCAGAATGTCGAGGTGTAATTCATCACAGGTTGCGCACTGCTTCTGCCCGAATATTACCAGCAAATATTTGTCCGGCTCGAGCGCTGCATGCAGGTCATAGCTTGACTTGACGTTACTGACTTCGGTGTGCAGCTTGCCCGAAGCCGGCTGCGGGGCCACCTGCGCCAGGTAGTCCTGGAAACTGATTTCGTTTTCCTTTTTCTGTCCGACATAATCGAGCACGACGGTAAACTTTTCCGGCGGGTAGTAACCGTTTGCACGGTAGACTGCCTTGTTGTTTTCATTGAAAAAGATCAGCGTGGGCGTGTACTGGACCTTGAGCGCAGCGGCCAATTCCTTTTCGGTCATGACCCTGTCGCCGACAGTGACTTCACGGTCACCCCAGATATTCAACGTGACCACATCAAAGTACTGGCGGGTCCTGTCGGTTATGTCGCGCTGGCCAAAATTATCTTCGAGCAGCTTCTTGCAGTAGGGGCAGCCATCCTGGAAGAAATAAATCATGACACGTTTGCCATCATCGGCAGCCTCGGCGATGTCCTCGTATAGATCCAGAAAGGACACCTTGAACCATTCAGGCTGCTCTTCATGACCGGGATTGACCAGTGCCGGTGTCAGTTCAGTTTCACCTGCGGCGTGTGCACGGGCGGCTAGAAGCACGATCGCGTACAAGATAAGCATGGCTTTGAGCGTCAACTGTTTCATAGTCACCCCTGCATCCTGGTCTGCACAGTTTGTTGAAGCTGGTCGTAAAATCAATCAAATTCCAGCATGTAAGGTCGGCGTTCGCGCAATACGCAATGTTAGACCCTCGCCACGTCAACGGGTTCTCTTTTTGACCGGGCTGCGTTTCTTTTTGACCACCTTCTTTTCCGCCGTTTTTCTATGCAACTTTTTGACACCCGGCCTGCTGCGCGCGCCCGCTGCAGGCTTCGATCCAGGCTCGAGTTCGAGACCGACAGACTCACCCAGTTGCTTGATGATGTCCTCGTCCAGTTCCTTTACCCGGCCCTTCCTCAGACTCTTGGGCAAGATAATAGACCCGTAACGAACACGTATCAAACGGCTGACGCGAATGCCAACAGCCTCCCACAGGCGCCTGACTTCACGCTTGCGACCTTCCCTGATAACGACGTAGTACCAGCGATTATAACCTTCACCACCGCCGTCCTGAAGATCATCGAAATGCGCCGGGCCATCCTCGAGCATGACCTCCGTGGTCAACTGCCGGACGATTTCCCGGCTGACCTTGCCATTGACGCGTACTGCGTATTCACGCTCTATTTGATGGGAGGGATGCATCAGGCGATTGGCAAGCTCTCCGTTCGTTGTGAACAGCAGCAATCCGCTGGTATTGATGTCGAGACGTCCGATGCTGATCCAGCGCGCTCGCCCAGCTTTGGGGAGATGGTCAAAAACGGTGGGGCGGCCTTCCGGATCGCTGCGTGTGCAGACTTCACCCACCGGCTTGTGATACATGATCACGCGCGTTTCTGCCTGTTTTTCCTCGCGCACAATGATGCGCTTGCCATTAACGTGCACCCAGTCGCCAGGTTTTACGCTGTCGCCGAGTGTACAGGCTTTACCATTGATCTTGATGCGCCCCTGTTCGATCCAGCGTTCGATTTCGCGGCGCGATCCAAAGCCCATGCGCGACAGTACTTTCTGGACGCGTTCTCCGGGCATCAGTTATTCAACGCCACGGCAGGAACAGCTGGAATCGCTACAGCGTTTACAGGTCATGCAGCTATCACTACTCGTCACTGCACTGGTTTGATATTTCATACAAAATTTTGATCCGGTTATTATTAGCCGCAAAGAGCGCAAAAAGGCAAATTAGCTAATGTCTATCTCGAAAAAGCTTTTTGCGCACTTTGCGTGTTTCGCGGCTAAAACAGATTAAACGTAGGCCGGAACAAGGCAACACCGTTCCCGGCTTAACCAGACTATACACATCACTGCGCTGTTTTGATATTTCATACAAGATTTTGATTCGGTAATAATCAGCCGCAAAGGCGCAGAAAACCAAAGCAGTTATTCTCTATACCTGGATAGCTTTTTGCGTACTTTGCGTATTTCGCGGCTAAATTAGCTATAAGCCATGACAAGGCAATATAGTTCCGCCAGTTGCTGTGCCTGCAAATGGCAGGCTAGCGGGCGGCAGACTGCGGCTGCGGTTCTGACTCTTCCATGTCCTCTTCAAGGACCTCGGCATCGACCGCTGCTAGTTCGAGCACTTCTGCCTCATCAACGTCAGCCTGCTCGGCAGCCGCCTCTGCTTCAGTATCATCTGCCTTCTCGGCGACCGCTTTTGCTTCCGCTTCGTCTGTCTTCTCGGTAGACTGTTCTGCTTCAGTATCGTCTGCCTGCTCAGCAAGCGGCTCTACTTCAGCTTCATCGGCCTGCCTGGCGGCCGGTTCCGCTTCAACTTCGTCTGTCTGCTCAGTTAGCTGTTCTGCTTCAGCATCGTCTGCCTGCTCAGCGCGGGGTTCTACTTCAGCTTCATCGCCCTGCTCGGCGATGGCCTGCTTTTCAGCATCATCCGCCGGTGTTACTTCCAGCTTCGTTTCGCTGTCTTCAGCAACGGCTTCTTCGCCATCATGATCTTTGTCTTCTCGCGCCTGGCCATCCTCTGGCTGTTCATCCTGTGCGGGGCTGTTATCGATGTCGAGGTCGAGCTCCTGATGAATCTGGTCCAGGTCCTTGAGTTCGGCCAGTGTCGGCAGGTCTTCCAGCGACTTCAGGTTGAAGTAATCCAGGAATTCCTTCGAGGTACCATATAGCGCGGGTTTACCCGGCACATCCTTATGGCCCAGCACTTTGATCCATTCACGCTCCTGCAGTGTCTTGATGATGCTGGAACTGACACTAACACCGCGCACTTCCTCGATTTCACCGCGCGTGATCGGCTGGCGGTAAGCAATCAGCGCCAGCGTTTCGAGCAGTGCCCGGGTGTAACGCGCCGGTTTTTCCTCCCACAGGCGCCCGACCCACTGGGCATAATCCTGGCCAACCTGGATACGAAAGCCGCTGGCAACTTCCTTGAGTTCGAAGCCGCGCCCGTGATAGTCCTCTGCAAGATCCTGCAGCGCTTTGCGGATTTCATTGCGTGAAGGCATATCCACATCGCCCGCGAACAGGGCCTCTAACTGGTTTACCTTCAGCGGCTTTTCTGCTGACATCAGGACGGCTTCGATTATATTTTTTAATTGTTGTTGTTCCATAATCAATCCTCTTTGGGCACATCGGCCTGGCTACCACTCGCGGCCTTGATATGTATCGGAGAAAACGGTTCTGACTGCACCATATCGATCAATTGCTCTTTCACCAGTTCGAGAATGGCGAGCAGGGTAACGACGACGCCACGACGCCCTTCTTCGATGGTAAACAGTGTCCTGTAATCGGTGAAACCGGATGACGATATGCGTTCGAGCACCTTGCTCATGCGCTCGCGCACCGACAGGGCTTCACGTTGTATCCGGTGGTGACTGTACATTTCTGCGCGCGACATCGCATCCTTGAAAGCCATCAAAAGCTCACGCAGCTCGATTTCCGGCATCGGCCGGTCCTGGTGGATTTCGGGTAGCTCTGCTGATGGCGAAAAGGTATCGCGATGCATGCGCGGCAGTTCATCGATGTCCTCTGCGGCCTGTTTGAAACGCTCGTATTCCTGCAGGCGACGCACCAGTTCAGCACGCGGATCCTCCTCGTCTTCTTCCTCGGTCGGGCGCGGCAGCAGCATACGTGACTTGATTTCGGCCAGCATGGCCGCCATTACCAGGTATTCCGCCGCAATCTCGATGCGCATGGTCTGCATCATCTCTATGTATTGCACGTACTGTTGGGTAATTTCCCTGATCGGGATATCGAGTATGTTGAGGTTCTGCCGTTTGATCAGATAGAGCAGCAGATCCAGCGGGCCTTCGAAGGCCTCCAGGATAACTTCAAGCGCATCCGGCGGGATGTAAAGGTCTTTGGGTATGACGGTCAGCGGTTCTCCCGCGACCAGTGCGAATGGCATTTCGTCCTGGTGCGGCGTGTTTGGCTGCGGCTGTTCCGGATCAGTCATTAGAAATAAGCTATACCCATGGCTTTGCGAACATCGTCAAGTGTATCACGTGCGACCTCCCGTGCGGCTTCATTGCCTTCGTCAACGATGGAGCGCACCGTGGCGATATCATTCTCATACTCCCTGGCCCGCTCCTGTATCGGCTTCAGCTCCTTGAGCACACTGTCGATGATTGGCTGTTTGCATTCTACACAGCCAATGCCGGCATTACGACAACCGGTCTGCACCCAGTCCTGGGTGTCACCATCCGAGTAGATCAGATGAAATTGCCACACCGGGCACTTGTCGGGGTCACCAGGGTCATTGCGCCGCACCCGTGCCGGGTCCGTCGGCATGGTTCTGAGCTTGCGGGTGATATCCTCTGGATCGTCACGCAGCGCGATGGTGTTGGCATAGGACTTGGACATCTTCTGTCCATCCAGTCCCGGCATCTTGGACGCCGGTGTCAGCAGAGACTGGGGCTCCGGCAGTATGATCTTGCCCTGGCCTTCGAGATAACCGTACAGACGCTCCCTGTCGCCTATGGAAATATTCTGCTGCGAGTCCAGCAAAGCGTGCGCAACATCGAGCGATTCCTGATCACCCTGTTCCTGATATTTCTTACGTAACTCCTTGAACATACGCGCATTCTTCTTGCCCATCTTGGCGCAAGCCTGTTGCGCTTTCTCCTTGAAATCCGGTTCACGACCGTACAGGTGATTGAAGCGCCGTGCGACTTCACGGGTAAGCTCGACATGCGCAACCTGGTCCTCGCCCACTGGCACCAGACCGGCCTTGTAGATCAGGATGTCTGCACTCTGCAGCAACGGGTAGCCGAGAAAGCCGTAGGTGGCCAGGTCCTTTTCCTTGAGCTGCTCCTGCTGATCCTTGTAGGTCGGTACGCGTTCGAGCCAGCCCAGCGGCGTAA
>Ga0209536_100009471_pt1 | contig 14475 bp, 9 predicted proteins | sample DeeMarSeWOR28_12_FD_187461 | JGI IMG/M metagenome (GOLD analysis project Ga0209536, IMG submission 187461) | Marine sediment microbial communities from White Oak River estuary, North Carolina - WOR-2-8_12 (SPAdes) (version 2) | ecosystem: Environmental > Aquatic > Marine > Intertidal zone >...
GATCTGAGTCGTATTCCGGTCCCCCCAGGTCATCTCCCCCAATTCGGAGTCCTCCTCATTTTCGAAATACTCAATCGTCCGGTCTACAAAGGACAGCAATGCCTCATCCCACGACTGAAATCCGGGATCCAGGAGGTGGAAGGGGCGTTCCCTAACAAGTTTCCACAAAGGTCCTTCCCATTGGTCCAACTGATAAAAGCGAAAATCCCCGTCTGCATGAAGGCAGGCGGCAGTGAGCCATCCATAGATGTTTTCAACAGCAATATCGCGATAGACCTTCACAAGAAGATAGCCGGCTGAATCAATGGAGGCAGTTCCAGTCCAGCTGTTTTGGATCAAATCTCTAAAACGAGCCCGGCCGCGATCGGATCCGATAGCCTCCCTATCAAGCAAATCCATGAGAAGCCCACGCCATTGTTCAAGAAGGAGCGCGCGATCGTCCAGTTGAATGGCAAGCATGTCTCTTTCCTGTGCCATCTCGAGCCGCAAAAGTGAGTCACGGATTTGTCCTTGACGAGCCCCGAAAGCGAGGCCGCCGTTACCAATCCTGTCAGCCATCTCACCGTCCACAACACGCGCATTGGCAGTCCAAATAGCACGCGCATCCGGATTGATGATTCGAGGGTATTCCTTCGGCTCAAGCCATCCATCCCAGAATCGGGATCCGTCTGCCCATGAAGTTGGGATATTTCCGTCGTAACCGATTCTCCGCGGAATTTTGCCAATAATAGTCCAACCAATGTTGCCGTCGCTGTCCACACATACAAAGTTTTGTGGAGGAATACCGCTTTCATTTGCTATCTGCAGTGCTTCTTCGAGGTCACGAGCCTGCTCCAGATCAATTATGCGCATGTTAACGCTCCGGTCCAAATGAGCGGTCCAACGAATAGCTTGAAGAGATCCAGTATGATCCATACGGGTCAATGGGCCCCAGATTGTGGATATAATTTCGTACGATTGAGGCGCTTCTCCCTTCACGAAAATGGTTTCTCTTTGTCTGTCGAATGCGCGATAGCCATCCGGGGTCAGGTACAGGTTGGGTTTATCCGGATGCGTTTCTACAAGGATCAAGTCGATCCAGTCACCCTCGCTATTTGTGAATCCCCAGGCAATGTTACCGTTACTGCCCACGACAATTGCCGGCACGCCCGGCAGCGTGACGCCCGAAACATCGCGCGGCATGCCATCATCCGCGGGCCACTGCAATCGGGCACGAAACCAGGTATTCGGAACCGAGATCCCAAGGTGCATGTCGTTGGCGAGGATGGGCAAACCATGGGCCGTTCGTTCCCCGGAAACGGCCCAGTTGTTGCTGCCGGCTATGAAAGCTTCCGGATATTGGCTGAGTGAAAATTTGGGATCGAATCCAACATTTAAAGGTCCGCCGTCATTGGGATCCTTCTCATGGTGTTGTTTGCGAAGATCAAAAATTTCCGGCACCGGTATTGGGGGCGTTCCATATATCTCGCCCTCTACGGGTGCATCCCATTCGGTTCCCGGTGGAGAAAGAAATTCCGCAAGCTCTGGCGGCAGCACATCTCGAAGAAGACCGCGAGACGCTTCACGGCTTCCTATTCTGCCGTTCAGAGTTATAAACATTGAAAAGATGGCGAGCAGACAATCTTCCGGCTTCCATGAAACGGGATCTTCGCGCAGCACCAGATATTCGAATGGCTTCTGCCTAAGCGCCGCAAGCCCGCTGTTGACACCTTCCGCATAGACATTCAGGAGCTCTCGATCGGCACTCAAAAAGCGCCCGATTATCTGCTGCGCGCGAAATCGGAACCGATGCAGGCGGTTATCCATGTCAATCTCAACGGCTGAAGGCCCGATAAGCTCCGACAATTCCCCTGCCGCACGGCGCCGAAGCAGATCCATCTGGAAGAACCGTTCCTGGCCATGAATAAATCCGAGTGCCCGGGCAACGTCCAGGCGGTTTTCACCCTTAACGGTGGGCACACCGTTCGAGTCGCGATTCACGGTAACGGGTGACGTCAGCCCGGCAACGGTTCGTTCACCTTCCAGGACAGGCAGGCTCTGCCGAGCTTGATAATAGAACCAGCCCACCGCGGCGGCGGCGACTAAAATTCCTCCGCCCACAATAAGCAAAGGATATTTGACAAATCTATTCATTCGTCGCGATCGATCTGATTGAAAGGATTGATTCACAACAAGATGATACAGCCATATCGCTATAAAAAGCCTTTAAATCTGCGGTTTATTTTAGCCCGCATTAAACTGGGATTATCTGAATAAAGCGAAAGAGGTGGGCGGGGCCGATCCCGAAGATAGGAACAAAAGGGATCTTCCTATCTTCGGGTATTTGGGGAGGGACTATTCTGTGGGGGCTTCCGGAGGGGCCTGAGGCGGCACAATCGGAGGGAGAATGCCAAGCACTTTGAAGGCATTGATAACAGGCTGAAGAACCGCCGCTCTGCGCACGACGGCGGATTTTCGCTGCTGCTCCTCATCCATAAGGCCGACCAGGGATTCCACCATGGTTCTGCGGACATCGCGAATCTCATGTCCCAGATCGTGTATTTGCTCGGTATAGGCGCCGACTATCGCAAGGTCATAGCCGCCTGCATCAAGAATCTCATCGAGTTCCCGGCGCAAAGCCCGCTGCTGCTCTTCAAGCGGCTTGATCATTTCATGGCTTTCCCTCAAAATAGTCTCGAAGCCTTGCCTTTGATCTTCTGTCAGATCTAAAAATCGGGTAAGGACTTCCATCGCTCGCCCGGCGTCACATGGAGTTGGGGGCTGGGCGAGCACGCTGGTTGTACCTGCTGCTGCTATCAGCAGGACTCCCACCATTAAGCTGTGCACGATGTTTCGATTCATTTTAGTTTCTCCTTTCCTGTTTGTGTTTATCTGATTCGGCTATCGTTATGAAGCAACCTAGTTGTTTCTGCGATCCGCGTTCCGAAGCTGTCGCTGCTCGAGAGCCGTGCGTGCCCGGATGTTCCTCAATTTCCTCAATTGATCCTCGTTCAACGCGTTCCGGATGCGAAGCGCCAATAAAAGCTGTTGGCTTTTGATCTCCTTCTCAAGATCCAGAATAGTGTGGAGCTGTTGAAGAATGTTTTCCTCCTCGTCCGCTCGGTTCTCAATGAGATCGATCAGCTTTCGCATTTCATCCTCGAGCTTCCACTGCAAGGGAGTGAACTTCGACTGGATCTCGCTAATTTCCTGAACGATCTGACGTCTCTGGTCTTCGGTAATCTGGAGTTCACGCTGATGCTTTCTCAATAGATCAGGCGAAAACAAATAGCGCCGCAAACCCTGCTCTGCACTGGTTTGGGGGTATATCCAGGTCGCAAAGGCGAGTACGACGAATACTCCTATGATTGTTTTTTTCATTTCTCTTCTCCTGTCAGGCAGATTTTCTAACCTAAATTAGGATGGATTATCAGTTTTCCAAATTGGCAAGATCTTCCTCAGTCCACAGAGTGGTTCCAATCTCCGACAGACTGGAATCGAGGGACGCATCATTAAGGCTGAGCAAAAAATCCGTTGGCGATTCCCATCCCTCAAGCTCTGACGGAATTTCAAGTTCATGGCTGCCCGATTCATGAAAAGACACATAGAGAACAGGTCCCACAATCAAGGCGGACAGAAGCATTACCGCCGCCGGGCGCCACCATAAATTCCAGCCTGCCGCACAGCCGGGTGATTTCTCTGCGGAGAGGATCCTATGAAATTCAGGAGTGATTTTTTCTTCCTCCTCACGCAGCTTTTTAAAAACAGACTCAATGTTGCGATCTCCATTCTTAGACATGTTCCCATCCAGCCTTTCTCATTTCGTCTCTAAGCCGGGCTTTCCCTCTTTCGTAATGGACTCTCGCCGAACCCAGCGAAACGTTCATAACTGACGCCGCTTCTTCCAGGGTAAGATTGTGGTAAAAGACAAGTTGGAGTATCTGCCGCTGACGCGGAGAAATGCGCCGCAGCAATAAAAGTATCTTCTCCCGGATCTGGCTTTGATAATAATGGCTTTCGGCCTCACCATCCTGTATTCGATTTCGCATGACAAGCGATTGAAGTTTGGCTATCCGCCGGCTGATTTGAGAACGCCTTTTCTTCGCCGTATTCCGGATGACTGCAAAAAGCCATGTTTTGAAACTCGATTTCCCGCCAAAGGACCGCTGGCCTTTCTCCAAAACCTGAACATAGGCGGTGTGAAGAACCTCGGCCGCCTCATCCCGGTCGCCGTGACAGCAGCAGAGTGCCCATGCAAATGCCGATGTGTGATTTGTATGCATCATCTCTCGCAGGCTTTCTTCATCCATTGAACCGTCTTTCACATTTGACAACCAGTTTGTACTCTTTGGGTGTAATTTATATGACAGAGAATGGAATTTTTTGGCCAAAAAAACGAATGGAGCCGGAATGAGAAACAGCAATTGCATTTATTGGCTGATCGGCACAGCTTTTTTATTGGGTGCCACTCAAGCTGAGCATGACTATCACACCGAAGCGGTTCAAATCCATAAAGACATATTTACGATCGATACTCACATCGACACACCGATGCTGATGATAAATAAGGGATGGAACATCGCAGAAGAACATTCCCCGGAAGACGGCGTCAGAAGCCGCGTCGATTTGCCACGCATGCAGAAGGGAGGCCTGGACGCTGCCTTTTTCGCCGTGTTTGTGGGGCAGCGCGAAAGGACAAGGGACAATTACGAATTTGTGCAGGCAGAGGCGGCTAGGATGATCGAGGCCGTAAACTACATGTGTAATGCCAATCCCTCTCTTATACGGCTTGCAACGACTCCGGAACAGGCATTGTCAAACAGACAAAACAAACTCTTAACAGCCTTTATGGGTATGGAAAATGGATTTCCAATTGCCAGAGATATTTCAAACATAAAAAAATATTACGACATGGGCATTCGGTACATTACCTTGTGCCACACAAAAAACAACGATATTTGCGATTCCTCCAACGATGAACCCGAACACAATGGCTTGAGCGAATTCGGAAGAAACGTTGTAAAAAAGATGAACGAACTGGGCATGATCATAGATGTTTCGCATATTTCAGATAAGGCCTTTTTTGACGTCATCGAAACGAGCACCGCGCCGGTCATTGCCAGCCATTCCAGCGCTCGCGTCGTGTGTGACAATCCGCGCAATATGACCGATACAATGCTGTTGAAGCTGAAGGAAAACGGCGGCGTGATCCAAATGTGTATTCTCAGTGCCTATGTAAAAACTCCGCCAAAAAATCCGAAACGCGACGATGAGCTTGCTGCGCTGGAAAAGAAATATGGCACATGGGCTGAAATCGATGACCCGTCGGTCCGCGACAAATATGCGGCAGAATGGTATGCGATTGAAGCAAAGTACCCCCAGGATCTGGCGACCGTGAAGGATTTTGTGGATCACATCGACCACGCTGTGAATTTGATCGGCATTGACTACGTTGGCATAGGCACTGACTTTGACGGAGGTGGAGGCTTGCGGGACTGCCAGGACGCCTCCCAACTGCCGAATATTACGGCTGAGTTGCTGCGGCGTGGGTACGGCAAAGACGACCTGGTTAGAATTTGGGGCGGAAATTTCATGAGGGTGTTCAAGCAGGTTATCGAAAAGGCAAAGCAAACCAATTAACCCGCATTTCGCACCAACCATAGCCTCAACAGCCAAAAACGCCAGGGATTACACCGATTTTCACTGAATATTAATTCTGTGGTGTTTTTTATTCTCGAAGCAGCCACTCATGCGCCCACGCCTGGACAGGCTTCGGCTCACCCGATGATGCATGAAAATTTGATGCTAATCGCATCATTCAAATCGACCACAGATTTCACAAATTTCACAGAAATGATTTTTGTGAAATCTGTGTTATCTGTGGTGGATATTTTCGAAGCAGTCACTCGTCCTGCTACTCGAGTCCCACTGTTTCGGTCAGTTTTCCTCCATGCCTCGATTCATAGCTGATTGTAACGTCCCCCGTCCCCTCCACAAGGAACTGGTGCTCGATCTTGCCGAATCCGGGAACAACCAAAAACTGGATCTCGGGTTTTTCCTTTTTAAAAGTCACCTGGTCACGGTAACGATCCGTAAGCACTCCGCCGGCAATTGTCTTTGCCTGCTCCCCGGCGATCCTCAGCGTATCCTTCGGGTAAAGATTAACCTTCTGGGCATAGTGGCTCATCGTCGGAACCGCTCTTGGATTTGTCAGTCGCGTTCGAATCCGGTAGAGATTCTCCCCCATCGACGTGACATCCGTCACTTCCAAAGCCACCTCCGGCAAATGTTTCGCGGAAAAGATGACGACCATTGCGTTCCGATGGACCATGTCCCTGATCATGAAGGGGGCGGAAAGACGGGAGCTCATCTTGACCCAGCCTCCGATTTCGATATCGCCGTAGGTCGGATGGTTGAATGGCGTCCAGGGCTTGAAAAGCTCTCCTTGAACGAGGTGATCGTTAAACTTTATCCTCTCACGCTCGGAGGCGCTGCCTGAAGTTGCCGCCAGTCCCGGCTCAGAAGCATCCCGGGCCGGCTTTTCCGACGCGCCGGTGAAAGTCTCCGTATTTACCTGAAAGACCTCGGCCACAAAGCCATAGACTCCCATTATTGCGGTCAGCCATTCGACCGAGTCTCCTTGAACCGTATAGAGGTCTTTCCAGGTAATTAGATAGCGGTAGCCTGGAGTGATTCGCTCAGCCTGTTTGCCGATATAGTCGTACACGGCAAGATCCCGGGCCGGATACTCTCCAAGGCCCTTTCTGCCCGGCCCGCGAAGGTACATTCCCCCGCTGTTATGGAATGACCAGCCGAGACAGATGTTGGGTTTTGTCAGGATCCACTCCGCCAGGGCTTTCATTCCGGTTCCCGAGAAGGGATATTCGCCCGAACCGCGCTGAAGGTAAGGAGGCGCCCAATCGAAGCCCCAGTTCCGGTTCGGGTCGACAAAGCCTTCGCTGTCTTCGTTGACCCGGCCATCCCCGTCGTTGTCAATGCCCTCGGTGCCAAGATCTGTCCACTCACCCTTCTCGTCAGGCTTGACCGGTATCATTAACCGGGGATCCTCGGGATCGGTCTTAAGCCGCCCGAACGGATCTTTGATACGCATCTGGCAGATATTGCCATCACCGTCGATGTCGTCGGGAAAGTCTTCGTCAACCAAACCGTCCCGGTCATCGTCGGTCGGAATCCGGAGGCTCCGGCTGGAGGACGGTGTGTTGGCATCCTTCATAAAGTGATAACGCCCGTCGACATTGACTACGGGCACAACATAAATGCAGATTCTGTCTACGAGCTCGGTAATCTCCTTATTGCTCCCGTAATTGCCAAGCACGTAATCGAGCAGATAAAGAGAAATATCCCCGCCCTGGATTTCGTTCCCATGGATGTTCCCGTCGACATAGATCGCCGGCTTATCCAGAGCGGCGCCTGTTTTGGGATTGTTGACGGTTATGGCATGAAGGGATCGACCCTCGTCGCTCCTGCCGATCTCTTCGAGAGTGGTGAGTTCGGGATAGGCTTCATGGATCGCTTTGAGAGCGGCGTTAATTTCATCCAGTTGATAGTAGCGATCGAATCGAAGAGGCAGTGTAATTTCATCCTGAGCGGCAGCGAAAGACAACGATCCGATTAGGATCAGAATCCCAATTGCGTTCAGCTTTTTCATTCCCCACCTCCCAGGTCAATCATTCGCGCATCGCTCCAGGCGTTTTGAGTTTCTGCCTTCACCTCGATTTTGACGGGCTTGTCAGCCTTAAGCATCCAGGTTACCTCCTTGGAACTCATGCCGGGAATCGAAGCAATGGTGCTCCGCTCCTTCCCTTCAATTATTTTGAAATCATCGCCATTAAGGGTGACCACAACGGGAAGAATTCTCCTGTTTCTCTGGCCCATGGCTGTCGGATAGGGCAGGACACCGACGTTCTCTACCCAGACCTTGACTTCATAGATGCCGGCTCCGAGTGATTCGATTTCAGTCCCGGAGATTTTGATCCGGGCCATCTTTTTTGAGATCTCAAAAACCCACGGGACCTGACCTTTGAGAAGTTCCTCCATCATTGTCGGGGGTGGCGTATTATCGGTAAAGGGCACGAAGCCCCCGATCTCCACTTCTCCAAGAGAGGGGTGCTGAAACGGCGTCCAATCGACAAAGCCCCTACCAGAGAGCTCTTTGTCGCTCCAGGCTAGAACGGCTTTCTCCCTCAAATCTGCGCCGCCTTTATCGGGAGGTTTTGGCATCTTTTTCAGCACTTCAGCCATTTTCTTGGTGTCCATCATCCCGCTTTTGAAGGATTCAAAAATCTTCACGGCATTGAATGCATCCGGAGCACCGGCCGATTTCAAAAAGGCATCGATCTTTTCCTCCCCCAGGGCCATAAACTCTTCGTTGCTCATCGTTTCCAGTTTTTCGGCAGTGATTTCGCCTTCCGCCTCTTCCTCATTTGCTTCCGGGGGTGTCCAAAAATCCAACGCGAAGGAGGGCAGTCCAAGTTGGTAGTATGCCCAGAGTTCAAAAGAACCATCCTTATCCATTGCCGGATCGAGCCGCTTGGCATCCAGTTTGTTCTCTTTTAGGTATTCCTTGTACTGCTCCGAAAGCTCCCGATAGAACTTCAGGTCCTCTTCGAGAGGGTTGACGACAGCGCCCAAACCCAGGAAGCCTGCGACCATGGCTTCATCAATTTCAATTCCGGGAGGAACCACCCCCTTTAGCAGGTCCACAATCTCGGCCATCGTGTAGGTCTTGTCCGGATCGGCATTGATGGAATCGGCAATGTTCTTGGGAATTTTGACTTGGCTGAGATCCGCCCCTCCCTTCCGTCCACCCCTGGGCGGACTCAGGCAAAAATTGGTCTCCCCAAAAACGAAGGTCAGTCCGACCTCCCGGTGTTCATCGAAAAACTTCAGTAATGCGAAGGTCTCATTCTCGCTCCCCGGCCAAAGACCCCGGGCAGGCTCGAAATGCTTGAACAGGTGGGGGAATGCAATGCCTACGTTGACTCCTCCGGTTCCATCTTCATTAATGAGGCCATCGCCATCGTTGTCCACCCCTTCGGGATAAAGCTTATAAATTCCCTTCTCTCCCTTTGACGGGTTCGCCTTTCTCATGAGACGGGGCTCCTCGGATACGACAATCCATTCTCCGGCCGGATCTTTCACCCTCATTTGAGTCAGATATCCATCTCCGTTCAGATCATCCGGGCCGTCTTCATCGGTTGCCTCATCCCGATCATCGTTGACAGGCGAGCTGTTGCGGGCATCTTGAATGAGAGGCTTTAGAAAATAATTGGCGGCTGCATCAGGATTTCCGCATGGAAGGATATACCAGGTAAGATCGTCGCGAAGTTCAGGCTCATCAAGAACAAGCCTGGCCAAATGGAGCGCGGCTTCGCTCGATATCGAGACCGTTCCTTCCATATTGGAAGCGACAAAAACAGCCGGAAACCGTTTCTCCTTTTTTTGCGTTTCCGGTCCAATCTCGAGAAGTATCAAATCGCGCCCGCCAGGGCTTTTTGCAAGAGTGTGAATATGGGTAATTTCCGGATTCGTCCGTGCCATCTCCCGAACGGCCATCCGTTGCTCCTCCGGTGCGTGGTAGCGGTCGAAGGCAGGTTCGGCTGATTGTGCTGCCGGATAAATTAAAGGAAGTGAAAGAACCAAGAACAGAGATAATCTGGAAAGAAGCACTTTATAACTCCTCCATGGCAAGAATATATGCGTGATTCTATGTCTCGGCCAGCAATCCAAGATCAATATGGCAAATTCGCTTTTGTATTTGCCCATTCTGCCAGATTTCGCGATGTGCCGCAAAATGAAAGAGACTTGATCCACACAAATCAGCGTTTAATTTATTTTCAGACACGGGATACAATGGCCGTCACCTCTGGAGGATTCAAATGAGCCTAAAACCACACTGCTGTATTGCAGTCGCACTTTTAGTTTTGGCTTCGACCGTCCCGCTTTATGCTAATTCCTACTATCCACTGCGCCCGGAGGATCCTCAGGCTGTATATCTGACGGAGGATCAGTTCGACGTGCATGCCGACGGCCGCGGCGATGATGCCGATGCCTTGCAGGACGCCATTAATCGGGCACAGGAAAAGACGCGCGTTGGGATTGTCTTCATTCCTTCCGGACGCTACCGGTTGGGCCACACCGTCTTCGTTTGGCAGGGGATCAGGCTGATCGGGTATGGACAAACGCGGCCCGTATTTGTTCTTGGCAACAATACGCCCGGTTTTCAGTGGGGGGCGGACAAATACATGCTCCATTTTGCAGACTACCGCCCCCAGCAGAAGATGCCCTTCAGTGACGGCAGCGAATTCACCTTTTACAGCGGGATGAGCAATATCGATATTGAAATCGAGGAGGGAAACCCGGCGGCCGTTGCCGTGCGTTTTCACGTCGCTCAGCACAGTTCGCTGCAGCACATGAATTTCAGTATCGGAGATGCCCGCGCCGCGATCGAGGATATAGGAAACCAGATCAGTGACATTCACGTTCATGGAGGAGATTACGGGATCATTACGAAGAGGACGGCCCCGGTCTGGCCCTTTCTGATCATGGATTCGAGCTTTGAAGGACAGCGCGCGGCGGCTATTCACACTATGGAAGCCGGTTTTACACTAATCCGGGTTTGTTTTGCGCATATGCCGGTGGCGATCCAGATAGCTCAGGGAGAAGTGGAGCAGCTCTACGGGCGGGATCTGGTGATGGAGGATATTCGAAAAGCCGCCTTTAAGCACGGCAATGCGCGAAATCCCCATTCTGAAGTGACTTTTACAAACGTAGCCTGCAGCAATGTTCCCTACTTCTTCGGGGGCGACGATCCCATTGTGGCACCTTCGCACCATTACGTGATGGACCGTTTTACCTATGGACTGGAAATCGGTGAAGATGGCAGAGAACGGGGTATTTTTATGCGGCACCGGAAACGCTCCCTGCCGAACGCAGCTCAGGCTCAAGCAAGCGATATTCCGGCACTGCCTCCAATGGATACGTGGGTAAACGTTCAGAAACTGAATGTCAAAGGCGACGGAAAAACCGATGACACCCCAGCACTGCGGACGGCTATAGAAAATCACCCCACGCTGTTTTTTCCGATGGGAACCTATCGGTTGACCGCGCCGCTGGAACTCAAACCTGATACCGTTTTAATCGGACTGAATCCGGGAAGCACAACGATTTCTCTGGCCGATAAAACACCGGAATTCGGAGGCAAGGGAGACCCTCTTGGCATATTGGTGGCACCCAAGGGCGGCACGAATATCATCAGTTCCATCAGCGTTAGACCGGGCGTGGAAAATCCACGCGCAGCGGGTGTGGTATGGATGGCCGGAAGCGGATCGATGCTGGACGACGTTTCATTTCCGGGAAGCGGTTTCGGAGTCGAACACGCTGACACTCAAGGTCCCGACCTCTGGATTAGGGACGGAGGGGGAGGAATCTTCCGGGGAAATTGGCCCCATGGCATCATCGCAAGCGTTGGGCTTCGCGTTGAGAACACGTCCACTCCGGGCATAATCTATCAGATGTCCGTCGAGCACCACATGCGCGTGGAATCGCAATTCCACAATGTTAAAAACTGGGAATTTTACGCCTTCCAGACGGAAGAAGAGCATCCTGCTGGAGCAAGGGCGGTTGCAATCGATATTCGGAATTGCGAGAACCTTCTGTTCGCCAATACCTATATGTACAGGGTTTCACGATCTTTATATCCGAAAACCTATGCGGCCGTAATTCACAACTCCGACAACATCAAGTTTGAGAACGTGAAGGTATTCAGCCAGACACGGCTTGCGTTCGACAATGCCGCACGGGATGAGGAAAGCGGGGTTGCCGTACGCTCCCAGTTTTTTACCCATTTTGTCGTTCAAAAGGGAATGAAGGCCCCATCGCCTCTTCCGTTTCCTGAAGCCATTTTCGACAGGGATGCAAAGCTTGAAAAATTGGCGGGCGGCTTCAACAACGCGTCCGGATTGACGACCGATAAAAAAGGCAATCTGTTTTTCACAGACGGCACGATGCACAGGATCTATCGCTGGAATGAGAATGCCAAAAAGGCTGATCCGATTGGTGAAATTGAGGGCCGGCCGATGGTAATGGGATTTAAGGAACCTTCAACCCTGCTTTTCGTGGCTCACGAGAAAGAGGCGTACAGTCTGAACGTAGGTGAGCCCGGAGCGTCACCGCAAAAGATTGTGGAAAAGGCTGAGAAACTGCCGGGTACGGCTTTATTGCTGCCCACCGGTCTGCACAACATGCTCTCTATCCTGAATGACCTCATGGAGCACCGGGACTACGTGTATCGATGGGGCAGCAATACGGCCGTGGTTCGGGTTGCGGAGAATGCCCATCGCGGGTATTTTTATGCTCCGGGAACAAAAACCGCAGTCATAGCGGGCGGAACATGGCGCCCGCTCCTGCAGAGCTCCACGCTTGCGTCATTTTCGCCTGGCGACGAACTTTTCATTACCAGCGAGGACGACGGCAAAACGTATCGCGCGAAGTTGGAGAACGACGGGACGCTGACCGCCAGCGTATTTGCCGAGCGGGGCGGCACATCGGTCATTAGCGATAGCAAGGGAAACGTCTACGTTGCAGGCGGACAGGTTTATATCTACAACCGCGATGGCGAGCAGATTGGAGTGCTGGAGTTGCCCGAAAGGCCGGGCAGCCTTGCTTTCGGAGGTCCAGACAAACGAACCCTATTTATCGGTGCGCGCAGTTCCCTCTATTCGATCCGCACAAAGGCAGGGGCAAGGGAATAGAGATTAGATCTTCTCCGGTTGGACCAGTATGTTTAAGGGGGTTTCCAGGCAATCCATCAAAATGCGCAGAAATTCCGCCGCCGGCGCCCCGTCCAGCATCCTGTGATCGCAGGTAAGAGAGAGACCCATGGTGGCGTGAACGACCGCTTTTCCCTCCACTGCCGCGACCGTGTCTTTTATGCGCCCCACTCCCAGAACGGCAGCCTCCGGCTGGTTGATGATGGGGTTGAAGAAATCGACGGACCGATAGGGCCCAAGATTACTCACCGTGAACGTGCTGCCCCTAACCTCGTCGGGCAGCAGCTTGTTCTTACGGGCTCTGCCTGAAAGGTCGCGGATCTCACGCCCGATCTCACCTACCTTCTTGCTGTCGGCCTCCCTGATTACGGGAACGATCAGACCGTCGTCCAGAGCTACGGCCAAGCCGATATTAATGCTCTTCCAAACCTTGATGACCTCGGATTCAAGTGTGGCGTTGAAGCGCGGCATCCGCCGGAGGGTGAGTGCCACGGCTTTGATGATCGCCGCGGTGATGCTGAGCCTATCGTCCGCCGCTCTCGCGGCGTTGGCCTGCGCTAGCGTCTGCTTCAGGTTTTGCACATCCGCCAGTGCGTTGTAAGTGACTGCAGGCGACAGATGAAAGCTCGCTTGCATGTGTTCACCGATGAGCCGGCGCATGCCCGCATAGGAAATTTCCTCTACCAAACCTCCCCGGATGTCGTCTGCGTCCGAAGACAAATGCTCTCCGGGCATACTGCCGGTTGCGGCCTTTGTCCCGATGCCGGGATCATACGCCGCCGCTGCAGCAACATCCTCGCCTTTGATTCGATTGTGGAAACCGCTGCCGGTGATCCCCGCCAGATCAATGCCCAGTTCAGCCGCCATTTTCCTGGCTGTGGGAGTGGCAAACACCGAAGCCTTACCTTTTGTCTTGGCTTCTTCAGCAGTTGCCTGAGCCGGAATTCGCTCTTCCAAGCTTGCTGAAGAGGCGATCGCTTTTACGTCCGCCAGCGTCACGCGTCCCTTGGGGCCCGTGCCGGCAATTCCGGAAATGTCGAGGCTCAGCTCCGCGGCCAGCTTTTTCGCGGCCGGCGAAGCAATCGCTCTTGCCTTCGGTCGAAAGCCTGCGTCTCCCGAAGATGGAGACATCCCGGCCGCAGCAGTGACGGTCTGCACCTCTTCGCCATTTGCCGCCGTGATGCTAATGCCGGAGATATCTTCTTCCGGCCGACCGATGATGGCGATGGGTTCTCCGACCGGTGCTTCCTCGCCTTCGGCAAGGATGATCTTGAGAAGTACGCCTTCCGCTTCGGATTCCAGTTCGTAGGTTATCTTTTCGGTCGTGATCTCGGCTATCACATCGCCGATATTCACCGGTTCACCCTCTTTCACCCTCCAGGCACTCAGAGTGCCTGTTTCCATTAGCAGCCCAAGTTTGGGCATTACTATTATCTCAGCCATCTATGATCCCTTCCTCATCACACCGTGTTTCGGCTTGAACAACCGGGTGCCCGATCGAACAGAAGAATCGCCATCCGGGCGAGGAATCAGGCAAGGAGTTTCTTAACCGCGGCAACGATACGGGGAGCCCTTACGATGAACTCTTTTTCCAAAACCGGCGAGAAGGGAACAGGTGTATCGGGACCGGCAATCCTTAGGATGGGGGCGTCGAGCAGATCGAAGCCCTCGTCCGCCGCGATGGCCGCAATCTTCGATGCGCATG
>Ga0209536_100009472_pt1 | contig 14474 bp, 13 predicted proteins | sample DeeMarSeWOR28_12_FD_187461 | JGI IMG/M metagenome (GOLD analysis project Ga0209536, IMG submission 187461) | Marine sediment microbial communities from White Oak River estuary, North Carolina - WOR-2-8_12 (SPAdes) (version 2) | ecosystem: Environmental > Aquatic > Marine > Intertidal zone >...
ATTCCTGGAGGAAGGGATGATTGGCCGGATAGAGTCCGGCCCTGCTGAGGGTATATCCAACCACCAGCAGAAAGAGTCCGGCAAAACCGACAAAAGTGCCGATCTCCTGAAATCCAAGCACCTGTTCCCCCACTGTGCCCGGGAAAATCTGGAGGTAAAGATCGACGAACTGGCCTATGATCAGCAGCGGGATCACCATTTTCAGGACAGTTTTATTGCGGGAAGTGGCCTTGGGCATCAGCAGTACAAAAGGGACAAACCAGTTGATGATGATATTGGCATAGAAGAAGAAACTCCACCCTTCACCCCTGATCCTGGGCAGGAAATAGGCAGTCTCTTCCGGAATATTGGCGTACCAGATCAACATGAATTCTGCAAACCAGAAATAACCCCAGATGATACACAACATGAATATGTATCGCGAGAAATCACCCAGGTGGCTTTTATTCAAAAAAGGAAAATGTCCCCTCTGGTTCATCAACAATACGATAAAGGTGATCACTATGGCAGCATGGTGAAATGCGGCCACAAAATTCTTTACGGCAAAAATGGTACTGTACCAGTGGGCATCAATGGACATCACCCAATCTATCATCGCAAAGGAGAAGGAGATCAGGATAATGAATATGTAAATCTTTGAGAGGTGTTCCAGCTTTCTGAACTGCTCCAATCCACCCACCCTGTCCTCTTTCAGTGAGTTTCGACGGATCAGGATAAACATCAGGATCCAGAGGCTGAAGTAGAGGATCATGCGGATGATCCAGAATGGCATATTGAGGTAAGGTGTCTTGTGGCTCAGCAAAGGATCGTGTGCCACCGCATCTGCATGGCTCCAGTGGTAGATTGAATGTGCCCCCAGAATCATGACCAGAAAAAGAATGGCGGATACGGGTAAAAAACCTGCCATCGCTTCCGGAACACGGATAAAGCCTGCCGACCATCCTGAATGGGTGACCCTCTGCAGTGCCAGGAAAAGCAGTGCACCGGCAGCCAGGGAGACAAAGTATACGTTGTTCAGCAGCATGTTGGCCCAGCCCCTCTGGGGATCATTGATGAAAGTCACCACGATGGCAGCCAGCCCGATGCCGATCATGATGAGGGTTCCCGTAATAAAGAGCCTGGATAGTTTAATTTTATCTTCCATGGATGGGAGTTTAGGGAGTCTGCTTTTGTAAGTTCTGCCTCAGATAGAGGATCACCTTCCACCTGTCTTCGGGCCGGATCATGCTGCCGTGTGCACCCATGATCCCGTACCCTACGGTAATGGCGTGATAAATTTCACCATCGCTGTGTGCCACGGCCTCTTCGTTAATCAGGTTTCCAGGGGGATAGGGATAGCGCCCGCTGGTATAGAGATGACCCTGACCATCCCCTTCCGGTCCGTGGCATGAAAGGCAGAAGATGCGGTATACTTCTCCTCCCCTTTCCAGGTTCTCTTCAGTAGCTGATAAAGGATTGACCAGTTCTGCTCCTGCTCTTAACCTGTCTTCATCGGTCTTCTCATATGGAAAGGGTATCATATCACGGGGGATGGTCCCTTTGACAGGGGTCCTCATGGTGAGGTTGTCTTCAAAATTGGGATTGGGAGTATAGGTTTCGTATGCATTGGAGTAATACATATCCGGCATATAATCCCAACCCGTACTGGAACGGGTCCTATCGCATGAAACGGCTGCCATCAGGGCAATGGCTATCGGCAAGATTCGATTCATGATTCAGTGTCTTTGGTTTCTATTACTTCCGTCGCTCCGGCATCCTTGAGCAGTGAGGCTGCACGTTGGGCATCCACTTTCTCTTTGTCGATCAGGATGACAAATTTGTCGTCTGTGGCATGTTCATGATAGATCGGTTTCTCGTGGCTCGGCCACAGGTTCGCTCGCACCGAAAAGGTAAATAAACTCAATATGGTGATGCTGAATATGGTTAGCACAATGGTTATTACCAGAAAAGAGGGGAATGCATTGCTCGGCTTTCCCCCGTAATTCAATGGCCAGTCGATGACAGCCGTATAAAACAGGAAGGCAAGCACACCCAGGGCTGCAAAAAAGCCGTAAAACCATCCCACCACTGTCATCTTCGATTTGCGCCCGTGCTTCTCCAGTACCTCATGCACCGGGTAAGGTGTGAAAACATCTTCGATCTCGAGTCCCTCCTCCTGCATCTTCCTGAATGCTGTCAACAGGGACTCTTCATCGTCATACACCCCGAGAATAAACCTTGAATCCATATTTTAATATGTTATCTATTTTCTTTCAAACCTCTTGCAACGTACTCACAATTACATTAGTTAAAAGGTCAAAGGTGAAAAGTTAAAGTCTCACCTTACCCTTTTCCCTTTTCCCTTTTCCCTTTTCCCTTTTCCCTTAATTCTTTCTTTATCCTTTCTACTTTTCACTTTTACCTTTTTTCACCTGGAACTTATTCACTGCTTTAACTTCACTGATGGCGATCATCGGGATGTACTTGAAGAACAGCAGCACACCGAATATGAATATCCCGAGGGTCCCCAGATAGACTGCCACTTCCACAAAAGTGGGAGAATAAGAGGCCCAGGCTGAGGGCAAGTAATCCTTTGATAACGAAGTAACTACAATATTAAAGCGTTCAAACCACATCCCGATGTTGATCAGTATGGAGATGATAAACACCACCAGCAGGTTACTCCTGATCTTCCTGAACCACATGAGCTGGGGCACGATGGCATTGAAAATAAACATGGCCCAGAACTGGATGGTGAACTCCCCGGTGATCCGGTTGTGGAAAAAGGTGAATATCTCATATTCGTTCCCGGAGTACCATGCCACGAAAATCTCTGTCAGGTAAGCCGAACCCATAATCAGGGAGACAAAGACCAGGATCTTTGCCACCTTGTCCAGGTGGGCATCTGTCACAAAATCCTCCAGTTTATAGATCCTTCGAAGCAGAATCATCAGGGTCATCACCATGGCAAAACCGGAAAAGATGGCCCCCACCACAAAATAGGGTGGGAAGATGGTGGTGTGCCACCCGGGTTCAACCGATACGGCGAAATCTGTCGAAACGATCGAATGAACCGAGACCACCAGGACAGCCGCGATCCCGCCGAGGATATAACTCAGCCCTTCGTACCTTTTCCACTCACCTACGGAACCCCTCCAGCCCATGGCGAAGAAGCCGTAGACCGCCTTTTTCACTTTGGAAGTGGTGTTGTCGCGAATGGTAGCAAAGTCGGGGATCATCCCCAGGTACCAGAAGGAGGCCGATATCAGCAGGTAGGCCGAAATGGCGATGAAGTCCCAGAATAGCGGGGAGTTGTAATTGACCCACAACGGACCCCTTGTGTTGGGATAGGGCAGGATGAAAAATGCATCCCAGATCCGGCCCATGTGGAGTGCAGGGAAAATGGCCGCACATCCCACAGCCACCACAGTCATCGCTTCGGCCGCCCGGTTGATGGATGACCTCCACTCCTGTCTCAGGATAAGAAGGAAAATGGAAAATGCGGTTCCCGCGTGTCCGATCCCGATCCACCATACAAAATTGATAATGGCCCAGCCCCAGCCCACGGTATTGTTTACGCCCCAGGTACCGATCCCAGTTGCAATGGTGACATAGATGGCCCAGAATCCCAGCAACATCATGATGGAACTGATCCCAAGCCCCACCATCCACCAGAATTTCGGCCGCTCGTAAAGCGGTGCGGTAATATCCGTGGTGATCCGGCCCAGGGATTTGTTTCCCAGAATGAGTGGTCCCCTTACTTCGGTATTATACATATATCCTCAATTTTATGATCCATGTTCGTTATGTCCGGAATGATCTTCCGGCTCCATATTCAGCGCTGTGTTCCTGATCTTGGTCAAATACCCCACCGAAGGCAGGGTATGGAGCTGCTCCAGGAGGTAGTAGTTGCGTTCATTTTGTTTCATCCGGCTCACTTTCGAATCGGGGTCATTCAGGTTCCCGAATACAAGGGCACCTGACGGACATGACTGAACGCATGCAGGTTGAATTTCACCATCCACCAGTTCCCGGTTCTCAAGCTTGGCTTCCATTTTCTTCTCCTGGATCCGCTGTACGCACAGGGAGCATTTCTCAACCACACCACGCTCCCTGACCGTTACATCGGGATTCAGAACCAGCCTTGACAGATCGCTGTTCTGGTTAAAATTGAATTCCTCGTTATTGACATACTTGAACCAGTTGAACCTGCGTACACGGTAGGGGCAGTTGTTGATACAGTACTTGGTCCCGATACAACGGACGTAAGCTACCTGGTTCAATCCTTCGTTGCTGTGCATGGTGGCCGAAACCGGGCATACATTCTCACAGGGGGCATTATCGCAGTGCTGACACATGACTGGCTGGTGGAATACGCGGGGATTCTCCGGATCGTCGCTGTAATAGCGGTCTATCCTCATCCAGTGCATGATCCGTCTGTTCTTTACCTCCTCCTTGCCCACGGTGGCCACGTTGTTCTCCGCAATGCAGGATACCACGCAGTTGTTGCACCCGGTGCATCTGTTCAGGTCAATGGCCAGCCCCCAGTGGTAACCATCAAATTTGGCTTCCGGATAGAGGGTCTGGTGATGTGCTTCGGCTTCCAGATGGAAATGATTCCCGGCATTTGGATCCTCCCTGTATGCTTCGAGGGAGGCTTCCCTCACAATGGGCCGCCCCTCCATACTGTGATGTGTCTGTGTCCTGGCTATCGGGTAGGTTCCGCTGGTCAATTCCAGGCTCACCCTCTCGTTTGTGTAGACCCGTTGCCCGTTCCTCCATGTTACATAGGGAAAGGCATTCACTCCTACACCTTCGCCCACCTTTCCGGCAACGGTGCGTCCATACCCGAGGGCGAGCGAGATGGTTCCTTTGGCCTGCCCGGGCTGTATGACCAATGGCAGCTCCGTGTTATTTAGCAGTACCACCATTTCGTCCTGCCACCCGTTCTCTTCCGCATCGGCAGGAGAGACGGAGAGGTAATTGTCCCAGCATACCTTGGAAACAGGATCCGGGAGTTCATGCAGCCAGGGATTGTTGCCGTGGCGCCCGTCATTCAGCCCCACAGGCGGATAGAGGGTAAGCGTCCATGCCGACTCCACAGGATCGATTCTCACCTCTGGCGGCTGGAACGACGGGGAGCGGGTTCCGGATGGGCCGGATTCGAAATAACCCGCCTGCAAGGTCCTGGTCCACCAGTTCTCATCTTCCCTTTCTGCCGGCGGGGCGATCTGGCTGGTCCAGATGTATTTGACCAGGTCTTCATAGGTGCGGTCGCGGCCTGCCCATTTGATCAGAGAATCCTGGTAAGCCCGGCTGTTGAACAGTGGATGAATACACGGCTGCTGCAGGCTGTAGGAGCCTGCTACCGGCTCCGCATCTCCCCAGGCCTCGAGGTAATGGTGGTCCGGGCACACCACCCCGCAAAGGTTCCCGGTTTCATTGATGGATGCACCCATGTAAAGTGTGAATCCTGCTTTTTTTATGGCATCACCGGCCTCTCTGCTACTGTATGCCGGGTTTACATTGGCCATCAGCAAATTATCCACTTCGCCCCTCTCCAGTGCATCGAAAAGTGCAGCAACTTCCCGGTCATCGCCCTGTTTCAGCTGGATCGTCCTGTCCAGGTCAAGGGTAGTGCCATAATTGCCCAGCATATAATTGATCCCGGCCACCAGTTTTTGCAGATCCGGGTCGTTGGATCCGCATACCACCAGTGAGGTTCCCCGGTTTGCCAGCAAATCCTGCACAATACCCTCGACGGGTGTTACAGACGGAAGCGAAGAGACGGAGGGGTTTCCCGTCGCAGCCGCCACCTGATTGTAAATATTCCCCATCATCAGTTGCATCTCACGGGGCGTGACCGGTATGCGCTGATCTGCATTGGAACCTGTCATGGACATGCCCTGTTCCACCTGAACGTGTTTTGACATGACCGGTTGTCCGGGATCGACGGAACGGGTGAACGCATAATCCCTGGCAAATTCCACCGGTGCGATCCAGGTTCCCAGGAAATCTGCATCGAAACTCAGAATATAGGCTGCCCTGTCAAAATGGTAACCGGGTATGACAGGTTCACCAAAGACCGACCGGTGTGCTTCCCTGATCCCGGACGCAGAGACTTCATCGTACCGGATCCATTGTGCTTCGGGGTACTTCAGCAGGAATTGACGGATCACCTCCCGGGTAGAAGGACTGATGATTGTCGGGGTAACCATTACGGTTCTTCCTCCCTCATCAAGGCGTTCCATCACCAGTGCATCAAGCTCTTCCCAGGAAACTTCCTGTCCATCTACCGCAGGTGCCTTGTAGCGTGCTTCGTCATATAAGTTGAGCACCGAGGCCTGTATGCGTGCACTGGTTCCTCCCCGCGAGACAGGCGATTGCTGATTTCCTTCAATCTTAATCGGTCTCCCGTCCCTCACCTTCACCAGGATACTGCCATATTCCGTCCCGTCAAAAAAGGTGGTGGCGTAATAACTGGCCTTTCCCGGAGTAACTTCCTCGGGTTTAATTACATATGGGATTGCTTTCTGAACAGGTTTCTCGCAACTGCTCACCACAGCTGCCGTGGCTACGCTGAATCCGAAGAGCTTGAGGAAATCCCGCCGTGAACCAGCAGCATCCACCACTTTGCTGTCAAGCAGATCCAGGACCGCATTTTTATGGGCCGATTCCCCGGACTGATCCTCACTCAGGTCCGGACCGTTTTTATATTCATCAAGGCTTCTCCAATGTTTTTCCATTGAGTCTAATCTGTTTAGTAGTGACACTTGGAGCATTCGGTTCCACCGATGAGCTCGGCAGTCACCCGTTCTATCTCACCTGACTTCACCCGTTGATGCAGTTCTTCGTATCTGGCATAAAAGGCGTTGTCGAAGAACTGTACTTCCGTATCGCGGTGACAATTTATGCACCAGCCCATACTCAGGTCCGACACCTGCCGGACCCGGTTCATGGTTTCAATGGGTCCGTGACAGGTTGCACATTCAATGCCGGCGACGGTTACATGCTGCGCGTGACTGAAGAAGACATGATCCTGGAGGTTATGAATGCGGATCCACTCGATGGGGGTGCCGCTTTCATAGGCTTCTATGACTTTGTTGATCTGGTGCCTTCCCGAATAGGTTCCTTCCCTGACCAGGGAGTGGCAATTCCAGCAAATGTTTACCTCCGGAATGCCTGCCGATTTGGAGTGGTCAACCGTGGTATGACAGTACTGGCAATCTATTTGATTATCTGCCACATGGACAACATGGGAAAATTTGATGGGCTGATCCGGCTCATACGATTCCTGCCTGCCCAGTGCAGTTCCTGCCTCATAGAGCAGTTTGATCTGCCACCCGAGGGCTACCAGGAACACGATGCCCAGGATGTACCTTCTTTTTACCCTTTTGAGGAAAAATATATCCAGCAAAATCCAGGTAAGGACCACTCCAAGCAACAGAAACAGGAAGATCTTGTTGATGATCGGTTTCCTGGTGGCCAGGCCTTGTTCCTCAAAATCGTCCAGGAAGAGTTTGATCATCTTCACATCACTTTCGTCCAGATTGAAAGTTTCATGCATGACCGACATGGTCTTGCTGCCGGGATTCAACACAGCATTCTGAAACTCCTCCATGCTCTTCTCCTTGTATTTATGGCCAATCTCCCATGCGTTAGGGTTCCAGTTAAAGGTGTCTATTTCGACTGTATTGTGACAATCGGCGCAGGCCCTGGACTCAAATTTTCCATCGATGAGCCCGTAGAAAAGACGTTCACCCAGCATGACATCCTCAGAAGAAGGACCACTGCCATGCTCATCTTCTTCAGCCAGGGCCGGGAGGGTAAAGAAGAGTGTAAGTATCAGGAAAAGCAGTGAAAATGAAAGATTTGAATATCTTATCATGAATGGTTCAGGTTAGTTTGGTGCCTTGCCTCCAGATCGGCAATGATGCAATTTAAAGTGAAAGACGTAAAATAGCAACTCGCCGGATAACATAGGCCATTTTTAGATGAGTTCATGGTTATTTTTACTTGATTTAAATTATTTAGCTTACCTTCAACAGATGCATGCGCTCTTTTCGGATATTTTTCTTCCCGTCACCCTGGCAATCATCACACTGGGGATGGGATTGTCGCTTACCGAAAGAGATTTCAGAAACATTTTTGTCCATCCCAGGGCGGTGATCACCGGCTTATGCTGCCAGATGATCCTGCTCCCTCTGATCGCCTTTGGTATCGCCAGCCTGTTTAACATGAGTCCGCTGTTCAGGGTGGGATTGATGATCATTGCTGCCTGTCCCGGTGGAGCCACTTCAAACCTGATTACCTACCTCCTTCGGGGCAATGTGGCGCTTTCCATTTCCATGACAGCCCTCAACAGTATGATCACCCTCATTACCATTCCGCTCATCGTGACCCTCTCCCTGGACTATTTTCTGAATGAGGAAACAGAGATACATCTCAAGGTGGGAAGGACCATCCTCAACGTATTTCTCATCACCATTGTCCCCGCATATGTGGGAACCAGGATCCGGAAATGGAAACCCCAGTTCGCCGATGGACTGGAACGCCCGCTCCGCTTCATCCTGCCTTCACTGCTCTTTCTGATCTATGCAGGGGTGATCTTTTTGGAGGGAGAGGGCGAATCGGCCACAAGATCGGACTTCATGGGAATATTCCCGATTGCCCTGCTTCTGAACATGGTAGCGATGGCAGCCGGATTCCTGGTGGCCAGGACACTCAGGCTCAAGGTGATGAACCAGTTTACCATTACCATTGAAGTGGGTCTTCAGAATTCCGCACTGGCTATTTTTGTAGCTGCCACCCTGCTCAAAAACCATAACATGGCACTGGTTCCCGTAGTATACGGCTCATTTACCTTTTTCAGTACACTCTTTTTCGGATGGGTGGTAAAGAAAATCGCATGGCAATCACCTCCTACCGGAAGAGGTGCATGAATCCTGCCTTGCCGGCCGGGGGGGAGCTGTCCACCTCTTCAATCACATAATAATAGACGCCTTCGGGTAGTTCTTTCCCCTCCAGACTGCGTCCATCCCAATAGATCCTGGGTGAGCGGGAATGAAAGATCCGGGTTCCGGTACGGGTAAATATGGTCAGTTCATACACAGTAAGGCCATCGGTAGGCACCTCAAAGTAATCGTTCACCTGGTCCCCGTTGGGTGTAAACACATTGGGCACCATCAGATCAACACCTGACGAGTCGGCCGCTGTAAATGCAATGAATCGCTGCAGTTCCCAGTTTTGTGATAGCGTATCCTGCGGATCCTGTTGCTGACCGGAAAGCACGGGAAGTAACATCAATGAAAAGCAAATGGAAACAATCAGTCTTTGTTTGGTCATATCTTTTCCGTCAGCTTCTGGACCACCCTAAAGTTATTAAAAAATTCTTTGGCGAAAACCCTGATCACCGTATATGTGGGAATGGCCAGGATCATACCTACGATCCCCGCCAGGCTTCCTGCCATCATGATCACAATAAAGATCTCTATGGGATGGGCATATACACTCGTGCCGAAAATGACCGGCTGAAAGACCGTATTGTCGGTGAGCTGGGTAACAATGAACACCAGTGCCATGTATCCGATAAGCGGCACCAGCTGGGTGGTGAAGTCCAGGTCGAGGTGGGTGGCTACACCCAGGGTGATTCCAAGTGCGGCACCTACCCATGGCCCCACGTAGGGGATGATATTCAGCACGGCAGCAAGCAAGCCGATGACCAGACCGTGACGGAATCCCACCCCGACAATGGTCATGCCGGCAGTGACCAGCGTGAGGATGCCAGTCATCTGCAACAGGATCCCCACAAAATAACGGCGCAGCAGGTGTTTCACCGATTCGAGCGCGTGCAGGAACGACTCTTCCTTCTCTTTGGGAAAGATGGTCACAATGTAGTTGGAGATCAGCTGCTCCTCCCTGAGCAGAAAAAATGTGATGAATGAGATGGCAAAAATGGCCCAGGCCACATTTCCCAGAATCGCTGCAATGGTGGCCAGGATCTCAGTGATCAGATTGATATTGAGGATTTCGGCAATCCTTTTCTGTAACTCATGCTCCATCGAAAAGGGCTCTCCTCCACCCAGATTCAGCTTGTTCAGCCAGGTCTCCAGACCCTGAATAGGCCCCTGAAATTCCTCCAGAATCACTGTAGTTTCCAGGGTGGAGAGCTCCTGAGCCTCACTGGCTACCAGCGGAATAAACAATCGGAAAAAAGTAAAAAAGAAGGTCCAGATGATGAAAAGGGTGATGAGCGCACGGATCGAAATGGGGATCTGCCAGCCGAAAATCCGGATCCGGCCCATGAGATGTACGATGGGACGGGTGATCAGTGACAACACCGAAGCAATAAGGATATAGGCAACAATATTGAAAAAACGCCAAAGCATCAACCCGAGCAGGATGATCCCGAGGATCACCAGGAGCGTCCGTGGCGTGAACCATCTTTTTTTTCCCATACCCGATAGTAAATATAGTGAATTATCGGGTTTGGAAAGGGGCAGCCGGGGATCTGCCGGTGTTGATAATTTTTCCTTTCGATTTAGGGGTTGAATGGCTACTTTTAACCCCCGTTGAGGTTTGAAAAATGAAGCAGTATCTCGATCTGTTGGCTCATGTGAAAGCGACCGGTACCTGGAAAGAGGACCGGACAGGCACAGGGACCATCAGCACTTTCGGTTATCAGATGCGGTTTGACCTGGGGGATGGTTTTCCCCTTCTGACCACCAAAAAACTTCACATCAAATCGATCCTCCATGAATTGTTGTGGTTCCTGAAGGGAGAGACCAATATCAAATACCTGAATGAAAACGGCGTTCGGATATGGAACGAATGGGCTGATCAGCAGGGTGAACTGGGACCTGTTTACGGATACCAGTGGAGAAGCTGGCCCGATGCCAGGGGTAACTCCATAGATCAGATATCAAGGGTGGTACGATCCATACGCCAGGATCCCGATTCAAGAAGACACATCGTGAGTTCCTGGAATGTGGGCGAACTGGATCGGATGGCTTTGCCCCCCTGCCATATTCTTTTCCAGTTTTATGTGGCAGAAGGGAAACTTTCGTGCCAGCTTTATCAGCGAAGCGCAGATATATTTCTGGGGGTTCCCTTCAACATTGCATCTTACGCATTCCTTCTGAAAATGGTGGCACAGGTGACCGGGCTCAAACCTGGCGAGTTTATCCATACACTGGGGGATGCGCACATCTACATGAATCACCTCGAACAGGTAGACCTGCAACTGACAAGGGATCCAGGGCCCCTGCCACAGGTTTACCTGAATCCGGAAGTGAAGTCCATTTTTGAATTCACCTTCGATGACTTCAGGGTAGAGAATTACCATCCGCATCCACACATTCAAGGAACCATTTCTGTCTGACATGGACCGGACCATCCTGCCTCACATATCGATCATCGTAGCCATAGCCGAAAACCGGGCCATCGGAAAAGACAACAGGCTGCTCTGGCACCTGTCGGACGATTTGAAAAGGTTCAAAAGATTGACCACGGGGCACACACTGATCATGGGCAGAAATACCTTCCTCTCACTTCCCAACGGCCCCCTTCCCAACCGCCGGCATGTGGTGATCACAGACGTGCCAGGGGAGGATTTTGAGGGATGCGAAATGGCGCACTCTGTTGAACAGGCCATTGAACTGGCAGGAAATGGTGAGGAGTGCTTTGTCATCGGGGGCGGGATGGTCTATGCCCAATTCCTGCCCATTGCAGGAAAACTCTACCTTACCCAGGTTCATCATTCTTTTGATGCAGATACCTTTTTCCCTGAAATAGATTTAAGCCAGTGGAAGGTCGTCCAGAGCGAAAAGGTGGAAGCCGGCCCGAAGAATGAATACTCACATACCTATTCCGAACTGGTTCGAATCCATTGATCCATTTTGCGGTTATTCTTTGAAATCACTATTTTACTGTCATAAACCAAAACCTACTGCCATGAAAAGAATGCTGTTCACCCTAGTTGCCATCCTCTTTGTTCCGCTGTTCCTTTACGGTCAGGCCGATCAAATCGTCGGAACGTGGTATACTGAAAAGGGGACCTCAACTGTCGATGTATACAAGGGAACCGACGGAAAGTACCACGGAAAGATCAGCTGGCTGGAAGAGCCGCTTGAAAACGGAAAACCCAAAGTGGATTCCGAGAATTCCGATCCCCAGCTGGCCAAGCGTCCCATTATGGGACTGGCTCTGGTGAAAGGGTTCAAGTATAGCTCAGGAAAGGAGCAGTGGGTGAACGGTACCATTTACGATCCCGATAATGGCAAGACCTATGACTGCTTTGCATGGTTCGAGGACGGGAATTTCAACAAGCTGTATATCAAGGGATATGTGATGGGGATCAGGGCGCTGGGCAGAAAGACCGAGTGGAAACGGAAATAATCTGAATGGGGTTGTCCCAGAATTGACCGGAAACGTACACTTCCATCCCGGATCCGTTCACCTTTAGAGTCAGATTCGGGAACCATCCAACATACATGTTGTTTGTATTCAGAATAATAGGTGTTTTGGCACGAAGTGTGTTTTATTTAACCTGAAAACAAATCTTACGTCCTTTTACATTTCACACAAACGGGTGATACAGTGAAATTTCTTTTTTAGGTTTAAGTGGTTAGTATAAAAGGGGCTCTACAGGCCCCTTTTATCTTTCATAATCCCTGCTGTTCATTGCCCGTTTAGCAGGTATTCAAGGGCCACGTATTCGCTGAGAGCGATGCCTTTGGCAGCAGCCCCGTTCATATAATAGACCCGGATCATGGGGGATGAGGTGACGTCGGCACCCCCGTATTCCATCGTACCCACACTACCGGTCAGGTGGAGATGGTCATCAATCTGACTCAGGATTACCGGATCGCTGACCAGACCGTGAAGCATTTCCCGGAATTCCCTTGCTCCCTGCACAAATTCCCATCCCAGGCCACTATCGACCACAACATCACGTCCAGCCCTGATATTCTCCATCCCCGTCATTTCCGAGGTGGCAATCCCCTGCTGATCCACATATTCCTTCAAACCTTCCTGCATCGTACCGACCATATTCATCAATTCCCCGGCCCTGGTATGGATGGAGGTAAGGGCCAGTTCCAGCTCCCGGGAACTGGAATTTCCTCCAACACTCAACAACTCAGCAGTCCGTTCACGGATCACCTCAGTCTGCATTTCATTGCTTACCGATTCGGCCCGGTAGAGATCGAGGGTCTCCCTGGACATCCTGACATTGCCGATCAGCATCACCAGTGAGATCCCCACCAGGACCATGACCAGATAGGGAAGCAGGATCTTGTCCCTGCCGGTTTTCTGGTAAATGTTCACCACAAACAGGGGAACAAATCCGACCACCAGAAAACCGAGACTCGTGATGATGACGATCCCTGCTCCCGGCCAGTGCAAGATTTTAAACAGTGCTCCGGCCAGTAGCAATGCCAGGGTCATGTACCCCACGATGCCGAAGACTGGATTTTTCTTTTCTTCAAGCTCACGGTAACTGGATCTGAAGTAGAAAGGGAGGAATCCGAAAACCGTCAATGTGACACCCACGGTCAGCATGACAGCCGCACCCGGCCAATGCTGGCTCTTGAAAAGGACACCGAGCAGGATGAGTGACAGGGTGATGTAACCTACAATGTGATAGATTGGTTTTGTCTTTTCTTTCATCTCCAGGTAACTGGATCTAAAATATAAAGGCAGAAAGCCAATAACTGTCATGAGAACACCTACCGTGAACAGGATCCCGGCGCCCGGCAGGTTCATTCTTTTAAACAGGGCCCCCAGGATCATGACCAGGGTAGAAATCAATCCGAAGACATAAGTGATCTTTTTCATGCGTTGATATTTCTTATCAAGGTTTAACAATGTCTGATGCTGGATGATTCTCAACCGGTTCCCCGGAATAGAGCCCAGCACAGTGGAATAGGAGGATTCAAAATCCTTTCCAGAGCTCATGTGATCCTCCACCATGCAGCAGACATGGTCCAGCATATCATCCAGGAGAGGGTCATAAGTGAGTCCGTGATTGATTAGATCACCCCTGATGCGTTCATAGTTGTCATCGATTACGGCAGGGTTCATTTCACGCTGGTGTAGGCTTCAGGAGGTGGGTTAAGGTGTTCACAAAATCAAAGAACTCATCCACCTTCTGTTCCGTCCAGGACCTGCCGGTTTCGGTGAGAGAGTAGTACTTTCGGACACGTTTCCCGACATATTCCGTCTCAGTGGAAATGTGTCCGTCCGCTTCCAGTTTGTGTAAAACCGGATAGAGTGCACCGAATGTAAGTCTGATCTTACCGGCTGAAATCTCTTCCACCCTTTTGGTAATCTCGTATCCGTACATTCGACCGTTGTCGGCCAACAATTTGAGAACAATGGTTCGCAAGGTCCCTTTTAATAAATCATTTGCTATCATAACGACAAATATATAACTATATTATATATATGCAAATTATATATAATGAAACCGATTGTTTTTGTATTTTTAGGGAAAC
>Ga0209536_100009473_pt1 | contig 14473 bp, 13 predicted proteins | sample DeeMarSeWOR28_12_FD_187461 | JGI IMG/M metagenome (GOLD analysis project Ga0209536, IMG submission 187461) | Marine sediment microbial communities from White Oak River estuary, North Carolina - WOR-2-8_12 (SPAdes) (version 2) | ecosystem: Environmental > Aquatic > Marine > Intertidal zone >...
AGCGGCAGGAATACGGCGCTGAGCCCGCCGAACCCGTCGGTTGTCATCACCGGAATGAAGGTGGCTCCCAGGATCATGGATCCCACGATCGAGCCGACATAGGACTCGAACAGATCGGCGCCCATGCCGGCCACGTCACCGACATTGTCGCCCACGTTGTCGGCGATGACGGCGGGATTGCGGGGGTCGTCTTCAGGGATGCCGGCTTCGACTTTGCCCACCAGGTCGGCACCGACGTCAGCGGCTTTGGTGTAGATCCCGCCGCCCACACGGGCGAACAGCGCGATCGAGGAAGCTCCCAGTGAGAACCCCGTCACGACCTGCAGCACCCTGACCCAATCCCATCCCACGTCTCCGATAAAGAGTCTGCTGTAGACGATCATGAGTATGCTGAGACCGATCACGGCGAGGCCTACTACGGACATGCCCATGACGGCACCGCCGGAGAAAGCCACACCCAGCGCGCCGTTTAGGCCGTCGCGTGCCTTGCTCGTCGTACGCACATTGGCTTTGGTGGCGATCCTCATACCAAAGAACCCAGCGAGGGCCGAGCATGTGGCGCCAAACACGAAGGAGATCCCAATGAGCCAGTGGCTGGTCTCCTGGCCTGCATTGCCTGCCGCCAGAAGCACTGCGACGATGATTACGAATACTGAGAGGACCTTGTACTCCCTGGCCAGGAAGGCCATGGCCCCCTCATGGATATGGCCGGCTATTTCCTGCATGAGATCGTTGCCAGCATCTTGCTTGCCGATCCATGCGGACTTCGCCAACGCGAACAGCAGGGCAAGAACGCCCGCTGCCGGAATTAGGTAGAACCAACTCCCCATTGCCCACTCCTTTCATGACCACACGGGGTGGCTGTCACAACAACTGAGCCATCATTCGGTTTGCGTGAGAATACTGTCCCCGAAGGGACCGGAGAAATGTGGTTGGAAGACGGTGGCTCCCTGGCACCCGTGGTGCCAAGGCGCCACTGAAAAACTGGCGGGAATGCCTCCAACCGTTCTGAAGATGTATTTACCAAGTCTGGACCGTCTGCCAGATCTGAGGAATGCTGTGTCTTTCAGAGAGCCTACAAACGTAGAATATACCCTGCTGGACCGGACATTTTGAGGGCCACAGGCCCGATCCGGCGCTGCGAATTTCACATTCCGATCTGAGCCGAGAGTGCACTCGCCAGCCCCGCACTTGGGGCCTAACCGAGCCTGCCCAGTACCAGGGCTACGACATCGTCCGGCGTGCCAGATCCATCGACTGTCACGAGCACGCCAGCCTTCTCATAGTAGTCGGCGATCGGCATGGTTTCACTGCGGTAGATGGCCAGACGTTCCTTGATTGCCTCTGGCTTGTCGTCGTCGCGCTGGTATAGTTCGCCACCGCACTTGTCGCAGATCCCCTCTCGTTTGGGCGGAACGAACTTGAGGTGGAAGATCGTGCTGCACTCGCGGCACTGGCGCCGGCCCGACAGCCGCTCGAGCGAGACCTCCTCGGGTACGTCTATCAAAACGGCTGTGTCGATCCTCGTGATCCCGGATAGGGCCTCGGCCTGCCTCAGGTTCCTGGGGAATCCGTCGAGCATGAAGCCGTTCACGCAGTCGTCCCGGGCGATCCTTTCCTGCACCATACCGCATGTCACGTCGTCCGGCACCAGCTCACCGCGGTTCATGTACTCTTGAGCCTTCTTGCCGAACTCGGTCCCATGTTTGAGTGCCTCACGGAACATGTCGCCGGTGGAGATATGCGGGACGCCGAATCTATCCTTGATCTTGCCAATGACGGTGCCTTTTCCAGACCCCTGGGGGCCCAGGAATACCATGTTTCTAGCCATTGAGATTTCCTTTTGGTCGGTCGCGGGAGACCGGTGTCTTTGTGGGATGGGTCAAGATGCCGGTGTTACTGCCGTGTTGTGGGCGGACGAACGTACGATTGTAAACTGGCAACGCCGTTGCATGATGGCCCGGCACTGGTCCGCCTGTCTGAAGTGTTAGGAATTGTACGCCTCGCAGTTGTTTCGACAAGTGGTCCACTTAGCGGGACCATCGTTATCGGCGAGTGCGCAGGGATATTCCCCAGCAGGTACCCAGTGACAGCGTTCGCTGTGTCGTTGCACTACTCATGACGCTGTGTGAGACGGCGCATGGCGCCTAGAGCTTGTGGTGCAAGGCTCAGGGCGCTGTCATCAGCCGCACCTCAGCCCGCTTCAATCGGGATGTTCATGACGATTGCCTGCAATTTCTCCATGGTCTCGATGTAGCGGCTGAAGTAGATCTCGGTTATTCGTGTTGCCAGGGCGTAACCCATCATCAGGTCTTTGTCCATCAGGCCCTTCAACACGCTACTGCTCACCTTAAGTAGTTCAGAGTCTTCGGTGCACTGAGCATTCAGCGAATATGTTTCTCTCCGGAAGCAGACACAGGAGCCGAACATCGCCCCTTTTCTCAACTGGTCGATGACGATGTTGACCCCGCCTCGGCCGGGTAACCTCAGGGTCACCTCACCGTCGAGTATGGTGAAGAAGTGATCGGCCTTGGCCCCCTTTTGATACACGATGTCTCCGGCTTTGTAGCCGACTTTCTCGGAAGCCTCGCTGATTGCGTGGACTTGTTCCGGACGCAGGAATCCGAACACGTCCTGTGAAATGAGTTGTGCAGCCATGATTGTCCTCCTTGTCCTCGGTGAGGACTGAGATTGGATCCGACAGCAGAGGTTGTTTCCTCAGGCGGCCCAGCTCTTACACACCAGCACCGCCTGCGGTCTTGCGGCTTCGCGCCGCTAGTTGCGCGCTCGCATCGACCCCGGGGAAACCTAGCCGTTCCCGTTCCCGCGCGCGGGGAGCGGGAACCTGCTGCAAATAAGGCCGGCCCCCAACAGGGTCAGGCCAAACACACAAACGATGAGTGGACCTGTCGGCAGATCGAATTGGAACGACAGGCCGAGCCCTACGGCTGATGCAAAAGCGGATGTCAACCAGCTGATCGCTAGCAACATCGCCATTCTCCTGGTGAACAGAAACGCGATAACCGCTGGTACTACTAAGAAAGTAAAGACAAGCAACACTCCCGCTATGGGCACAGCCATGGTGATGGCAACGCCGAAGGAGACGTAGAACAGGAAGTCCCACCACCTGATGTTCCAACCGCGTTGCTCGGCGGAGCGCTCGTCCATCGAGATAGTCACAAAATGCTCGCGGAAGAACCACTGAAAGAGGCCCACAGCGAGGAACACCAGGGCCAGGTTGACTATCCCGGGCCAGTTGACCCAAAGAATGCTCCCCACCAGGATGTCTTTGACTGCCTCCGCCCCGGTGGCAGCGCGATGAGCCGCCAGTATCGTGGCAGCCGATGCTACGACGAACACGATCCCGATGATGGCTTCCTGCGGAACACGGCGGCGTTCTAGCTTGGTCCGAGTCATGGCGAAGATGAGGGCTCCCAGGATAGTGAACGCTAGTGAGAAGCCGTAGCCGTACCGCGAGTCGGGTGAGACCCCAATGAGCAGCGCGCAGGTGCTGCCCAGCGCCGCCATCTGTGCCAGCGAGAGATCGACGAATATCACCTCGCGTGCAATAATGTGAATCCCAAGATACCCGAACATGGCGACGAGGACCATGCAGGCCACGAAGGGGCCAATCATTAGCTGGATTAGATCTGACATTGGTCACCAGTTGGGTTCAGGTCATGTCCCACTTTCGGCGAGCGCCGCTGCTACTTCTTTCACCCAGAGGTCCATCAACTCGATGAACGTCTCGACACCGGGTGTTCCGGGAAGGACACTCGCCGGCACGATCACCGCTCTTGCTCCTGTCCTGCGTGCAACCAGCTCGACCTGGTCACGGGGAAAGTGAGCCGCTGACAGCAATACCTTGATGTTCCTGGACTGCATCAACGAGATCACTCTGGCGACGTGACGCGGTGTTGGTGGAATGCCGGGTTTCGGTTCGATGAACTCCGCACAGGGAATGCCAAACGCGCGGGCGAAGTAGCTCCACGCCTTGTGGTAACAGACCATTTCCCGCCCGCGGAATGGAGCCGTCTCTGCAAGCCACCCGCCGATACGATCTGTCAGGGGACGTCCCTGATAGCTTTGTCCAGATATGAACGTCCAGAGTTCTCCGTCTTTATCGAGATCGGAAATGAGGTCTGTCCCCAGGAGGGCCACCAGCTCGTCCCCGACGTAGGCCCGCACGACCCGCTCTTTCCAGGCCGCGAAGCGTTCGTCGTAGAAAGTAGAGTTTTCCGGATCGATCCGCTTGAGGCCGGTCAAGATGTTCTCGCCAATGATGATGCCGTTGGCGGGCTCGTTCCAAATGTGCGGGCACCCGTAAATGTGCGAGTCACCCTCGGATCGGCTGACCGTTTCGGGAACGTCCGCTAGCCGAATCCCGGTCGCCACGGCGACGAAACCGGATGAGCCGCTGGCGACCCTCGGGTTATTGGCCTTGTCCATCACCGCGGGCAGCCACATCTCCAGATCAAGTCCGGTGGTGATCAGTAGGTCAGCCCGCCGCAGCGTCAAGGCGAGGCTTGGTTTCGGCTGCACGAAATGGGGATCTTCGGGGCCCTCTGCCAGTGACGCTATTTCGACCAGGTCATCCGCTATCTGGCGTGCAATATCGGCGTATGTCGTGAGTGACGTCACTACGCGAAGCTGCCGGCCGCCCCTGTGACGTTGACGGTGCTGGGCTTGGGCGTGCAGCAATGAGGCTGGCAGTGTCAGAGCCAGGGCCAGGGCCACCACTGCCAGGCTGAACTGGGGTCGGCTCCTGTAATTCATGTCAGTAGCTCTCGTGTTTGTGTGGACCAATTGACCAGACGATTTGGATCAGGAACAGATCTGAGCTGTCCCTCCCGATCACTGTTGCCGACTCAGATAGGTGTCGCCACTCGGCTCTCAAGAACACCCACTCGGATTGCCACCAGGTGAGCTGGGGTACCACGGCCCAAATGTGCTCGTCGGAGTCGAGCTGCTCGACGTAGTCGAATCGGCCGCCGAGGTGGACTCTGCGAGAGGTCTGATAGTCGGCCGATACATAGCCGCCATAGCGGATGGCTCCGACGCCACCAATCCTGCGCCGGACGCCAAAACCCTCGCCGCGTAGAGTGAACGACCGGTACAGTGCCCTTTCCGGTGGTCGCCATGTTATCCGCAGGTCGGTACCGAACGCGGACGTCCTCAGGTCGGCGTCCGGGTTTTCCCCGTATAGGGCGGTGCCCCCGATCTGGAAGTAGGTTGACGGGTTGAGCTGCCAGAAACTGTTAAGGTGGCCCAGGAAGGAGAGGCGTCTACCACCGTCGAATAGCACGGTGTTATTGGCCAGAGTGACCTGGCCCCAGGCTTCATGTACGCCGCCCCCGACCGTGGTGACGGGAGCAAGCCAATAGAGACTCACCCCTTCGCTTGCCAGCCCGTCGTCGCCGAAATACTCGTTGAGTACCAGGGGGTACTCGCTCTCGGGCAAAGCGTGCAAGTGCCACCTATTCAACTCGCCTGCCTGGAGGCGGAACCTACCGATGTCGAGCCGTAGGCCTCCGGGCAGGCCGGTCCAGTAGGCGTAGGCCTCCTCGAGGCCGACGTGGCCTTCACCGAAAGAGAAGAAGATCTTGGTGTTGGAGTAGGGATCGAGGGCCGATTGAAATCCGAACGAAAACTCCCTGACATCGACATTGTTTTCCTGTGGGCCAGGCCGGTTCCCTTGGAGTCTGACGTCCCCCGTGACACTGATTTCTGGGTTCAAGCGGCTCAGACTTCGGGAGCGGATAACGTGCTGTTCCGGTGTGGTGTCCGCCGGCTGTTCGGGGACGACAGCCCTGGCGGCGGCACGTAGTGCAGCAAGCTCGTCCACGACCTCCGTGGTGTCCTCACCGGCCCGGACTAGCTGTTCCAGCACTTGCTGGAGTGAGTCCAGCCTTGCCTTGAGGATCCGGATCTCCCGCTCGAGCGAGTCGGCGCGCTGCGGGACCTCCTGTGCCTGCACGGGCAGCGGGATGATCCAGATGGTGAAAACCGCCAGGTAACGCAATCCGGTACGCATGTCTGTACATCCTCACTAGCGTGAAATGGAACATGCGGTCGCAGGCCCGGCATTCGGGCCGCGCCCGTCAGTGCGCGGTGTCGATTCTGTTTGCTAGTAGGACGGAGGTGCCCGAGCTGCGTTTGCTGGGGTGTCGGTGAGAGGTGAGGTACGAGATTCTGCGGAGTTCAAAGGGAGCTGCCAGGAAGCGACGTGGGCTATCGGGAACTTGTGGTCCGTCGCTGCCGAGAACTCCTGGCCGGCCCCACAGATGAAACAGAAGGTCGCTACGTAGGAGACTCGATCCTGGTCGTCGCCCGGTTGAGTGACTGATTCGGGGGTGTCAGGCGGCGGCGCGTCGGGATGGATGAAGGGGTGGATGACAGGGACCCACGTGACGGTAGCGAGTTGCAGCAACGCCACCGCGAAGGGCACCACCCTGTGGTGCCGATCGCAACTGCGACCCTGGCCCCACATGTTCAACCAATGTAACAGTTTAGTCGTGCTGCGGAAGAGAAGGTGGCGGCCTCTTGAGAATTCGACCAGATGCACGCCTGTGCCGTTCCCGGAGGAGGATCCGACCGGCGAAGATGTTTCGCGGTAGAGGACCGCAAGGGTTACCTCGCCGGGATCGGTGACCGTTATCGCCCTGTGCGAGCGTGCTTCAACTGCGCGGTGTTGCGCCAATGTGGCACACATTTTCCAGGTCGTACCAGTTGTCGACCCCGCTGCTCAGCGTCGTCAGCTGCCGGGCCGTCAGCTGGACTTGCCAATTCGACGCGGCGAGCAGCCGACGCATGCAGGTGGTCCGCCAATCCTCCTGCATCGGTGTGGTCGTGGTCACCTACTCCTCCTCATCTATTATGGGCGTATGCCCACAACAACACAACCCCTAGTCTAGCTATGCCCGTTCAGTTGGGATTCAGGCTGGACAAGTCAAGTTGAAGGGAATCAACGGGTTACACGGCTGCTTCACGCCAGTGCAGATGCGTAGAAACCCTTATCGCACTATGTGGGAATCCGGATTTCACGGCGGCCAGGTAGACGCTACCGTTGAAACGTCGGCGTGTGACTCAAGATGCCGACGATGCTTACACCGTTGAGTCATCGAATCTCATGGCCGAGTGGTGGGCCGATTGCTGGGATCTGGAAGACTCGTGTTGCACAGATCCTCCTGCCCAAGAACGGGGGTCGAGAATGAGGCGTATCGTCTTAGCTCTGTTTGCCGCTGTATTCGTCGCGAGTTTCCTAGTGGGCGCTGACTGCCGCGCACAACGTGGCGCGCAGTGGGGAGCCGGTTGGCGAGCGGAAGATGCGTACTATCGCCAATACAACATCGCTACCCTCGACACGATGAGCGGGGAGGTGGTCAAGAAAGAGCGCTTCTTTGTCGGAAACGGCCTCTCTCCTGGTATTCATATCGTAGTGAAGAACGAGTCAGAGACCATCTCGGTGCACTTGGGCCCGACTTGGTTCGTTGAGAGCCAGGACGAGGTGATTGAGGTCGGAGATATGGTCGAGGTCTTTGGCTCTAGAATCATCTACCGAGGTGATCCGGCAATCATCGCGGCACAGGTGACACGCGGCGATCTGGTACTGCAGCTTCGTGATGAGCAGGGCTATCCGGCGTGGAGTGGCTGGCGCCGAGGGCGTTGGCCCTAATCACGCCGTGGCAGACTAGACAAGGGATTGCGGATTGAGGTTTGCTGCAGGCACAGAGGCTTGCACTCCAAGCACCTGCCCGTAGCCGCAGGTGCCGGTCTCCGGGTCAGGCTGCGGCGCGACCGACTGCTACTGCCAGTCAGACCGCCAGGGCTCTGCCCAGTGCTTGCTGGAATGCCCCGCGAGTGAGCACGCTCACGTACTCGACAGGGATCATTATCACGGCCACGAAGACCGTGATCATCAGGGCGTTGGTCAGCGGGGTAACGAGCCAGTCTACAGGCGGCATCCGAGTTCAAATCCTTCACGGATCGCATCGTTAGCCTTGCGCGGTTCCACGGCATCGCCGATGACGTAGATCTCCTGCCCGGTTCCCGAGAGTGCATCTGCCAATGCACGGTTCGGACGCACACCGACCGCCATGATTACAGTTGCACAGGGTATGGTCAGCTCCTTGCCTTCCTGCTGTGCCATCACCGCGGTCTCCGTGAGTCGGACCACTTCGGTCTTCGTATGAATAGCCACCCGTTGCTGTTGCAGCCTGCGGGTGATCATGGTCTTGGCCAGCGGATCCATGTCCTTGCCCACGTCCTCGAGCATCTCGACTATGGTCACCTCTTTGCCTTGGGCCGCCAGGAAATCGGCCGCCTCGAGTCCCACCAGACCCCCACCGATCACGAGAGCCGACTTGGTGGGCACTTTCGCGGTTCCGTCCAGCAGATCCGAGGGCAGGATCCAGCGAGTGCGGTCCAGCCCTGGGAATGGAACAGTCAGCGGTACACCGCCGGTTGCCACGATCACCACATCCGGCCCCGCTGCCTGAATCAACTCGGGCGTCACCTCTTTGTTCAGTTGGATCTCGACTCCGGCGCGCCGTGCCATCAACTCCAGGAAGCGAATCACGTCGAGGAACCCCTCCTTGTAAGGTGGTGCTGCGGCCAGTCGAAGTTGACCGCCCAGGAAGCCATCCTTCTCGTACAGCGTGACTCGGTGTCCCCGCTGAGCGGCCACCCAGGCTGTCTCCAAACCACCTGGACCTCCTCCAACGACCATGATCCCGCGAGGTTTCGCGGTAGGCTGCAGTTCCACCTCGGACTCGTGTCCGGTCCAGGGATTGAAAGCGCAGCCCGTCCCCCGGCCCTTGCGTAGCTCGGCGAGGCAACCCTGATGGCAGGCAGCGCAAAGGAGAATTGCATCCTCATCTGACCCTGCGCACTTGCCCACCCAGTCTGGATCGGCCAGAAATGGACGTGCTAGGCCTACTAGATCGGTCTGTGCCGCTTCCAAAGCGTGGCGTGCCGTCTCAGGTGTACGGATCCGTCCGGCCACGATGACCGGCACAGCCACCGCATCCCGAATGCGAGCAGCCATGGGCAGCAAGTTTGCCTGGGGTGTGCCGGTAGGATAGAGGCAAAAGGGAACCGATTCACACATGGAGCCTGAAGTGATGCTGAGCGCGTTCACCCCCAGGGACTCCAGCGCAGGCGCGATCCGCATCGCGTCTTCGATCGTGAGTCCGCCCTCGACGTAGTCGGTCGCATTCATTCGAGCGACCAGGGGGCATCGGAGACCGATCTCGCTCCGCACGGCTTCCATGACCTGGCGGCCGAAACGAAGCCGGTTGTCGCGCGTCCCGCCGTACTCGTCGGCGCGGCGATTGGTGTGGGGAGATAGGAACTGATGGATCAGATAGCCGTGGCTGAACGGTAGCTCCAAGGCGTCGAAACCAGCCTCGCGTACCCGGCGCGCTGCTGCAGCGAAGTCAGCGACCAGGTCGGCGATCTCTGCCCGCGTGAGCGCACGAGGGGTGACCCCGTTTGCCGGGCACATGACTTCCGAAGCAGAAATGCGGTCGCCTTCTGCGACCAGCTTCGGATTGGCAGCTCGTCCGGCATGGTTGAGGTGGGCCATGATCCGCCCACCGGCCTGGTGTACAGCATCCACCAGCCGACGCAGCCCTGCTGTGAGTCGGTCTGAATGGATGCCCAATTGTGTGGGCAATTCCCGGCCATCGCTCCTGACGTAGAGAGGTTCCGTCGTCATGAGTCCAGGTCCGTTACTGGCCCTTCGGACGTGAAAGGCGATGTGCCGTTGGGTTACCTCGCCCTCACTCGTGCCGTAGCCCAGCTTGATTGTGGTCATGACCACTCGGTTTGGCAGGGTGAGGTTCCCTAGTTGTATCGGCTCCAGTAATGGGTCGTGCTTCATCGGCTGGCCTCCCAAGAATTCATCTCGGTGAAGCGAGAGCAGCTATCGAACGCTCACTGACAAGCTCCTTCCGAGGATGGTGCTTCAACTCGGACGCACCGCACTTACCACGACAAAGCTTCCTGCTCCGTGACCGGCGCGCGTCTCCTCGATTGCCGCGTTCTGTGCAGTCGGCTTGAACAGAGTCTGCACCCAGCACAGTCCTCGGAATCCGGCATCCGTGAGGAGGACCTCCACGTCGGCGACTGAATAGAAGGTCGCGTCGCGATAGAATACGCTCTCTGGCTGGCGGGCTAGGTAATGCTGTCCCAGGGGACTGTCCCGATCGATGAATCCGACCACCAGCTTACCACTAGGTTTCAGTACTCGGCGGGCCTCATGCATCATGGCCTGTGCGTCGTCCACAAAGCAGACAGTCGTGACGACCAGGCCGTAATCAAACGCCTGGTCCGCAAAGGGAAGTGCCTCGGCGATGCCCCCTACAGCAAGCAGGTGGCGGCCGCGGGCTTTCCGCAGCATACTGATGCACGGGTCCACGCCGAGCGGAATCCCCAGTGCCGCAGCGAAGCGGCCCGTACCTACACCGATCTCAATCCCTAGCCCGTGCCGGGGCAGGAGGCGCCTAACTGCCAGTAGCTCAGACAGGTAGGCCCCATCATGCCGGACGAACCATTGGTCGTATCGCTCGGTATGGGCTTGGAAGGCAGCTGTTCGCGCCATAGCTCACGTTGCCGCTTCACTGAGAATTTCGATCGTCTCTCCGTTGCCCCCACCCTTGCGCAACATCATAGTGAGGGTCAGGAAGACTGCAATTAGTAGATGTACGCACTGCCATCAGCGCCTCCACCTAGTCGGCCGGTGTCATTGCCCGCCACCGTTGGACAGCCCGTTCCAAGGAACTACCGCTCTTGCTGGCACTCCAACTCTGCACGGGAGGTATGCTGGGGCCGACTCAGCTCCCGAGACACCCTGCACAGCAGCGACCGCGACGGTGTCGCTCCGGTCACAGGATCGTAATGCTCACCGTCCGTGAGTACGTTGGCGTTCGAGTCGTCGTAGCCGTGGAACAGCTGTACCACATCGCGCCGTATCTTATCATGCACCGCAGCCTTGCAGCTGACTGCACCGTATGGCGTTGCGACGCTGATCGTATAACCATTGTGGATGTCGCTCGCGGATGCTGTTGCCGGATGCATCTCGGCACAGTTGTGGGGTGCTTTGTCACGGAGCTGGGGAATCTGTCGCATCTGCGAGTGGACGTACTGGGCCAACTTGGCGCCTGTCGTTAGGACCAGGGGATACTCCTTGACGAGTTCCACAGCACCGAACGGGCTCGCTACCGGTTCGTGATGAACGGGGAGGGCGTCTAATCCCATCTGCTCATAGCGGTCGGACCGAAGTTCCAGCTTCTTCGACGGCGTATTGAACCCCATTCTCCTGTATTTGTGATACATCCTGGGGTACTTCCTGAAGGCTGTGGCGTTCAGCAGGCTGATCATGAGCCTGCCGAATGGTCCCTTTTTGCCGAATCGCTGATACAGGAATGATGGTCCTTTGATGGGAATCCCTTCCGGGTGAGCTCTCAGGTCGGCAACGGTGATGCCAAGCGGTTGGAGTTCTATGTCGATGGCCTCCTCGATGTCTCTCCAGGGGAAGAATTCACCGTATCCGAGCCTTCGCCCCAGCTCGAAGATGATCCTCCAATCTGGCCAGGACTCCTGAAGCGGTTGAACTACCTGGGGTCGTAGCATCATTAGACCCGGATGGGTTGGCTTGAGATATGCTCCGGCCTCGTAGGTGGCGTAGTAAGTCTGCTCTAAGGAGGTCGAGGCAGGCAGAACGATATCGGCCAACTCAGCGGTTTTGGTCATGAAGAGGTCAGCCACCACCAGGAAATCCAACTGGCTGAGCGCTGTGGTCACCGTGCGGCTGTCGGCGTCAGTGAGTGCCGGATTGGCGGCCATAATGAGAGCAGCCTTGACGGGGTACGGCTGTTCTTCGAGGATGGCCTTGTAGACCGTAGGTGGGTGGGCAAAGCGCGTGAACTCGAAGCGGGAGAGGAGGAATTCCTCTCCTAGCAGCTTTGCACTCTGGTCGATGGGCAGGTGATCGTGCAGTTCCATTGGCGTCTTCGCCAGCCGGCCCGGACTGTACATCACGTTTCCACCAGGGACGTCGAGGTTCCCCGTGATCGCTATCAGCGACATAATGGCCCGAATGGCGTTCGATCCAGCCACATGCTGGTCCAACGCCTGACCGAAGAAAGTGCAAGAGCTTCTGGTGGTGGCGTAGAGACGAGCGGCCTTGGTGATTTCGTTCTTGGGGACCCACGTCAACCGCTCCACCCTCTCGAGTGGGTAGTCGGCAAGCAGGTCTCTCAGGTCATCAAAGCCGACCGTGTACTTTCCAACGAATTCCTGGTCGTACAACCCCTCATCGACGACAACCCGCAACATCCCTAGTGCCAACGCGCAATCCGCACCGGGTCGTGGTTTCAGATGTACGTCCGCCTTGTGGGCGAAGTGAGTCGTGCGCGGATCGACCACGATCAGTCTCGCACCACGTTTCAAGGCACTCTGGATCTTCTTGTGTCTCGGCAAGGCGCTAACGGTTGGATTGAGTCCCCACAGCAGGATGCCGTTCGCGTTCTCGATCTCAGGGGCTGGTATGGAACCGGTCATGAAGAAGAGGTTCACGACTCGTGGTCCATAGCAGATGTAGAAGGGACAGGACAGGTTGGGGGATCCGAACAGGTTAGCCAGTCGGTGCAGGTAGGGTCGCACATCACCTCCTGCGGTGTCATGGCCGGAACCTTTGTGGAACCACACCGCTTCGGCCCCGTATTGCCGTTTGGCTTGTTGCAGCCGGTGGGCGATCGTACTCAGGGCTACGTCCCAAGAGATGCGCGTCCATTGGCCAGCTCCGCGGGCCCCCGCTCGTTTCATCGGATAGCGCAGGCGCTCGGGGGAATAGAGGATGTCTAGACTGGCCAACCCCTTGACGCACAGTCCGCCCAGGTTCTCAGGATGGGATGGGTCACCCTTGACTGTTACAGCCGTTCCGGCTTCGACCGTTACCTGCATTCCGCAGCCGCAGAGGCCGCAAAGGTTGCAGATAGTCTTGATGGTCTGCCGCGCCATGATCGCCTTCCTCCAGGGTTCCCTTCTGGTTCAGGTACTGCTCATGCCCCGCTGCAGCGCCCCCAAGGTGTCTCCACCCACTTCCCAGACATGGTCGCTCACAAGCCAAGCTGGCGTGACGCTACTGAGATTGACATGTCGAGCTAGGGGGCTGCGCTATGACACGCACAATGGGAAGACTACGTTGGAGACGAAATCAGGACTTGTACCTGGCGAGATTGTGGCAAGTCCCTAGTGCTGCCAGTTGGCTTGGGACGACACTCCGTGGCGCCGACAGGCCTGTAGGTAATGTCCGAGATCTTGGCACGGTAAGTCCTCATTTCGTCGCTTGCGGGACTCGTGCATCGTGCTTGTGTGGCTCGCAGCCGGTCGGCTGAGGCGTCCCGCTGGTATGGCGGGCGCGGGCGCGTGCCGCTGAGAGCACCTTCGCCGCCAGCGGTAACACACGGCGAAGCGCTGAAGTTCGAGGTGTACGCAAGCGGAGGATACGGCTCATGAAAGCGGCGACAGGAATAGTGGTGGCCACCGTGCTGGGCTGTGGCCTGGCACTGGGTGAAGGTAATGCGCAGGCGCAACCGATTCCCATACATGAGCAGACACCGGGACTCTTGGCAGCAGCAGGGGTCTTACCGGCGGCTGCACGGCTTGCAGCGTGCCCAGTTCCGGTATCGTCACCTGGAAATCGGCGAGGCCCAGGCCGCTCGGTTGTACGCCGAAGTCGCGCGGCAGGCCTCCGATCAGGAATCCCGGGGCGCGGCCGGTCCGCTCGAGGATGGCGGCGAGCAGCGATGCGGTGGTGGTCTTGCCGTGCGTACCGGCCGCGGCGAGCACCCAGCGTCCGCGCAGCACGTGCTCCGCCAGCCACTGGGGACCGGAGACGTAGGGCTGTCCGGCGTCGAGGATCGCCTCCATCAGCGGATTGCCGCGCGAGACCACGTTGCCCACCACCCAGAGATCGGGGCGCAGCGCCAGCTGCCCCGGATCGTAGCCCTCGATCAGCTCGATGCCCAGTTCCTGCAGCTGGTCGCTCATCGGCGGATAGACGCTGGCGTCGCAGCCGGTGACCCGGTGCCCCGCCTCGCGCGCGATCGCGGCGATCCCTCCCATGAAGGTGCCGCAGATGCCTAGGATGTGGATGTGCATCGGTTTGGTCGGGTTTCGCCGGACTGCGCGCCGAACGGATCGAGCCGTCGGCGCCCGAAGCCGCGGCGCGAACCGGCGGCGCGAACTGCGGACCGGGGCGCGGACCGGCGGCGGGCTAATTCTCGGTAGTGCGTATAATTTTCTCCCGAACCTTGGCGCTGGAGAATCTCGATGCTCGCAGACCGGTACGACCTCCCCGTGTCCACCGCCTCCGCCGCCGCGCGCGATGCCTATGTTCAGGGCTACGATCTGGCGCTCACCCTGTATCCCGGTGCGGTCGTATCCTTCGATCGTGCCCTGACCGCCG